>Ga0126333_1000032_pt1 | contig 50442 bp, 37 predicted proteins | sample InaspJWI54metaG_FD_94488 | JGI IMG/M metagenome (GOLD analysis project Ga0126333, IMG submission 94488) | Marine gutless worms symbiont microbial communities from Oahu, Hawaii - Inanidrilus sp. 2 OAHU.JWI-54 metaG | ecosystem: Host-associated > Annelida > Digestive system > Unclassified | place...
AGTGACTGTAAACGTTGTCATAGTGGCCTCCTTTTTTAAGGTTATGAGGCCTTTATAACCGTGCCTTGTGACAAATACGGTCACAGTTCGGCACTACTGGAGTTTTTTAGAGAACCGTATTGCTGTATTTATCATTTACTCTTCTGCTGATGCTTCATTTGATATGACTCGGTCCGCATGACTTTGCGGCTTTTCGGCGTCATCCCTTTGGACCGGATATCCGCAGCGCGGCTTTCCATCTCTTCGGCTTTTTCCAGCATCTCCGCATCTCCATGACGGGTACCAAAGGCTTTGAGTTCGAGCGCCGATTTTTTCAGCTCCTTGACAGCGGCTTCGGTGCGGCCCTCGTCGGCAAAATCGATAGCCTGTTCCTGGGCAATGGCACTGTAGTTGAGCTGTACGTCTTTTTGTACGCGCACATTCGTCGAGCGGATAACCTTCTGCCGATCACGGCTAAATCCGGCCACTCCCCGCGCGCTGGCGGTTTCAAAGCGTTTGGTGACCGGGTCTTCATAGGTGACGTTTACACGGGCAACTTCCATTTTACGCCCCTCTTGCCCCGGGGGCAGTTCCAGTTCGACCAGGACATACTTCTCCTGATTGCCGTATAACTGGTTGAGTCCCAGTTCCACCTGTTTGCCCCTGATACGCCCATCCCGCCCGATAATGCGCAGCGGTTTTACCTCTCCGGGACATTCGATAATGACTTTGACTTTGCGGGCCACCACGTTCAGCACATCACCCAGTTCCGCGGCAAAGATCCGGGGCAGATCCCGGCTGGACTCTACAAAATACGTGTTGCCGTCGCTGCGTTCCGAAAGCTGCGTCATCAGGTCTTCATTGTAGTCCATACCCACGCCGACAGTCGTAACGGAGATATTCTCCTTGAGCAGGGAGGCCCCCAGCCGGCCGAGATCTTCCGGAGAACTCGGGCCGGTGTTGGCAATCCCGTCTGACAGCAGGATAATCCGGTGCACATAGTCTTCTCCCAGGTTGCGCCGAACCTGGGCCGCTCCCTGGCTGACGCCGCCAAACAGGGCCGTATTGCCGCCGGATCGAATCGACCGGATCATGGCTTCGATGCGTTCCACATAGCGGGCTTTCTGCGCCTGGACCACTGTCCGGACATTGTGGTCATAGACCACAACCGAAAATATATCGTCCTCATCGAGACGCCGCAGTGCTTCGATGGCCGCCTCCTTGGCCTTGGCCAGCTTGGACCCGGCCATGGAGCCCGAACGGTCCAGCACGACACACAGGTTCACGGCTGGCCTTTGGGCCCTTTGCACCGGAGCCGGCGCGTCCAGGGTGACCTTGACAATGGCCGTCTGTACCCGGTCGGCCGGTAGGGTTCCCCTGTCTACCTCGACCCGGGTTTTTACCTTCTCGGCCGCGGCCAAGGATACACCGGGCCGAACGACCGCACCACCCAGGCCAACACATATGACTATCCCTAAATTAACAAACCACTTTTTAAGAGACTGCTGTTTAATTGAATTCTCCATGTCCACCCCCTGCCAGGTTCCCAGGGCAGCGCCGTACAATCGCTTGCGGTTGTCTAACGGATACCAGCTATCGGAGTGTACGGCAACTGACCTTTGAATTCAGCCTCCCCGGTCAATTGACTGCCGCCGGGGCGGTATCCGTTGGGTGTTGCACCTGGGTCCAACTCAACATATCTGCCGTCAGTTGTCGTAACCACGGGGTAAAACGATTGTAAAAAGCATGTAAACTGACGAAACCGATCTATCAACACCGCTATTGGACCAAAGACAACTTAGAAACAGCCCCTAATCGGCGTCCAGGTAATCTGGAATCACGTCCCTTTGGAAGACATCCTCCAAGGTCTCCGCCCGCCGGATCACCTCTACCCGCTCACCTGATACCAATACGGTGGCTGGTCGCGGCATGGCATTGAAATTACTCATGGATACCTCCTGATATGCGCCCACATCCAGCATGGCTATCAGGTCGCCCGGAACCACGTCGGCTGGTACGCGTACGGTGGGGATCAAGCGGTCGCCGTAGCAGCTGCGGCCGACGATATCGGCTTTGGCGTTGCGCGGGGCATTGGTCCTGTTGGCGAATATGTAATCGTGGAGGTGGTGTTCGTAGCGGCCGCCTGTGAACCAGAACTCCGTGGAGTCTATAATAATGTGGTTCCAGGTGAGGGGTTGGGTCATCCGTTTGATATTTTTAACGGTGGTCAGGTGAATGGCGGTATCACCGTGCAGAGAACGCCCGGGTTCAGCCTGCAGCATCACCTCCTTGGTTGCTACGCCGTGTTTGGGTAGTTCTGTGTGTAAAGTCCGGGTACAGACCTCCGCATAGGCCTCAATGGTAGGCGCCATCTGTTGGTTCGGCGTATAGAGGATGCCCCTATCTATGATCCAGTTCAGTAATTTGTAACGAATTTGCTCACCGATCAGGGCCAACCCCTTGGAGAGACCGTGCAGGGCAAGCAGTTCGAACGGTTCCGAATACTGGGTTTCCGCATTGAAGGGATCGCGGGGGCAGGCAAAACCGCCGCCGATGTCAAGTTCCTTGGGCTGATAGCCTCCCAGTGCCCGGCAGACAATTCCCACGTCCCGGGCAAAGGATTTCATCTGTTCCTCCCAGTAGGCCACACTGCGGTCGTGGCGGCCGTGGTGCTCGTGGAACCCGACCAGGGTGACATTGGGCATCTTCTGGATGCGCCGGCCGATGGAAATGACATTCTCAAGCGGTAATCCACCTTTATAGACCATGGCCGCAATGTCGGTGGAGATCAGACCGCCCCCCGAGAAGTCGCTGTACTTGGTAAAGCCGGACAAAGCCGGCTTCAGCCGTAAGCGTACCAGGGCCTCCTTTTTGAGCTGGTTGGCCCATTTATCAACAAAATCAATCTCCTCTACGCTGTCAATGGTAATCCGGGCCCCCTGTTCAATGGCATTTCTGATGTGATCTTCATCCTTGGGCACACCGTTCACCGATATGTACTGCGGATCAAATCCGGATTGCAGCGCCACCCACAATTCACCGGGAGAGTAGATATCACACCCGCAGCCTTCGGCCGCAATGATGCGCTGGATGGCCTGGTTCCAGCAGGCCTTGGCAGCCGACATGATTTTGACCGGACCATCCGGCCAGCCCTTTTCAAAAGCGGTCTGAAAACGGCGAATGTTGCTACGCAGTTGGGCCTCGGATACCACAAAAAGGGGCGAACCAAATTCCTTGGCAATAGCAACCGTATCGCACGCCTCGATGAATAGGTGTCCCTTGCGGGCTGTAAGGCAGCCGTCAATCCGGCGGTTGGTGACCATAGCAACCTCCTTATGTGGATAGCGTGTCAGTGGTGTGGCAGTCTGCCGGTGAGAAATACCGGAAAGAATGGGACAGCTGCACTTTAGCCCAATTCCTGAGGCTCGTCTATAGAGGATTGGATCCGGCAGCCGGGCCAACGGGCGTTAAAATAGAAAGGGCCGCCGGACACAATGTCCGACGGCCCTGACAGGGTTTTGCCCCTGTTTAGAACAGCCTGTTAAAAATCTGCGAAATCGCCATCCTTCAATTCTTCCAGCGGTCTGACCGTCATTTTGGGGGCGGATGTCTCCTTTACAACCGAAGCCGACGTGTCGGGCTCTACCGGTGACTGGTCCTGGCGGCTGACGGTTCCGATAAGTGACATCAGGTCACCCACTACCTGTTTAATCTCGATCGCCCGCTGGTTCATCGCCGCGGCAGAACTGGCCGACTCCTCGGAGGTAGCTGCATTTTGCTGGGTAATGTTGTCGATTTCCGTAACGGCGGTATTAAGCTGACTGATTCCCTGGGCCTGCTCGTTGGATGCTTCGGAGATCTCTTGGACGAGGTCCCGCACCTTGACGGTGCTTTCCGTTACTTCGTGAAAAGCGGCATTGGTGCGCTCAACCAGTTCCTCCTCTTTTTTTATTTTACTCGAGGTGTTTTCAATCAGGGTGGACGTGTTCTTGGCCGCCTCGGCCGATCGCATGGCCAGGTTACGCACTTCGTCGGCAACCACAGCAAAACCGGCGCCGGCCTCACCTGCCCGGGCCGCCTCGACCGCGGCATTCAACGCCAGCAGATTCGTCTGGAAGGCAATCTCGTCGATGGTTTTTATGATGGCGGAAGTTTCGTCGCTGGCCGCGGAGATTTCCTGCATGGCCTGGGTCAGTTCGTCCATGAACTCTTCGGTCCGCATAACGGTGGTATGGGTATCGCCGATCAGGGTATTGGCCTGGGCGGCATTTTCAGCATTCTGGCGTGTCATCGCGGAAAGCTCCTCCAGGGAAGACGAGGTCTCTTCCAGCGACGCTGCCTGACTGGCCGCCCCATCAGCCAGGGTCATGCTGGCCGTGTTGATCTGGCTGCTCGAACAGGTCACGTGGTTGGCGCTCTCATCCAGGCGGCCGATAACGCGATGCACCGGCCTGGTAATGGATCTGGCCACGAGCATGGTAACCGGTATGGCCAAAATTATACAGGCCAGGGCTACAACGCCCAGTAACTGAATCATCTGCAAGGTATTCTGCCTGGCTACTTCGTGGGAATAGAAGGCCAGTACCGCCCCGATCGGTTTATCCTTCTGCATCAACTTCAGGGCCCCACTGGCGTAGCCACTGGAACCGATCTCAAGATCGCCGATCACAACCGACCGCCCGGCCACAATCAACGTCTGACGCCCGGCAGACCATATGACCGGATCCAGGGACGCATAAGCCGAAAAGCTGCCGATACTCAGCTTGCTGCCGGCATACACATTTACTTCAGCACCGGTAAATTTGTTGATCCGGATCGCCAGGTCTTTGGTAAGCAGTCCGGTGACGGCCAGCAATCCGATCGTCTTTTTTTCCAGGTCTTCGGTTTTGGGGTTGTAGACGTCGGCAATGACCGGCACCCGGGCCTGGAGCCCCACTGTTTTGTTTGCAATCACGAAATCAGCAGCAGCCCTCCCCGGCTGTCCCCCGCTCGCAGTCGGTTTCCAGTCTGCCGGAACTGTTCCGGTTTTTTCCCAGACAGCGTTGCGCAGTTGGTCAGTGGTGGTAATTGTCGACTGGCGATAAAACGTTTGGTCACCCTGGGTGTAGGCATAGACCAGCAGCATATTGGCGGCATTCGCTTTAGCAAAAGCAACCGGTCGCATGTCATTGTCATAAAGGGCCGCCTGCGAGTAACCCGTGCCGGCTAAACAAGAGAAAAGCTTGCCCATCATTTCGGCATAGGTCTGCTGTACAAACTGCTGCTCCCCTTTACCTTTATAGTCAGCCAGAAACTTGAGGTTGCCACCCAGATCCGCAGCCGGAATCATTTTTTCGGCGAAAGCAATGGCTTGCGCTTTGCGATCATCCAGGTCGTGGGTGATCATTGCAAAGGTTTTTTCCAATTGCCGATCAGTGGCGGCTGCATTTTGTTTGCGCACATTCCAGGATACAACGGCGGTTGAAACCACCATACTGAAAAACACGAGGCCGAGTGCCATTAAAGTGAGTTTCTGCTTGAAAGTCATACGGTAAGCTCCTTAACTTATAGTGGATTATGTGCATAAGCGGTCACCCGGCCCCCGACCGGCTAGCACCGCTCGGCGGTGGGTTACCGGTGCGCGCAATGCACCTGTGTGCCGGCGCTAAGCCCGCAATAGTCCTTCTATCGGTCCTCCAGCAGATATCTTTAGACAGCTTTCATGGCCAGAAACCAAACCTCCCCAATGTGTGGTTGAACGCTACCTGCGCAAGGTATAGGGAATGTGCGACCTGATCAGTTCATTCTGCTCCTGTTGATAAATTGCGAAACCGCACTTTCAGAACCAATTTGCACTTGACAAGGGCCTGTTTTTCTGTTCAATATTTATCCATCATTTGTTGGAAACATTTTGTAGCATATATTTGTTGGAAGGATGGCCGCATGCCCTCACCACTTGAAAAAGCCCGCCGTAATCCGGAATCCATGAAAGCCAGAATCCTGGCAACCGCCCGCACCCTGTTCGGGGAATACGGATACCACGGGGTCACGACCCGTATGATTGCCAAAGAAGTCGGGATCGATGTTTCCACCCTGTACTACCACTGGGGTGAAAAGCAGGATCTTTACGAAGCCGTGCTGACCGACCTCAATGATGAAATCCGGCAGCAACTCGGCGATATCGAGCGCCTGGTGCGGGGCCGACCGTTGGATTATCGCCTGGCCAAAGCGATCGACATCATGTGCGATTACCTGTTCACCCGTCCCGAAGCCTCGCGCCTGATCCTGTTCAGCTATTTCGGCAAGACCCGTACGGACACCGTCCTCGATGCCCGCATGACCGAACACATTGCCAATATTGCCATCGCTATGGGCCTGGCCCTCGACAAAGAGCATGTATCCCCCGAAGCCAATGCCCGGGTCCTGGCGGTCTGGAATTCGGTGATCAATTTCACGGCCGGTAACAACTTTTTTAAATCTTTGTTGAAGCTCGACCAGGCCGAGTATGCCTCGGTTGTCAAAGAATCCCTCAAGTTCATCCTGATTCCGGCGTTTACGCGGAACCAGGGAACTGCAGTTAATTAAACAGGAGGAGTGTAATATGGCTTTGAATCTAGATGCCCTGGGTCAGCAGGTAGGCCCCTTGACCAAGGAGTATTCGTGGAAGGATGCAGTCCTTTATGCCCTGGGGGTGGGGGCCGGGTTTTCCGATCTCGACTACTGCTATGAAAATAAATTGAAGGTGATACCCAGTTTTTCGATCGCGGCGATATTCGACATTCTCGCCCAGATTGGACTGAAGTCGGAGGTGAACCTGGCCGGGATTCTCCATGGTGAACAGGAGTTGATCTTTCACAATCCCATCCCCCCCGAAGGAACCCTAACCACCCAAGGTAAAATTGCCCACTATTACGACAAGGGCAAGGACAAGGGGGCCCTGGTGATCGGAGAAAGCGACACCTGGCATTCCAACGGCCAGAAACTGTTTACCAGCATCTGTACCATTTTCAGCCGGCTGGACGGCGGTTTCGGTGGCGAGAATGCTCCCAAGAGCACGGTGACCTTTCCGGATCGCGACCCCGATTACAGCGTGGACGAACAGCCGTCGGAAGATCAACCCCTGATCTACCGCCTGTCTGGCGATATCTTCGGCCTGCACGTCGATCCTGATTTTGCCAAGGCATCCGGATTTGAGAAACCGATCATGCACGGTTTGTGTACCCACGGATTTGCCTGCCGGGCCCTGATCGACAAACTCATCCCCGGTCAGCCGGAAAAGGCGCGTCGCATGGTCTGCCGTTTTACAAAAACCCTCTATCCGGGAATCCCCATCCAGACCCAGATCTGGAAAACCGGGGAGGGCCAGGCTCTCTGGCGGACTCTCAATGGTGAGACCGGCGATATCGTCATTGACAATGGTATTTTTGAGTATGGAGACATCCCCGAAACGCAGATCCGTTTTGACGACCGGGTGGCCATCGTCACCGGCGCGGGAGCAGGGCTGGGCCGGGCCTACGCCCTGGAGCTGGGTCGCCGCGGCGCCAAAGTGGTCGTCAATGATCTGGGGGGCGCGCGGGACGGCTCCGGGGATGGCTCGAGCAGCCCGGCGGACGAAGTGGTCACCGAAATAAAGAATCTGGGCGGTGAAGCGGTGGCCAACTACGACAACGTAGCCACTATGAACGGCGGCGAGAACATCGTGCAGACCGCCCTGGATGCCTTTGGCCGGGTGGACATCCTCATCAACAACGCCGGCATCCTGCGCGACAAGAGTTTCGTCAAAATGGATCCCGACAACTGGCAGGCGGTCCTGGATGTTCATCTTAACGGGGCCTACCATGTCACCCAACCGGCATTCGCCGTCATGAAGGAACAGGGCTATGGCCGGATCATCATGACCACTTCTGCGGCCGGTCTTTACGGGAATTTCGGACAGACCAACTACGCGGCCGCCAAAATGGGACTGGTGGGCCTGATGAACACCCTGAAGCTCGAAGGTCAGAAATACGATATCAAGGTCAATACCATCGCCCCCATTGCCGCCTCACGCCTGACCGAAGATGTCCTCCCCCCGGATTTCTTCGAGAAGCTGAAACCGGAGTTCGTAGTGCCCATGGCCCTTTATCTGTGCAGTGAGGGCTGTCCGGTGACCGGCAACATCTATAATGCCGGCATGGGGTTTTACAATCGCGCCGCGATGTTCACCGGACCCGGAGCCGTTTTAACCGAGGATGATGCCCCGCCGAGCGTAGAAGGAATTCAAAAGGCCCTCAACAACGTTGCCACGGTGGACGGTGCCAAGGAGTATTTCCAACTCAATGAACAAATCGGTGATGTGCTCACCGCCTTCACGGCCCGGCCGACTGAATCCAGTGATGCGGCGGACGGCTTTACCAGCGCAGCGGAAGTCTTCGACGCCATGGAAGGGGCTTTCAATACCGGTGCCGCCGCGGGTGTGGATGTGGTCTTTCAGTACAACATCGCCGGCGACCTCGGCGGCGATTGGAGTTGTGCCATCAAAGATGGTGCCTGCACGGTGGCGCCCGGGCAGCACGAATCCCCGGTGTGTACCCTGAAAATGGATGCGGACGACTTTCTGGCCATGATGAACGGTACCTTGCCGGCCATGCAGGCCTATACGTCGGGCAAGCTCAAGATCGAAGGCGACATCATGAAGTCACAGCTGATTGAAAAGCTTTTTAGTTATTAGGTTGAGAGTAGAAGGCTGAAGCCTGAATGTTTAACCCGAACAACCTGACAGGAGAAACAAGATGATTGGAATTACTTCTTACGGTGCCTATATACCGCGGCTGCGCCTCGATCGCATGGCCATCTTCCAGAACATGGGCTGGTTTGCCCCCGCCATCGTCATGGTGGCCCAAGGCGAACGGTCCATGTGCAATTGGGACGAGGATGCCCTTACCATGGCGGTCGCCGCTTCCCGGGACTGCCTGGTCGGCCGGGACAAAGCCGCCCTGGACGGTCTCTACCTGGCTTCGACCACCCTGCCGTTTGCCGACCGCCAGAACGCCGGCATCGCGGCAACCGCTTTGAACCTGCCCAGCAGCATCCTGGCATCGGATTTCACCGCTTCCCAGAAAGCAGGCACCAACGCCCTGCTGGTCGCCCTCGAATCGGTCAAGAGCGGGGATCGCGGCAATATCCTGGTCACGGCCGCCGACAAACGCGAAACCAAGCCTGGCTATTTTTATGAAATGTGGTTCGGCGATGGTGCGGCGTCATTGCTGGTAGGCAGTGAAGATGTGATCGCCGAGTATAAGGGCTCCCACAGCGTATCCTATGACTTCGTGCCTCACTACCGCGGCAGTGAGAAACAGTACGATTACATGTGGGAGGAGCGCTGGACCCGCGATGAAGGCTATGCCAAAATCATCCCCGAAGCTGTCAACGGCCTCCTGGACAAGCTGGGCCTGACCATCGCGGACGTCGACCGCCTGGTATACCCCTGCTTTTTCAAGGCCGAGCACAAGAATATTGCCCGCAAACTCGAGGCGGACCCGGAAAAGGTCATGGACAATATGCACGCGGAGTGCGGCGAAACCGGGGTTGCCCATCCCCTGCTGATGCTGGCCCGGGCCCTGGAAGAAGCGCGCCCCGGTGACCGCATCGTAGTGGCCGGATTCGGCCAGGGCTGCAGCGCCCTCTATTTCGTCGTGACCGACGCCATTGAAAAATTGGCCCCGCGCCCCGGCGTATCCGGGTCCCTGGCCAACAAGGAAACCACCGATAATTACGCCAAGTGGCTCAAATTTCGGGAGTTGATCGATCCGGAAATGGGGATCCGGGCCGAAGCGCCCACCCAGACCGCCATGACGACCCTGTGGCGCAAGCGGGACATGATTCTCGGCCTGGTGGGCGGCAAATGTCGGGAATGCGAGACGCCGCAGTTTCCCAAGATGGACATCTGTGTGAACCCGGACTGCGGTGCCCACCACAGCCAGGACGATTACGAATTTGCCGATGTACCGGCCAGGGTTAAAACCTTTACCGGGGATCTGCTGGCCGTCTCCGTGGACCCGCCGCACAAGTACGGCATGATTCAGTTCGCAGGCGGCGGCCGGATGATGGCCGACTTTACCGACTGCGCTTTCGATGACCTGAAAGTGGGCCTGCCCATGCAGATGGTCTTCCGCAAGCGTGTGGCCGACAAAGACCGGGGCTTCGTCAACTATTTCTGGAAAGCGGTTCCGGTCCCGGGCGCCGCCGCAGAGATGGACAAGATTCGGTATGACGGCCGGGTCGCCGTCATTACCGGCGCCGGGGCCGGCCTGGGCCGCGCCTATGCATTGGCGCTTGGCGCCCGCGACGGCAGCGGTGACGGCAGTGCCGCCCCGGCCGATGAAGTGGTCCGCGAAATAGAGGATCTCGGCGGCCGGGCCGTGGCCAACTACGACAACGTGGCCACGGCTGAAGGGGGCGCAAACATCATCAAATGTGCCCTGGATACCTTTGGCCGGGTGGACATCGTGATCAACAATGCCGGCATTCTCCGGGACAAGAGCTTTCTGAAGATGGAGCCGGAAAACTGGCAAGCCGTCATGGATGTGCACCTGAACGGGGCTTACAACGTCACTCGCCCCGCATTTGCGGTCATGAAAGAAAACGGCTTTGGCCGGATCGTGATGACCACCTCCGCGGCCGGTCTTTACGGTAACTTCGGGCAGACCAACTACTCGGCCGCCAAGATGGCCCTGGTCGGCCTGATGAATACGCTGAAGCTGGAAGGTAAAAAGTATAATATCAAGGTCAACACCATCGCCCCGCTGGCAGCCTCCCGGCTGACCGAAGACATCATGCCGCCGGATATATTCGCCAAGGCCAAGCCGGAATTCGTGGTCCCCATGGTGGCCTACCTGTGCAGCGACGAATGCACCGAATCAGGCGCAATCTTCAACGCCGGTATGGGCTATTTCAACCGGGCCGCAATCCTGACCGGCGCCGGGGCCCAGATCGGGGATGCCGAAAACCCGCCTTCGGTGGAAGACATCGAGGCCAACTGGAACGCCATCAACGCCATCGCGGGCACCAAGGAACTGGCCGATGTCAATGCCGCTTTCATGGACCTGATTACACCCGCCCCGGCGGAACCCGCCAAAGAAGAAGCAGCGCCCGCCTTGGACGGTCCAGATATTCAGGCCATCTTCGACAACCTGTCCGGGACCTTCAAGGCGGACGCCGCCGCCGGGGTGGATGTCGTCTTTCAGTTCATCATCTCCGGCAAAGGGGGCGGCGAATGGCATTGCGTGATTCAGGATCAGACCTGCACCATAGCCAAGGGCTCCCACGCCAAACCGGCCTGCACCCTTAAAATGGCAGCGGCTGACTTCGGCGACATGATGACCGGCAAACTGCCGGCCATGCAGGCATACACATCCGGCAAACTGATCATCGAAGGCGATGTGCTGAAATCACAGTTGATAGAGAAGCTTTTTTCCATTTAGAAGGAGACAATAAAATGGCAACAGGAATACGAGATAAGGTGGCAATCATCGGCATGGGCTGCACCCGGTTCGGCGAACGCTGGGATGCAGGGGCCGAAGAACTGATGGTCGAAGCCTTCGAAGAGTGCCTGGATGATGCCGGGATCGAAAAACAGGATATCGGCGCAGCCTGGCTGGGAACCTGCATGGAAGAAATCAATGTCGGCAAAACCGGAATGCCCCTGGCCACCACCCTGCGCTTGCCGATGATTCCGGTCACCCGGGTGGAAAACTACTGTGCCACCGGGACGGAGGCTTTCCGGGGCGCCTGCTACGGAGTGGCGTCCGGGGCCTATGATATCTGCCTGGCCCTGGGGGTGGAAAAACTGAAAGACACCGGTTACGGAGGGCTGCCCAATCCGGGCTCCGGTCACGGCAGCCTCTCCTGGCAGTGGTGGCCAAACCTGACCGCACCCGGCTCTTTCGCCCAGCTGGCCTCCGCCTACGCCGCCAAATATAAGATTCCGGACGAGGAGCTGAAAAGAGCCATGGCCCACGTCTCGGCCAAAAGTCACGACAACGGTCTGCTGAATCCCAAGGCACACCTGCGCAAGAAGGTAACCATCGACCAGGTCATGGCCAGTCCCATTATTGCCCACCCGCTGGGCCTGTTCGACTGCTGCGGGGTCTCGGACGGTTCGGCCTGTGCAATAGTGACCACGCCCGAAATCGCCAAAAAATTGGGCAAGCAGGATTTTGTGTCGGTCAAGGCCCTCCAGCTTGCTTTGAGCAGCGGCGAGGAGGTGGGCTACAACGACTGGGACGGTGACCATTTCATGACCACCACCCGCTGCAGCCTCAAGGCGTATGAGGAGGCCGGCATTACGGATCCAAAAGAGGACATCAGCATGATGGAGGTGCATGACTGTTTCTCCATCACGGAGCTGGTTACGATGGAAGATTTGCATATATCCGAGCGGGGTAAGGCGGTCCGCGACATCCTGGATGGCTTCTACGACCTGGACGGCACGGTGCCGTGCCAGGTCGACGGCGGCCTTAAATGCTTCGGCCACCCAATCGGGGCCTCCGGGCTGCGGATGCTTTATGAAATGTACCTGCAGCTGCACGGCCGAGCCGGCGAGCGGCAGATCGAAAACCCGCGCTACGGTCTGACCCACAACCTGGGCGGGTTTCCGTTCCAGAATATCTGCAGTATCTCAATTATAGGCAAATATGACGGATAAAAGTGGAGAAAGCTGATGTTAGCACTGACCCGGTCTCAAAGAGAGATCCAGAAGGCTGCCCGTGAATTCGCCAAGGGCGAATTCGACAAGGATCAAGCCATCGAATTTGAAAAGGCCCGCCGATTCCCCGAAAAGATCTGGAAGAAAGCCGCTGACCTGGGCTTCATCGGGATCCATTTCCCGGAAGAAGTTTCGGGCGGCGGCATGGGACTGGTGGAAAATTGTCTGGTCGCGGAAGAGTTTTGCCGTAAAGATTCCACAACCGGCCTGGCCCTGACCAGTGCCGCCATGGCAGGCGAGTGTCTGGCCGATTTCGGCTCCGCGGAACTGGGAGCAAAATATCTGCCGCCGGTTGCCGAAGGTGAAATCCTTTGTGCCGGTGCATTTAGTGATCCGGGTGCCGCTGCAGCCATGCCGAATACGGATACCCAGGCTGTTGAAGGGGGGAGCATTTTCGCTTTGACCGGTGAAAAAGGCTACGTCATGAACGGTGCTGCGGCCGGGTTTTTCATTGTTTTGTGCCGGACCGAACCGGATGCCAAGCCTGAAAAAAGTTTAAGCCTGCTGCTTGTAGAAAGCGACAGCCCCGGGATTACAATCGCGCCCCAGGGAAAAACGCTGGGTATGGGGATGAATTCCCTGGCGACCGTTCGTTTTCAGGATGTCTCGGTACCGCAGACCAACCTGATCGGCAAACGCGGCAAAGGTCTGGCGCTCTTTGAGAAGTATCTCAAAACCCGGCGCATTACGGCCTCTGCCCAGGCTCTCGGCATTGCCCTGGGGGCTTTCGACCGGGCCCTGGCCTATGTCAAACAGCGGGAACAGTTCGATCGCAAGATTGCCCAGTTCGAGGTCACCCAGCACAAGTTGGCCGACATGGCCATGCAGATTGAGCTGGCCCGATCGATTACCTATAGGGCCGCGGCTGAATACGACCGCAACGGTAAGGATGCCGCCCTACCGGCCATGGCGCGGGTGGCTACGGGACGGGCTGCTTTTGCCGTGACCGACGAAGCCATTCAGCTTTTTGGGGGATACGGCTACATGACCGAACAGGAAGTTGAACGGTTTTACCGCGATGCCAAGGCGCTAGAGATGATGGGCAGCGGCAGCGCCCACCGAAAAAAGGTAATCTCACAATCTCTGCTCGGGAGGCTGGCATAATGGATATCATCCAATACTCCGACGAACACAAACAGTTTCGTGAAAACGTACGGGCGTTTTGTAAGAAAGAAATAACGCCCTTCACGGACCAATGGGAAACGAACCACATCGTCCCTAAGGAGATCTGGCGTAAAGTCGGCCGCGCCGGTTTCCTGTGCCCGGATGTGTCCCCGGAATACGGTGGCCGCGGCGGCGACTTTTTATACGCCCTGATCGTGGCCGAAGAGATGTCGCGTACCCGGCACACCGGCCTGGCCACGGCCCTGCACAGCGATGTGGTCGTCCCCTATATCAGTTCCTTTGGGTCGGAGGAGATGAAACAAAAATACCTGCCCGGATGCGTCAGCGGCGATATCATTACAGCCATCGCCATGACGGAACCGGATGCCGGCAGCGACCTGGCCTCAATGGGAACTACTGCCGTGGAGGAAGGCGATGAAGTCGTCCTGAATGGTTCCAAAACCTTTATCTCCAACGGCATCAATTGCGACCTGGTCATCGTTGCGGCCCGTGATCTGGAAGAGGAAAATCCCTATCAGGCTCTGTCGCTTTATATTGTTGAAGACGGCACCCCGGGGTTCACCCGCGGGCGACACCTGGAGAAGATGGGCTGGTGGAGCCAGGATACCGCCGAGCTGTTCTTTTCCCGCTGCCGCATCCCGATTCAAAATCGCATCGGGAATAAAGGCGACGGCTTTTTGATGCTCATGCAGAAACTGCAGCAGGAAAGGCTGGCTACCGCCATCGGGGGCGTGGTGACCGCCGAGCGCGTCCTGGAGTGGATAACCGCCTACTGTAAAGAGACCGAAGTGGGCGGCAAACCCATCTCCAAGTACCAGGCCGCCCAGTTCGCCCTGGTGGAAATGACCACCGAAGTCATGATCGGCCGGACATTTCTCGACAAACTGGTGGCCGACCACGTCGAAGGATTGGAAATCATCGTGGAGACGTCCATGGCCAAATATTGGACGACGGAAATGGCCCGGCGAGTGGCCGACCGCTCCTTGGACCTGATGGGCGAATACGGCATCTTGGAACAGAGCCCGATTGTCCGGGCATTCCGGGATGTAAGGGTAATGTCGATTTTTGCCGGGACTAATGAAATCATGAAGAGTATAGCAGCTAAGTTCATGGGCCTCTAAGGACTCCTGGCCCCGAGGGCCGGAGTCAGCTTTCAGGAATTAGCCCTTAGCTGTTGGCGATCATGAACTACATTGTTTTTTGCATTTCAGCTAAATGCTAATGGCTGACTGCCAATCGCTCTCTCCCATGACTGCCAATCATGGCGAGGTACCTTCTATGCAACTTTCCTATGATGAAATAAAACTATTCGTGGAAAAGCCCTTTGCGTTTATCGAGCGCATGGGCCTCCTGGCGCTTGAGCTCAAGCCCGGGTTTGTCAAGCTGGGGGCGCCGCTTAAAGGCAACGAAAACCATATCGGCAGCATGTATGCGGGCGCCCTGTTTACCCTGGCGGAAATGCCGGCTGGCGCCCTGTACCTGACCACCTTCGATGTCAGCCGCTACTATCCGATTGTCAAAGAGATGAATATCCTTTTCCGGCGACCGGCGAGAACCGATATTACTGCGGAGTTGTCCATGCCGGCTGCGCAGGCCCTGGACATTCAAAGAGAAGTCGATCAGCAAGGGAAGGCCGATTTCACCCTGGAAATAGAATTACAGGATACCGCTGGTACCGTGGTCGCCGAAGGGTGTGGCGTTTATCAACTGAGACCCATGGAGGAATTAAGTTGATCAGCAGTCGGGGAGTTTCCTTACTAATTGACCGTCATCTCGGCGAAGGCCGGGATCCAGTCCACGTCAAAAGTAGGCAACTGGATGCCGGATCCCGGACCCAGATCCGGGATTCGGCATGACGACCAAAACTCCCCGACCCCTGAAGTAGATAATAATGCGGCCTATGCCTTGAAAACATTCCGTGCTTCGCATTTCGGGATTAATTTGCCATATATTCCAATATCAGGCGGTCCATATTCATTTGCCTTATAGGTGAGACACAATACCAGAAGCTATCTTAATAAAGGAATCTCTCTATGACCAATCAAGGAGCCCTATCCGGCGTCATGGTTCTTGACCTGTCCCGGCTGCTGCCCGGACCTTATTGCTCCATGATCCTGGCCGATCACGGCGCCCGGGTAATTGCCATCGAAGACAAAAAACAGTATGCTAAAGACGGCCTTTTCCTGCCCAATGTGTGCCGTAATAAGGAGCATATGACGCTGGACCTGAAGTCGGAGGCCGGTCGGGGAATATTTGAACGCCTGGTCAAAGATGCCGACGTGGTGCTGGAGGGTTTTCGCCCCGGCGTGGTCAAACGTTTGGGGGTCGATTACGAAGCGGTGCGCCGGATAAATCCGTCCATCATCTACTGCTCGGTGACCGGATACGGCCAGACAGGACCGTTTGCCGGTAAAGCCGGACACGATGTCAACTACCTGGGCTATGCCGGCATTCTGGAAATCCTGGGCGAAGCCGACCGGCCGCCCGTCATTCCGGGGGTGCAGTTTGCCGATATGGCCGGTGGCGGGATGAACGCCGCCATTGGCATCCTACTGGCCCTGTTTGCCCGGGAGAAAACCGGACAAGGTCAGTACATCGATATCTCCATGACGGACAGCATGGTGAGCCTACTCCCAGTCGCCCTGATCTGGCAGCAATTATCCGGGCAGTTTCCCGAACGGGGCAATGCCATGCTCTCGCACCGCTATGCCTGCTACAACACCTATGAAACCGCCGACGGCCGATACATCGCTGTGGGGGCCGTGGAAAGCCAGTTCTGGAAAACCCTTTGTGAACACCTGGGGTTACCCCAATATATTCCCCTGCAGTACAATGAAGAAAAGAAGGAAGAGATCATTACAGTTTTTCGTGATACTTTCCGGCAGAAAAGCATGGCCCAATGGGAGGCGGAATTCAGTCAGATGGATGTCTGCGTCAGTGGGATCAACAGCCTGAAAGAGGTATTGGCGGACCCCTTGTTCCTGGAACGAGAAATGGTTGTGGAACTGACCGGCGCCAACGGCCATCCGGAGAAAGCCCTGGGCGTCCCGGTGAAACTCAGCCAAACCCCAGGTGCGGTCCGCAACACTTCCATCGGATTCGGGGCCCATACCGAATCCATCCTCCACGAGTACGGCTACACCACTGAGCAGATCCGGCAATTTACCGAGGCAGACGTCATTTAAGCAGCATCCGTTTACAAATGGTAAAAGGCATACCAGGTTACCCACACTAACCAAGCTGCTTAGAGCCTGATCATTCCGATGTGGGCTTGAATCCTCGCCTAGCACGGATAATTGGAGATGATGCTTCCCATATCGATCAGCTGGATTCACATAATAATTGCATTCAAACTTCAATTTGATTTATCATAAGTTTGCATCTCATTCTTGCCTATTTGAACGCTGGGCTGACATCAATGGGTTGCGAATACCGTTTCCAGCCTTTAAACATCAATAAAAAAGGATTTTGTCGGGATCCTATTTCATGGAAATGGGGCAAACTATCTCCATTAAGTTCATCATATAATATACAAAGCATATCCAGATTGCGTAAACGGCGAGGAATGGTCTAAAAGGCTTTTGGTTACAACTTTTCATCACCAATAGGCGGCGTGTTATGAAAAATGCCAAAACATTGCTGTTTTCATTTATAGCCGGTAGCGCTGCGCTATGTATTTTCTCGGCATTTCAGAAATTAATGATTGGCCTGCAAATTTCCATCCATGGATTTTATGTACCGTTCCTTGCCGGTGGCTGTTTTGGTTTGCTGATTGGGATGCGTCATAATAAATTGTTACGGGCCAACACAAAGTTAAAAGAAGAAGTAAATCGGCGAATACACATAGAGGCGGCGCTTCGCGATAGCGAGGCAAAATACAAAGACCTTTACGAGAACGCGCCGGATATGCATTTCTCAATTGACCCGGTGACAAAGCATATCATCTCTTGTAACCAGGTATTGTTAAATAATTTGGGATACACGGAAAAAGAAGTTGTTGGTCATCCATGTATAGAGTTCTATGCGCCGCGAAGTGCAGAAAGAATGAAAACGAAGATATTCCCGTCATTCTTAAAAACCGGAAGGATAGAAAGCGAAGAATTACAATTAAAGAAAAAGAATGGGGGTATCATAGATGTAAACCTGAAAGCGACCTCGGTATATGATAAAAATGGTGATATTATATACAGCCGGTCTGTATGGCGTGACATAACTGGAGAGAAAAAGGCAGAAGAAAAACTAACCGAAAGTGAAAAAAATTATAGCGAAATATTCAATGCCACCAGTGAGGCGATTATCATCCACGATGCAAAAACAGGCACAATTGTCGATGCGAATAATGTCGTCCACGATCTTTTTGGCTACGAGATCGAAGAAGTGCTAAAACTGAGAGTCGAGGATCTGAGTTCAGGGGAATTTCCCTTTACGCAAGAGGAGGCGACTAGAAAGATAAGAAAGGCTGTGGAAGAAGGCCCCCAGGTATTTGACTGGAGATCAAGAAGAAAAAGCGGTGAAATCTTCTGGTCTTCCGTTTCTTTAAAAGCATCCCAGATTAGCGGGCAAGGACGTGTTCTGGCAGTGATTCGTGACGTAAGTGAACGTAAACGAGCGGAGAGATCTATTCGTGAAAGTGAATTTCAACTCAATGCACTTTTAAACCACCAATTCCAGTTGACGGGACTCATTGATAATGAAGGCCGCCTGCTTAAGGCAAATAAAACAGCTCTTGATCTGGCCGGCATCGAATCGCAGGACGTGATTGGGAAATATTTCTGGGAAACGCCCTGGTGGACCCACTCTCAAGCAGAACAGATAAAATTGCGGGAAGGGATGCGTCAAGCCATGCGCGGTGAGATGGTAAATTTTGAGTCTACCCACGTTGCGGCCTCCGGAGAAACGAGAATTTTCGATTTCCGCATCAGACCGGTTCTCGACGACGCGGGCGAAGTTATCTACTTGGTTCCGGAAGGATTCGATATCACCGAGCGAAAACATGCCGAGGCGGAAAGGGAACTTTTAATTTCGGCAATCGAGCAGGCTGCCGAGACAATAATGGTAACTGACACCAACGCAACCATAAAGTATGTAAATCCTGCCTTCGAAAAAACAAGCGGATACACGCGTGAAAGTGTGCTGGGCCAGAACCCCCGATTGTTGCAAAGCGGCGAACAGGACGACGCTTTCTACCGGGACATGTGGGCTACCTTGCTTAAAGGGGAGACCTGGAAAGGGCGACTGGTCAATAAAAAGCAAGATGGTACAATCTACACCGAGGAGGCGACTATTTCGCCCGTTCTAGATGCCTCGGGCAGAACGGTGAATTATGTGGCGGTGAAACGCAACATAACACAAGAGATCCAGATTCAGGATAAGCTGCGTCAAGCCCAAAAAATGGAATCCCTAGGCACGCTCGCAGGTGGGATTGCCCATGATTTTAACAACATACTGTCTTCGATCATTGGCTACACCGAGCTAACCAAAATGGATGCACCCCAAGATGACCAGATCATTGAATACTTAAACAGCATAATGCACGCTGGAGATCGCGCCAAGGATCTTGTTCAGCAAATTCTAACGTTTAGTCGTCAAACCGAACAGGAGTTCAAACCTGTCTCTGTCAAGATGGTTGTGAAAGAAGCCTTGAAGTTGCTCAGGGCATCTTTACCCACAAGCATCGATATAAAACCGGACTTACGAAGTGACGCGCTTGTAATGGGCGACCCCACGCAGATCCATCAGATTATAATGAACCTTTGCACGAACTCAGGACACGCCATGCAGGCAAAAGGTGGCATTCTTAAGGTGGAATCTACAGACGTAGTCGTCGATGAGGCTAGGCAACCACAATTATCAGGTATAAAACCAGGCCGGTACCTTAATTTGACCATAGCAGATACCGGTGAGGGTATGCCGCCAGAGGTTTTAGATCAGATATTCGATCCTTTTTATACAACCAAAGAAAGAGGGGAAGGCACCGGCCTGGGCCTTGCGGTTGTGCATGGTATCGTGAATAGTTATGGGGGCACGATCCATGCTTATAGCGAACCGGGTATCGGTTCCAGCTTCAGAGTGTTCTTACCTGCCATCGAAAGCACCTCTGAAGCCAAAGTCGACATTGATGATAGCACGCCGGGGGGTGAGGGGTGGGTTCTAATTGTTGACGATGAACCTGACATAGTCGAAATTGGGCGTAAAATGCTGGAAAGCCTCGGTTACCAGGTTGCTTCCCGTACAAGTAGCATGGAGGCCTTGGAACTGATTCGAAATCAGCCGCAACGATTCGATCTGGTGATTACCGACATGACCATGCCCAACATGACCGGGGACAAACTGGCTGCAGAAATTCTATCCATACGCAAAGACATTCCGATCATATTATGTACCGGTTTCGCGGATCCAATTGCCGAAGAAAAAGCCAAGGTGTTGGGGATAAAAGGCGTCCTGATGAAACCGATTTTGAGAGTGGAACTGGCCAGGGCCGTCAACAGAGCAATGCATGCGGCCAATGGCTCGGCTGTTGAATAATTATTCTATTCCTTGTTTTCAGCTATCTCAATAAATCAATCCGATAATATCAGCGGCCGCGCAGTTCCCAGCGCTGCGAGGCTTCCCGCGCATCTATTCCTCAGGGGTAGGTCGCAAATCGCAGGCGTACTATCGTATTTTGAGGGTTTGAGCCGTTTACCCAAAGCAGAGTCTGGGCCAATCCGTCGTCGCCATACGGTTTACGTCTTCGCCTTAGGCTACGCCGCACAAGACGCCGGACAAGAAGGCTTTTTTGAGATAGGATCTACATCTTGGGCACACCTCAATTTTGTCTTCTCGTTCTGAAAACCGGCAGGATCAGATGATTGAACGCTCCCCGCAGCAAGCTACGAGGAATCGTCCCCCGTACGGAATTTTTCTATTTTAGATTCGCTCGCTAACCCTGTAGCCCCGGTATCGGGATTTCCGCTGCGCTCCCACATGCTACAGGGAATACGCTCGCTGAGCGGGTCAGCTGGTTTAGGTGTAATCGATATAGAGCACGCCGTTGAGGTGGTCGATTTCGTGCTCCAGTAAAGCGGCGCGATGGTCGTTTGCATTGAGGATGTGTTCTCGGTTGTCCAATCCCCGGTACCTGACCTTTACCTGATTGGAGCGTCTGACCGTCTGGTGGCGATGCTCGGGCAGAGACATGCAGTACTCTACGCTGTCGTAGGAACCTTTTCTTTCCAGAATCTCAGGGTTGACCAGGGCCAGGATCTCCCCATAAAGGCCGCAAACAGTGAGCCGTCTTTGAATGCCGATCTGCGGCGCGGACAACCCTTTATAGAGTGATGCCCGGAGAAAAAATTCGAATGGTGCCTTGAACTGCAAGGTATCGATCATCGCATTGGCCACGGAGATGACGTTGTCATCAATACGATCGATGGGTTTTGAAACCTTCCGGAGGGCCGGGTCGGGATACGCCACGATATCTAAGACATTGTTTTTCCGGTAGTTTTCCAGAAGGGCATAGATTCCCGTACCGCCGATGAGTCCGGCCAGGGCCAGTTTTATGAATTTCCGTCTATCCCACAAAGTCGCAGCCTCTCGTTTCCCCGTTTGAAGCTTTCGCCTTTTGTTCATATCCGGGATTACGAAAGGTGTCAATCGTTTCAACCTTTTTCCATCACTCGAATCTATTCGCACTCGAATGCGAAGCGTATCCACGGTTTCCCATCAGGACAAACAGGTCTTACATAAAAGGTAAGACGGACCGTCAAAATTGGCACGGAAACCCGTCTTCGAGAGTATCAGGTTGTCTTGCCGTCCGAAATTCCAGTTGCAAAGCAGCGGCCCGATTGCAGCCCCAATTGCTTGTTGACAAAACACCCTTTGAGTGATCTGAATACAGGCTGCCCAAAGTGACAAATTGGATCCTGCCACGCTGAACCTGGAGAATGTACATGACGACGCTCAAGCACCTCTTTGCGCCCATTCAGATCGGATCGATGACCGCAAAAAACCGGCTCATGATGCCATCCATGAGCATCAATTTCGGCGTGGACGACAACGGCTACGTCAACGACCAGCTTACCGGCTACTTTGTCGCCCGCGCCCGCGGCGGGGCCGGTATGATGCTGGTGGGCGGCGGCGGGGTCAGCCCCGCCGGCCTGGAACTACCCGGGCTGCCGGCCCTGTGGGATGACGGTTGTATCCCGGCCCTGGAAAAACTGGTGGCTGCGGTCAAGCCCTTCGATGCCTGTTTCGGTGTCCAATTGATGCATGGCGGCCGGCAATCTTACCATGATAAAAAGGTGGCGCCTTCCCCGATTCCGGCCCCCGCTGTCGTCAAGGGGGTTCCCCGTGAACTGACGATCGAGGATATCAAGGAAACGATTGCTTCGTTCGGCGATGCGGCTCGGCGGTGTTATGAGGCCGGCTTTGATTTTATCGAGGTGCATGGCGCCCACGGCTATCTCGTCAATCAGTTTCTATCGCCCAATGCCAACAAACGCGAAGATGAATTCGGCGGCTCATTTGAAAATCGGATACGCTTCATTCTTGAACTGCTACACGATATCAAGGCGAAAACCGCCCCTGATTTTCCAGTGGGAATCCGGATAAACGGCGATGACTACATTGAAGGGGGCTGGACCCTAGAGGATGCCCTGCGCCTGGCGCCCATATTGGAGGAAAACGGAACCGACTACCTGCATGTTTCTGCCGGGGTGTATGGTTCCCGGCAATTGACCATCCCTTCCATGTATGTAGATCACGGCTGTTTCATCCACTTGTCCGCGGCCGTGAAGGCGGTGGTCAACATCCCGGTTATCGGGGTCGGACGTATCAAAAGCGCCGAGTTAGCTGATCGCCTGATCAAAGAAGGCCAGGCCGATGCCATCGCCATGGGCCGTTCGCTCCTGGCCGATCCGGACCTGCCCAACAAAGCGCGTATCGACAATCTGGCGGATGTGCGGCCCTGCATCGGCTGCTGCCTGGGCTGCATCCATGCCGTGCTGGCCCTGGAGCCGGGCTCTTGCGTGGTCAATCCCCAAGTAGGCCGCGAGTATCTGCTACCAGAAAACAACCAGACCGCTAGCCCCAAAAAGATTCTGGTGGTGGGGGCTGGTCCGGCCGGCATGGCCCTGGCCGGCATTGCCGCCGGCCGGGGACACACCGTGGTGCTCTGTGAGGAAAAAGGGACTGTGGGAGGGCTCCTGCGCCTGGCCGCTATTCCACCCGGTCGATCGGAGATCAATGACATCATCTACTTCCTCAATCGGGAGATGGAAAAACAGGGCGTCGAATTGCGGCTCAATACGCCGCTCACCCCTAAGCTGCTGGACGATATACATCCGGACGCAGTGGTCCTAACGACCGGCAGCCTGCCGGAAATGCCTATCATCAAGGGCTTGTTCAAAACCAAGATGGATCTGAGCACCGTCACGGAAGTGCTGGAAGGTAAAATCGTGGGCGACCGGGTCCTGGTGCTGGGCGGCAACCAGGCCGGGCTGGTACTCGCGGACTACCTGGCCGAAAAAGGAAAAGAAGTGGTCGTCTTGAACCGTAAAAGGCACTTTGCCGAAGAAATGTCCGCCAACGATCGCTTCTACCTGCGCGAGCGCCTCAAACGCGACACTGTCAAACTTGTTAAACAGGTCAACATCAAGACCTTCTCCGATGACGGGGTCACCTTCGTCGCCAATGGCGAAACCGTGGTCCTGGAAGGCTATGACAGCGTGGTTGTGGCCGAAATGATGACATCAGTCCGGGACGCAAAGAACCTTGTGAAAGGTCGCGAAATAGAAATTCACATGATCGGCGATGCCAAAACGCCCCGCAATCTCATGCTGGCCATGAGCGAGGCCGAAGAATTGGGGCGGGAATTATAAGCCAATAGCGCCCTTCTAACCATTCTATGGAGTTCTATCTCTAAGTGATAGGCAGTTTGCTCCTCAAAGGTACTTGAATGCTAAGAAACAGGCGCATTACATAGCATCGCGCAGAGACGCAGAGGCGCAGAGACGTCCTCCTTAGACTAAGATCAATGAACAGTCCAGCGCAGCCGGGAAATCTAAGCCAGGATTTCGTCGCACTAGCGTGCGAAAAAACATTTCAAACTTCAAACAAAAAAAGCTATTTGGGTTGAGACCGGCGAAGCCGGAAAGATTCGTGGTTTTCTCCGCGCCTCTGCGCGCGAATATTGCTTTTTCGACATACCCAAATATCCCTTTCCTCTCACTCGGAGGGCGTTGATAGGCTTTTAGATAGGCTGACGAGTACAAAGATATCGCCTTGATAACTCTTGAACCGGAGGTCTTCATTATGGAAAAAAAAGTCTGGCACAGCTTCTATCCCGAAGGTACACCCCCTGAAGTCGAACTGCAGGAGATCACCATGCCGGAGGCCCTGGAGGCCGCTGCCCGTGATTTCCCGGACCGCGTGGCCTATATCTACATGGGCAAAACGCTGACCTACCGGCAACTGCAAAAGCTGGTATACCGCTTCGCCAATGCCTTGACCGACCTGGGTGTCCAACCCGGCGATAAGGTCGGCATGCTCCTACCCAACCTGCCCCAGGCGATTATCGCCGACTTTGCCGCATACTATCTGGGTGCGGTTACCGTCATGAACAACCCGCTTTATACCGAGCGCGAACTGCTGCACCAGCTCAATGATTCAGACACTACCTATATCGTCACGCTGGACCTGCTGCTGCCCCGCGTCCTGAAATTGCAGTCCCAGATCGGCATCAAAAAAATCATCACCTGCCATATCAACGACTATCTGCCCTTTCCGGTCAAGCAACTGTTTCCCTTCATTAAAAAAGACATGTACCGCAAGGACGAGCCTCACCCGGATGTGTTTCCGTTTATCGATCTGGTCAACAGGTATCCTGAAACCCCCGTGGAAAACCGGGCCCAATGGTCTCAGACCGCAGCTCTGCTCTATACCGGCGGCACGACCGGGGTCAGTAAGGGTGTCGAGCTGACCCATGCCAATATTTCCGGGGCCGTCCAGATCTTCAGTGCCTGGTTCCCCGACATCAAGCGGGGCGACCAAGAACGATTGATGGGGGTCTATCCGGTTTTCCACATTGCCGGCTATGAGGTCAGCCAGAACCTGATCGTCTGGAATGCCTGGAGCTGTGTCCTGGTCCCGCGACCGGAGCCGGCTGTGATTACCAAGATGTTGAAGAAGTTTCGCCCCACCTTTTTACCCGGGGTACCCACAATCTTCGTCGGCCTTTTGAGTCTCAAAGAGTTCAGGGAGATGGATCTCTCTTTTGTAAAAGGCTACTTCGGCGGGGCCGCCCCTTTGCCGGAGGACACCTTGAACCAGTTACGGGATCTGCACGGCGCCGTAATCAACGATGTATACGGCGCAACGGAAAATACGGCCTTCGCCACCGCCACCCCCTGGAAAGGAACGGTCAAGATAGGGACAGTAGGCGTGCCGCTGCCCAACACGGAAATCAAGATCGTGGATCTGGAAACCGGTGAAAAGGAACTGGGTCCGGGCGAAGACGGCGAAATCTGCATCCGGGGTCCCCAGGTGATGAAAGGCTATTACAAGCGTCCGGAAGAGACGGCCGCGGTTCTTAAAGACGGCTGGTTCTATCTCGGCGATATCGGCCATTTGGACGAAGACGGCTATCTGACCATTGCCGACCGCAAGAAAGACATGATCGTTGCCGGCGGCTACAACATCTACCCGGCGGAGGTGGACCAGATCCTCATGCTGCACCCGGATGTCCTTGAAGCCTGCGCCATCGGGGTCCCGGATGAATACCGGGGTGAAACCGTCAAAGCCTACGTTGTGCCCCAAGCAGGCAAAGCCCTGGATGTGAAGGCCTTGAAAACCTACTGCAAGGAGAGCCTGGCAGCCTACAAAGTGCCAAAGGAATTTATCTTCGTAGACGAGCTGCCCAAGACCGCGGTAGGTAAAATTCTACGGCGGACCGTGCGTGAAATGGAATTGGAAAGAATGCAGACAGACTGATGGATACCAACCAAGTCAAACCGGGCCAAAAACCGGATCATTCCGACGTGGTTTATCGTTCCCGAAGACCCGGCGATATCGGGCACATTATCTACCGCCATGGGGTGCTGTACGCCCAGGAATATGGTTTCGATGAAACATTCGACCTTTATGTGGGCAAACCGCTGATTGCCTTTGCGGAAAACTTCGATCCAGCCAAAGAGAACCTCTGGATAGCTGAAAAAGACGGCGCCATCGTTGGTTCCATGGCCATTGTCAACGCTGGTGGTGGCGCAGCGCAACTGCGCTGGCTTCTAGTGGAACCGGAAACCCGCGGACTGGGAATTGGGCAGGCCCTGGTTGATAAAGGGGTGGCCTTCTGCCGGGAGAAAAACTACACGCCGATTTTTCTGTGGACCATCGATTACCTGGCCGCAGCAAAGAAGATCTACATCGGCGCCGGGTTCCAGAAAAAGGAAACCAAAACCAACCGGGTCTGGGGCCAGACCCTGACCGAAGAACGTTGGGAACTGCTGCTACCGCCTTAAATGAGACAACCCTACCCAACCGGCTCAAGCCCTGGCCTTTTGCATATCCAGTATGCGTAGGCCCAGCTTAATGTTATCGCGCCAACTCGGTTTTGATGGCCAGCCCTATTTTTTCAAGGGCATACGGCTTTTTTAAGTAATCACCGGCGCCCAGGGCCTGGGCAGCCTTTACTTTCTCAGTTGCGGCAAACCCGCTGGCAATAATTGCCCTCTGGTTCGGGTGTATCTCTCTGGCCCGAGCAAACGTTTCGCGACCATTGATACCCGGCGGCATGATCATGTCCCGTACAAGCAGATCAACGGCCTGGGATTTTAAATACACCAGCGCCTCTTCGCCACTGGAAACCGAAACGGCCGTGACGGTATTCCAAACGAAGGCGTGGTTGCAGCACACATGCATCCCGATGCAGCACAACCCATTGTGGCTGCATTGCCACGCCTTAATTCAGTCTTATGTTATAAGAAGCCCCCTGCGGGGAGCGAACTTCAGCATACGATCGAGGAGCATATGAAATACACTAGATTAAAAACGATATGCCTGCTGGGCGCATTTATGGCTGCCGCTGCCGTTTGTTTCGCGACCGGTTCCGGTCTACCTGACCGAACAGTATCCGGCAAACTCAGTAACGGCATCCGCATCCTGCCCGTGCCGAATACCGACGAACCAGTCATTCTGGTGGTATACCGGGGAGACTATATCAAATTTGATGTCGATCCTTCTCTTGACGAGCTGTCCCTGGCAATTCCGGGGCTGATGATCCAGAAGGAACTTTCCCGTGACATCACCGCCGCCCCATATTTCAAAATGAAGCATACCGGCTCCTTTGCGTTTACGCTCGGCAAGGTCGGTGGACAGATCTGGGTTATTGAATATGTCCAGGAAAAATACGCCGAAGTAACATCAGCCGATGCGCGGCAAATCATCGACACCCGCAACCCACTAATTTTGGATGTTCGGACACCGGCGGAATACAGGCGTGGTCATTTGGAGAATGCCGTACTTATACCGGTTCAAATCCTGCAGCAAAACCTGGATCGGTTGGCAGCCTACAAGGACCAGGACATACTCGTCTACTGCGCTACCGGCAACCGCAGTACCGTCGCGTCCAAGATCCTCATTGATGATGGGTTCAACCGGATCATTAACCTGCGTCACGGCATTGTGGATTGGCACCGGCATAAACATCCCATCGTCCAGTAACCGCTTGCCTGGACACTAGCGCCAGTGCCGGATAGAGTTGGCATAGTACGCTAAAGTCGTTTTCTCAGATGGTACGGTCTTGAAGATGCGGCCGCTGGCCGCGATGAGACGCCGCAGCCGTAGGAACGCAACGGCATCCGCAATGGTCCGTGCCCGGGTACTGCGGGGGACTTCGAAAATGGGCGCACCTGCCGCCTTGAGTTCATCTATCATATGATTGCTGCGCGTCTCGATTTCGAGAATATCCATCCCCGCATCCGCCGATTCCAAGAATACGGCCGCCACCAGCGGTACCGGTAGAACCGGCACAACGGCGGAAATCCCTTCCATCAGTCGGTTGCTCAAAACTTCGACTTGCTGAAACCGCCGGCTGCGCTCCAGTCGGTTGAAATCAAGCTTGTTTTCTTCACAGTAAGCTTTCATGGAAAGCGGCCGGCCAAAGTTCACACAGGCATAGCCATATCGGCGCCAGCGGCTGAGAATCATCAGCATCAAGCTCCGGCTGACGAAGCGGGTCGTGGTCCAGACCACAAACCACCAGCTGCGCCGGTCAGCATCCCGATCAAGGGCACGCAACAGGCTGCGGTCTTCGAGGGTGCGATCGTAGTTGATCCCCACCGGAATAAAGACGATATCCCGATCCGCCGTGCGGTCGAAATCACGCAGCATATAGTCAACCAGGCCCAGTTTTGGCGCCTGCAGCCGGCCGTCCCGGCTGAGACCACCCTCGGGAAAAACCGCCTGGCAGACCCCCTCGCGCGTGGCCATGTGAATGTAACGCTCCAGCACTTTGCGGTACAGCGGATTGCCCGAACGGCGCCGGACAAAGAAAGCACCCATGGCCCGAATCAACATTTGCAGGGGCCAGATTTTGGCCCACTCTCCGACGGCATAAGACAAGGTGGTTCGTTCGGCTGCCAGGAAAGCCACCAGGATGTAATCCATGTTCGACCGATGGTTCATAACAAACACAACCGTTGAATCGGGATCGACCCGGGCGTACTCGCGGCCATCCAGGAGCCCGACGCGCACTCGGTACAGCAGCCGGGCAACTTTCTTGGCAATCCAGTAGCCGATTCGGAAATAGAGATAGGCATTGAAGGAGGGGACGATCTCACGGGCATAAGTCATAACTTTGCCCTGAACCACCTCCTGGGGCATGTCATGTTCGGCGGCATGCGTCTTGATGGCATCGATAACCTGGGGGTCGTAAACCAGCCTGTCGATCAACACCTGCCGCTTGGTAAGCTGGAAAGGGCGTATTTCGATATCCAGGCGAGTGCCGATCTCATCGAGCACCCGGTTGATCCGCCGACGCAGGAACCAACGGGTGCTGGGTATCAAAATCCGGTCCAATACGGCTATCCCGGCAATAACAACCAGCAGCAAAAAAAGCCAAATAGAGATGGTGACCTGACCACCCATGCACGGACCCCTTCAACTTTGAGCGCGCGTCAGTATCTTGATGTTGCACGGGACTAAGTACGAATTGGGCTAAATAACATATAGATGCAACACTGGAAGCTGTCTCAAAAAATGGATTTTGGTTCAAGGTGCGGCGGGCGCTACATTCGAACCGGAGGAATACTATACAGTATTTCGAGGATTTGGTCCGCCCTATAATTAGCAGTATTCCTTACGGAGGCGATCACTCGCCAATTTAGCGTCCAACGCCGAGATTGGGCCAAAAAACTTTTTATGAGATAGCTTCTAGCAGATGTTGTCACTCAAGTCCTGCTGCGCAAAACAACGAGCTCTAATCTCGTCACAGGTAGTTTGAAAGGACTCAAATGAAAAGGGGCTGTCTGGATCATCCGGCAGCTGTTCGCGGGCATCGCGGAATATGTCCGCTAATTCAAAGGCCACCGTGCTGCCCCTTTCTGTCGTGCATTGCCGCCGGGTCGCGTCATAATACCGGTGTATTGTTACTTTATAGCGCTCCAAAAGCTCCTGAAAGAGCACTTCCGGCTTTTTCTTTCCGAACAGATCCATGGCAACTCCCAAACTGCATAAAGCGGTTAGCTGGTAGCTGGTAGTATTGCGGATTCCGAGAAATCAACCCCGTTCAACCTGACGCTTTGGGTGGCATCGGCCATTGCTGAATGCCCTAACCAATTTTGGCCAACAGCAAACGTCTAAGAGTCAAACGCTCCTTTTTGGTTTTAGAACCGTATCAGTCTTTCTTCGCGTATGATCAAGGGTTCATACCGAAAAATGGCATTGAGGTGATGTAAAAGGGCGTGGGCTCCTTCTTGCTCCCAATTCCGACTGATCCTCTGGTTCAGGTCCGCGTAAAAGTCAATCCGGGCGTCCAAATCAACAGACCCGGTGAGTGTGGACAACGACCGGGCCTTCTCATCGGCCAGGGTCAACCACATCCGGCTCACCCCCATGATAAACCAGGGCCACGACTTTTGCACCTCATTTGACCAACGGTGATCACTGGTGGCTTCTATGGAGCGACCACCGTTGGTCCCGATCGCTTCCATGGAAAGGCTGATCAATTTTCCGCTCGACTGCAGGTCGCGCACGTCGGGGGCCGCTTGCAGGGCTGTGAAGACCTCCTCACTTGTGCGGTCGTCTGCATAAATAAGCAGGCTAAACCGGTGCCCGGTTGCATCCCGGGCAGCGCGGCGGTGAAACCGCCACAGGGATATGGCCTTGCGCTGGTGTTCCAGTACCGGCGCCACGACACGGTGGGCGACCAGTAAATCCAGATGCCAGGCCGGGGCTGCTTTTTCCGGCCACTCAAACTTAAATCCGATCCGGCGCCAACGTGATCCCTCGGCCGGTTCGGTTGCGAAAACCGCCGGTGGGCTCACAGGTTCAACTGTCCGCTTGCCAGGGGTTACACACCCGCTCACGGTGATAACACACACCAGCAGCACTGTTAGACAACCTGAATGTCGTTGAGAAAATGGCATATTCAACCCTAGGTAAGGTCAGAGAACAGCATTTAATGAACGTAGGGCTAATGCTTCATAAAGGATTTAAGACCCGGATGATTCGAAAACCCAGGTTCGCGTATCCAAGTTGCCGGGGAAACAGCTTACGAAAATCAGGGCGGCACTCATCGCGGCCCGATTTCCAACTGCCCCCACGGCCGGCCTGCTTACGGCCAACTTCATCATACGCCGACCCATGCCGCCGGTTGGTCTGGTAAATCTCCTCAGCGCTGCCCTCACCGCACCACTCCATGACATTTCCCAGCATATCATGCAGTCCCAGACCAGTAGGCTGCTTCTGGCCGACCGGCTGGGTGGAAAGGCCGCTGTTGCCGTTATGCCAGGCCGACTGATCAACCTGCCCGGCGTCGAAGGCCTCTGGGCCGCTGCCCCACCGGGCAGCGTGTTCCCACTGCGCTTCGGTAGGCAGGCAGAAGAAAAACCGATTCTTATTCATACCTGCCAGTCGCCGGGCAAAATCAAGTGCCTCGCCCCAGGCCACCCCCTCTACGGGATAACTGCGGCCCAGGGCGAAGTGGGCCGGGTTGTGTCCCATTACCCGCTGCCACTGTCCCTGGGTCACCGGGTAACGGCCCATCCAAAAACCGGTCGCCAACCCTTCCCGGCTTCCGGAAGCATCTGCCGGATGCCCGGGTATCCATACGAACTCGATCCCGGCCATCGGCTCGCGCCACTCCTGTCCGGGTCGATAAGGCTCCCTTGAAGTGGTCTGGGAGGATCGCGAGTCAACATCCTCCCGGGTGGCGGACAATTCGCCCCGATTACCGATAGACTTCGAGACCGGTGGTGTATTCACCGGCATTTCCGCAGATTCCAGGATTTCCAGGATATCGCTGAAATCCACCGGACGCTTGCGGGCATCAAACTGGACACACTGTTCGATAAGGTAGCGTATGTTGTCCGGCAGGTCACCCCTGGAAAAGGTGACCCCTTCGGATTTGATCTGCCGGAAGCGTCCGGCAAAATCTTCATCCTCATAAGGCAGGTGCCCTTCCAGGATGAAATAGCTCACCATACCGAAGGAAAATACGACAGCGGGCACCTCTGGTCGGGCCCCCTGCAGAATAAATTCCGGGGATGACCAGTTGGGCGAAAACTGGGCGCCGGCCGACGTGGAGGCACTACTCAACCGTTTGAGCCCGCCCAGATCGCCGATCAACACCTGTTTGTCACTGCTGATCAACAGGTTGGACGGCTTTAAATCCGTCAGTAGAAAAATCCCCTCGGTGTCGATGCACAGCCGGTTTAAAACTGTGGCCAGTGAATGCATCAGGCCACACGCCTCCGCGACCGGTAACGGGTGGTGGTCGATCACGTAGTCCAGCAAGTTGGACTGGCATAACTGCATCAAAATCACCAGATAGGCCCGGGCATTGCTCTGGCTGACCTGTTTGTCCACCAGGAAGAAATCATGGATCTCCACCACGCCCGGCCCCTTGATCTTGTCGTAGTACTCCCGCACGGCGTGGAAATCCTGTGAAACCCGCGTATCCAGTTTCTTTTCGGTTGAACAGGAAAGGGACCGCTCGACCGTGATGGGTACAATCTTGACGGCGCGCTGTTTGAAGTCATCATGCACCCGAAAGACGCTACCGTAAACGCCCTTGCCGATTTTTTCATCTACGGTGTAAGCCGGGAGACACTGGTGTACAATTTCTTCCATGTCAGGGGTTGATCTCCACAATTATAAAACTGGTATTGTCCTTCATGAATACAGCTTTAATCTGTTCCATCAAGACAGGGCCATTGGACACTGGATCATCCCCCAATACGTCTTCGATTTCACGGTCGGTCAGGACATCACAGACCCCGTCGCTGCAGATAAGATACACCGCTGGTTGGCTGGTAGGTGGCTCCACCTGGAGATGAATGGTTTCCGTGGTCCACTTGTAGGAAAAGGCGGGGCCCATGCCGGCAGTGATTAAATTACGATAAGGATGCTCAAACGCTTCCCGCTCGGTAATCTTACCTTCGTCCAACAAGACTTGTACGATTGAGTGATCATGGGAACGGCGTTCGATTTTCCCACGCGCAACCTTATATACCCGGCTGTCTCCAAGGTTAAACACCACGATCCCGGATGGGCCGGCGATCAGTCCCGCCACGGTCGTACCGCACTCCTCATGAAAAGCATGTTCCATGGATAACTGAATTTTCTCCAGAACCGGCCGGATATCCGCGGGCGGCTGATCGGCCGCCCCCATTTCTTCCAGATGCTCACAGACAAAACGGCTGGCGCGTTCACCGGCGGCCAGTCCGCCCATGCCGTCACAAATCGCCAGGACTTCAAAGCTGTCAGTGGTTATGGTAAGGTCTTCTGCTATTTGCCGGGCCTGGATGGTCCGGCCCGGCAAAAGGATAGAATCCTCCTGGTTGTCACGGGGCCCGATGTCCATCGCACAATAGATATTAATGTTCATTTAGTTCGGCACGCATCCCATTTTATATAGTATAACCATCCCAAAGCGATCCAGTTTAACGCGCCGCCTGACCGGAAAGGAGCTCACTTTGAAAAAATGGCGTTGTAGAGCTCTCTGGCCAGCGCTTCATCGAGCTTTTTCAAAATTTTGTACTGCGCAAAAGCATCGTTGATGTCTGCCCTCGCATTGTATGTCATCCCCAGGCAAAAGTGGGCCCGGGCGTGGTTGGGGTTTTTGGCCAAGACTTTGTTGATCAAGGCCAGCGCTTCGTTGCGCTCTCGCGTGGCGACCAGCAGCATAGCCAGGTTGAGGCTGCCGTCTATGTGCAGCGGGTCCAAATCCAACGCTCGCCGGTAATACTTCTCGGCCTTGCCCTGGTTGCCCTGGGCCAGGTAACTGTCCGCCATCAGTACCAGCAAATCGGCGTTTTCACCCTGTTTGCGGGTCTCTTTTTTAATCAAGGCAATGACCTTGTCATAGCGACGGTCCTCGAAAAGAGACTTGGCTTCTTCCAAGGCATCGCTGCCGGCCGCTGCCGCCCCCCACAACAAGGCGACAAGCACAACCACTGCGATACCCAACAAGGTTTGCTTTTGCATATCAATCCCCACTAGCCAGATTCAGAACAGCTGGATCCATCGCGGCCGACTTTGGTATGCATAGGATATTTCATAAATCCGGATGCAATGCAACAGGTGTTGTGCCCGCGAGGCTGCCTCCGGGCGTTGTTCTTTAGCGGTCCCAGACGCTTTGGTAAAGTGGTATTGGTGGTTCTCAGGAAGACCGCGAAGATGAACTGGGGACGGTTGGTTATAGGTCAGATGGATTTCGCGGCAAGCCGCGGATGGTCTAACTTTCCGGATCTATTGCCGGTTTCAAGATCATTTTGGCTCGTTCTATGATCTTTTCGTAGGTTGTATTGCTCCGACGGATATAAAACCTAACTTGTAGCCGGGGATTTTCCCGGCGGCATGCGAGGATAAATTTTTCAAAGGCACTGTGAGATCTGAAATGCCGGGCAAAAAGCTCTCCCCAGCAATTCATATAAACCACCCGCAGGTCTAATTTCTCCTTGAACCAGGGGGTTTTCTCCAGGCCGGCAATCACGAACAGCTTTTCCACGTATTCACTGCTCAGGTACCCGGTATAATCTATCTCCGCCATCTCATACGTTTCGAATATGCGTTCCATCCGGATCCCAAGATTAACAATCTCGCGCAGGGTGATATCGGACATATTGGGGACCATGCTGATCTGGCCCGGGTTGAAAAGACCGTTCCAGACAATGAAGGCTATGTTGAAGGTGATTTCCGGACTGCTGCAAAGGGGCCGGGAGGTATCCTTGCCGGAAAACACGAACCACTTGTTGTCGCGCAGACCCAAGCTCGGATTGGAAATATTGAGCGTACCGGTTGGTTTCTGTAAAATCGGCACCTTGTATTTCTTCTTGGAGTAAAAAGCGGCGATTTTGCGCCCGAGGATGGTCAAGTCGCGCTTATCACTTTCGCCGTGGATACCTTTCTGGCTGGCTGAGATTTCCCGGTAAAGCTCAATCATCAGCTTGAAGAGGTTGTCTCCCAATTCGATCTGCTGGCTGAACTTCCAAGTGTCGGATTTGCGTAGTACAACTTGGCGTTCATTGGAAATCTTGAAGGGTTTGAAGAAGGGACCGGCCAACCTGTTTTTAAGGGGTTGGTTGCGATTGTAAGGATTATATTCACACCGAATGTAAAGGCATTCTATCAAAAACTTCAATAACTCCGGCCTGTTTACCTTATAATCCTCAGCTATGGATTCCATGGTGAAGACACTGAAATCCGGGAAATTGCCATCTTTGGCGGTTAGCACCTGCTCACGGAAGCGATGACACATCAGGCTTTCATCGGGTGCGTCGAGCAACATTTTCAAAAGACTCATTTTGATGATCGATTTCAGGGGCCGGGACAGTGATTTTTTGAATTGCCACAGTGCCGCGCCGAAATACTCGTTTTTTTCAATGCGCTCTATATCGCCGAAATCGACCAGATCATACTCACCGAAATCTTCGTCTTGGATGACTGCCAGGGCATCGTGATAGTCGACCGTTAGGCCGGGATGGTAACTAAGCCACCAAAGGGGGATCTTGCCGCATATCACCATGCAGGTCCGGTAAAATTCTTCCTTGAGAACCCTTTGCTGGGTGCTGCCGCTGCTCTCCTCATCCACACTGCCAAACCGACATTCCCGGATGGCTTTGATGTCGGAAATGAAAAAGAATACCGGCATCTTGCAATTTATATCCATCCAATCCTTAATCAGGTTTATCTTCTGATTCAACTGGCGCCAGGCGGTCTTATCGAACTGATTACGGTCGATGCACACCCACATGTCGCAATCCGAACTTGATGTTTGGCTGACGCTACCCACACTGCCAATAGTGTAGATACCCGGAATCACGTAGGTATCCTTGGTATGCGTAAGCAGAGAGTCTCGTTTTTTTATGTCAAAACGCTTCTTGAAATCCTTTTCCAAACCACGAATGCCTCTCAGGCTTTCAACCCCGTAAACCCTGAACGGCCGTTTCTGGTCCTTGATATATCCAGGACATTGGGGATGATTGACACTGATCAGCCAGGGCAGGAGAAATAAAATGGTAGTACTGTCGGCGGGAGCCAATTCAGCAAACAGTTCTTTGCGGAAATTGTTATAGGCAGTAAAGGTCTTTTTGTTGCGGGTCAGGGAACTTTGAATCGGCTTGAGGCTTTTTTGGTCAATATCCGGCTTGGCCCGTTTGCGGGCAGGTGCCTTGCGTTTTTTCTTGATCAATTTTTTTAAGCGCATTTTCCCGCTCCTGTTGAAATCCTGCCTAACAACCTGCTTTATTTGAAATCTGTCCTGCTGTGTGGTTCTTTTAGAATGGTAGGGCAACCGCATATACTGGGTGTCCCCATGCTGTGCTCACCCCTGAGTCACGCCCTCTATATCGGCCGGTATCCGGGAAGTATGAATAATTTTATCTTCATATGGCCACGATGGCAACCCCTAGCCGGTTGCCGTTTGTGTACCGGCCGAGCGTGATTGAACGTGTTCGCAATTTTCGTTTGACACTTAAGATCATTGATCTATATTAGAAATGATTCTGTGATTTCGTTATGTTACGGTTATCAGCAGCCAGAAAAAGGGGCGTTGCAGGTCTCACCTGATCGGCGCAGGGCTATGGCGCGACCGAATACGGATCTTGCTTCGCCAACCCTCTTTCTACAAGGCCGATACACAAACTAGATCTGATCAGTCCGGAGAAACCCGATGGCAGGCAACGCTCTGACCAGCGAACAGAGGCTTGAAACGATTCAGCTTTACATTACCCGGATGCCCAGCCTTTCCACGACGGTAACCAAAGTCATGGAAACCTGCAACAATCCGGCTGTTTCCCCCAACGATCTCAACCGCGTCATATCGCTTGATCCGGTGCTGACCGGACAGGTGATCAAGCTGGTGAATTCCGCTTACTACGCACTGGTCAACGAGGTCACATCACTGACCCGGGCCATTATCATGCTCGGTATCAATACGATCAAGAACCTGGCCCTCAGTCTTTCCGTCATGGGCGCCATTAAGGACCCGGACGCATTCCGTGCATTTAGCATCGACGAGTTCTGGACACACTCTATCTGCGTGGGGGTATCCGCAAAATTGATCGCAACCGCGGCCGGTGTTCCGGCCAAGGAAGTTGAAGAATATTTTGTAGGCGGATTGCTGCACGATCTGGGTAAAATCCCCATGAACAGTTGTTACCCGGAAGATTATCTGGCCGCAGTCGAAGCGGTCAGCCAGGATAATATCCCGCTGTATATCGCCGAACAGAATATATTCGGCTTGAACCACTGCGAAATAGGTGGTTTCATCGCGAAAAGATGGACTCTGAACCGAAATGTATCGGAAGCCTTGGCGTACCACCATGCCCCGGATGCGAAGGAAATTGAAAACAGGCAGTTTCTGACAATCATAACCCTGGCGGATATGATAGCGCATATGATGACCATCGCTGACTGGGATCAGTTGTCTTTGACCGGGTCGGCGATTGAAACCCTTGCGAACCGAATCGATATTGACCTGGCCACCTTCAAAGATTTAAAAGCACCGGTTACGGCTGAACTGGAGAGAGCCAGGGCTTTTTTACAAATTACTGAAAAAGGATAACACCATGCTGGTAAAGTTCTGGGGCGTCCGTGGGTCCATCCCCTGCCCGGGGCCGGCAACCTACAAGTATGGCGGCAACACTGCTTGTATCGAACTTCGATTTCCTGGATCCAAACAGATAGTGATCATCGATGCGGGTTCGGGGATTCGGGAATTGGGTAATGAATTGGTAGCCCGAGACCTGCCGCTAGGCCCCCTGGCGGTGGATCTCTTCCTGACGCATACCCATTGGGACCACATTTTAGGCTTTCCTTTTTTCGCCCCTATCTACATTCCCGGCACCAAGCTGAATATTTACGGTCCGGTTACGTTCGAAAATGACTCTTTGCGCGCCATAGTGGGCGGCCAGTTGTCGTATCAGTACTTTCCCATTCGCCAGAGCGAGCTCTCGGCCGACATAACTTACCACAGCCTGAAGGAAAAACGGGTCGAACTGGAAGACGGCATCAGGGTGACCACCAAATATCTGAACCATCCTATTGCCTGCCTGGGCTACCGGGTCGAATACCAGGGCAAGACCTTCTGCACAGCCTACGACACGGAGCCCTTCCAGAACCTTTTTTGTACCGATCCGGAAGACCCGTCCTATGATGAAGCGATGGCTACGGAAGGTGAATTGGTGGCGCGCGAACAGAACGAAAAATTGGAAGCTTTTGTCAAAGGAGCGGATCTGCTGGTGTACGACGCCCAATATACCCGGGATGAATATGAAACCACGCGCAAAGGCTGGGGCCACACGGCTATGGAAGATGTGGTCGCCCTGGCCAGGAAACTATCCATCCGGTCCACGGCCCTGTTCCATCACGAACCGGTCCGCACGGACGACCAGTTGGACGAATTGGCAAAAACCTTTTGCACGCCTGCAAATGACGCTGGCCCATCCATCTTCTTTGCCCGGGAACAGATGCAGATCGAATTGTAATCCAGATGTACCGCCGTGCATATCCAAGCGCTGCCCTTTGAAGATCCTTTCCGGACCAATCGGATTCACACTTCAAATACATGCGCCCGCCTTTTCCGCCTCGCGGCGGATAAGCTGAAGCAAATTCCGGCGGATAAGTCCGGAAAAGGGGCGCACGAGCCCCCAATAGAGGGTGAATCGCAGCCGGGCCCTGGTTCCCAGGCAGTATATGCGGGTGGTGGTGCACAGTTCACTGGTTTGGCGGCCAAGGGGCCGGACCTGAATATTCCAGCCGGCTTTGCAATATCCGGGGTCGGCAAAGTCTTTGAACGTCGCCGGGGAGGTCGTCCGCAGTCGGGCAGCCGGTTTCCAGAACTGGCCGACCAGGCCCAGCACCATTTCATCCGGAGGACAATCCGCCAGGGGAATAAATCCGAGGCTGACAAAATCTTCGAAGGTTATCGCCCGCCGGGCATTTGCCCGGTTTCCGGTTTGCAACCGATGCGGCAGCATTCTCGCCGTCAGCAGCCCCTTGATAATCCAGGATCGGCCCATATTCACTCGTTTTACTTGCCTGTAGATACATTCCGCAGGTGCACGCACCACACATGCATGGTATTCACTGAAGTGATAATTCGGCAGGAAATGATTCAACAGCATGTCCGGGCTCTCCGGTCTCAGGACCACTCGTAGGGGTTTTGAATCCGTACGGTGGCCCCCATGGTTTCAAACAGCCTTAACAACCCGTACCGCGTGCGGTCGAGAAACACGAAATTGGCATTCATGTCGACGTGTTTTCTCAGTTTATGCAACTCGTAGGTCAGCTGTTTGCCTTCGGCAAAAAAATCGGGGTTGGTTCTGAAATCGAATGCCTCCACCTCAAACAGCCGCCCGATCCAGCGCCCCACCCGGTACATGATCGTATACATTTTTTCCCGGGTTGCCGCGTCTAGATCCGCCTTGATGATTCTCAAGCGATGTAGCAATTCGAAATGTCGATCCTTCTGGCCGGCCACGGCTGTGCGCGGCAATTGACGGTAGAGGTCCACGAACACGGGATCAAAGGCCTTTACGCAGCCAAAATCGACCAACCCCAAACGTCCGTCGGGACAGATGATGAAATTCCCCGGATTGGGATCGGCATGAATCTTGTTAAGGCCGTACAAACTTTCAATGAAGAGATCGTTCAATGTCTGGGCCACGTGGTTTACAGAATCCTGGTCCGGCAATGTCTGCAGCCATTGGTTTAACGGCTGACCTTCCACCAGCGAGGTGCTCAGTACCTGCCGGTTGGAAGATTCCAGATGCACCCGCGGGACCAGAAGGCCCGCAATTTTCAAGTTCTTCCTGAAATAAGCGATATTCGCAGCTTCGTTTTCGTAGTCGACTTCTTCCAGGAGCCGGGCCTGGATTTCATTTATGACCGGGCGGATCAGTTCATATTCGCGCAGCGGATAGAGCAAGCTCTTGATCAGGGTCACATCACTGCGGATGGTCTCGGCAATTCCGGGATACTGGACCTTTACGGCCAGCGATTCACCTCCGAATGAACCGGCCCGGTGAACCTGGCCCAGGCTGGCGGCGGCAAAGGCCACCGGATCGAAGGCCTTAAAAACATCCGCGACCGGCGCCCCGAAGGCATTGCTGACGGCCTTTTTGATGAGGACCCTGTTCATGGGCGGCACCTGGTTATAGGATTTGGCCAGTTCCCGGCGCACATTCTCAGGGAAGACATCCATTTCCAAACTCAGCGTCTGGGCTATTTTCAGGGCCGTCCCCTTGAGCAGGCAAAGCCCTTTGAAAACGGCTTCGGCACTCTCGTTCAGCGCCCGGTCCTTCTCCCGCTCTCGACGGGATTTGTCGATAAACGGCTGCTTCACCAGATACTTCAACATCTTGCCGCCGGCCAGACCACGCTGGAGTTTACTTTTCGGTATGTTGGCCGGCACCCGGTCCCCCTTGAATTTTCGTTTGGCCGATTTCAGGCCCGCTGCATGATCTTTGAAAACTTCCATACGACTGAGAATGTGCTGCCGGAACATAAACAGTCCCAGGTCAAATAGTTTGTTCATCAGACCGGAGGATATAAAAGCCAGCGCCAGATCCAGACTCTTGTCGTTCAGAATGCTCGTATTGGCAAAACCCTCCGACGAATCGTGCAGCCAGTAAAATACCAGGCCCATGTAATAATCCCAAAACACCATGTAGAGCAGGTCGGCGAACATCTGGTCAGGAATTTCACCAGCTTCAATCGCCGCCGCGAACATGTCCCGGATCATATCGCCAAACCGTTCCCGGATGGGTTGCATATTCCGATAACTCTGGCCGAGTGATAAAGAGAGCACCTTGAAACTTTCAGCCACGAATTCCCGGTCGGGCAGATACAGCTCCAGGCTTGTCTCAAAGGCGCACTGCAGTTGCTCGGTAAGCGTCAGTTCATGAAAGGCCTCCATGTTGCGCAGCCGCTCGATCCAGGTTTCCATGTGATCCTGATAGTAGCCGTACAAGATTTTATCCTTGGTGGGAAAATAGTTGTAAATGGTGGCATCCCCAACCCCGGCAGCCCGGGCAATTTCGCGCATGGTGGCCGCCTTGAATCCCCGGGCAGTCATGACGTCCACAGCCGCAGCGATGATATTTCGCCGGGTTTCTTCTTTTTGCTGGGCGCTGATTTTCATAATCCCCTCTTATTTGAAAAAAATAGTCATAAATCGAAATTTTTTACAATTTAATATACAGCAATTTCACATTAAGTCAAGTTTGAGTGGCAATCGGTAGCTTAATTCCTTCTAAAGTGTTGGCTGCCAGCGCCCGATAAAAGACTAACTGCCTGCCGGTCGCCCAGTATCAACGCATGAAAGGTCGTATGAACACATGGATATCGTGGTTGGCGTCTCCGATATGAAACTCAGCAACAACCCCCGGGCGAAGATCATCACCTACTCTCTGGGTTCATGTATCGGTATCACTATCTTCGACCCGGTAGCGTGTGTGGGTGGCCTGCTGCATTTTCAATTGCCCGATTCGGCCCTGAATCCCAGAAACGCTCAAAGAGATCCCTGCCGGTATGCCGATACGGCCATCCCGGCATTTTTCAGGACGGCCTATCGTCTGGGGGCCCGCAAGCGGCGCCTGAAAGTCGTGGTCACCGGTGGTTCCAACCTTATGGATGAAAAAAGCCATTTCGACATCGGCCGGCGCAACTATTTGGCCGCCCGCAAACTTTTCTATCAGAACAATGTCCTGACCGATTTTGAAGATATCGGCGGCGGCAGCTACCGGACAGTTCGCCTGGAATTGGAAAGCGGGCGCACGATCATTACCGGGCCCAGTCGCCGCGGCCCCCTGTGCGTGTAGAACCTACCTAAAAAACCGATTTTGGTTCAAAATCCAGTCTTCGCTCTGCGAGTTTACGTCTTCGCCTTGCGCTACGCCGCACAAGACGCCCGACAAGCAAGGCGGCCGAAACATGCTCATCGGACTTTCCACCCACAGGCCTGATCAGGCCGGGGTGCTATCTGCGTGGCCATGGTCACGGTGCTTGTCGGCAGTGATCATATCGAGGAGAAAATTCCGGAAATCCAAAAGAGTATCGACAACCACCCACCCGGTTCCCGTTAAAGAAGCGCTTGACTAACCCCCGGCCGCGCGCGAAGATAGATGGGTGTTCACCATGGGCTGGGGAGCACTTGCCGTCCGTCCGCAATCGATCCCTACTTCCGAACCCATTCACGCCGAATCGGGCCGGCATCGGTGCGGACGGCTTTTCGGCGAATACCTTAACCGCTATGGGGAATCCTGCAATGCCTGCACCGCTGTGTGTTCTGATCTTAAAACGTCGTCCAGAGGAAGCGCAGTCGATTGAAAGTGCCCTGCACCGGTTCGGGTACGCTTTAAAATCTCAAGTTATTGAAAACAAGAATCAATTTTTAGACGCTTTAAGCCAAACCGACTGGGATCTGGTCATATCCGGTTTCGAGCTGGCCGATTTCACAGTGCTGGAAGCGCTCGATATTCTTGGCCAGGCGGCACCAACAATCCCGCTACTTCTCCTTTCCGGAACTATATCTGAAGACGCAGCTGTCAGTGTTATGGACCGGGGCGCCCGGGATTGTATTCACCCGAACAGGATCCAGCGCCTGCCCCTCGTGGTGGCCCGTGAAATCGAAACGGCCCGGTATCGTGAAGATCAAAAACAGGCAGAAAAAGACCGGGAGAAATATCGCCGGCAACTGGCCGAAATGGTCCGCAATTTGCCGGTGGGCGTTTATCGCCGGACACCGGGACCGGACGGCAAGTTCATTATGGCCAACCCGATGATCGCAAACATTTTTGGGTATTCATCGGTAGAAGACTTTCTCCAGTGTGATTTCGCCACGCTCTTTGTCGATGAAGCCGACCGGGAACAGTCCTATACGAACATCGCCAGGGACGGACAGGTGGAAGGCGAGGTGCTCCGGCTGAAGAAAAGGGATGGCTCCCATTTTTTAGGATTGGTAACCGCCCAAGTGGTTCGCAACGCGATGGGCGATATTGAATTCATCGATGGCGTTATCGAAGACTATACCCAACGTAAAGTCTCTGAAGAAGCCCTAATCCAGTCGGAGAAAATGCACTCCATGGGCGGGCTGGCCGCAGGTATGGCCCATGAAATAAACAACCCCCTGGCGGGGATCATGCAAAGCGCGGGCGTCCTCTCACTCCGCTTGACTCGCGACAATCCCGCCAATCTGGAGGCTGCCGAGAAGGCCGGCACCGACCTTGCAGCTGTCCGGACCTATGCCGAACAGCGCGGTTTGATCGATCTGCTGACCCGCATCCAGGACTCCGCCAACCGCGCCGCCGGGATTGTCCACAACATGCTGCATTTCGCCCGCAAAAGCACCTCCCAAGTGACCCTCAACCACCTGGGACAAGTCCTGGACCGCGCTGTGGCCCTCGCCGAAATGGACTACGACCTGAAAAAGAAATATGATTTTCGCCAGATAAAAATCGTAAGGGAGTATGAACCGCGGTTGCCTACTGTAAAATGCGAGGAAAGTAAACTGCAGCAGGTCTTTCTGAACATCCTCTCCAATGGTGCGGAAGCCATGGCCACAGGCGGCGCAACCCGCAACCCCCAATTTACGTTTCGGGCTTTGAAAGACAACAATATGGTTCGGGTAGAGATCGAAGACAACGGACCCGGTATGGACGCTGAAACCAGCCGACACGTTTTCGAACCCTTCTTTACCACTAAACCGCCCGGCGTAGGCACCGGCCTGGGATTGTCGGTATCCCATTTCATTGTCACCGACAACCACAAAGGGGAAATCGGCGTAAAGACCGCCCCGGGACAGGGATCCAACTTTTTTATCAGATTACCGATCGAAGTAAGACCTTGAGGACCCGGGGGGAAACCAGATATGCACAACCGGGAGATAATCATTTCAGGGTATGATGAGCCGATCCTGACGCGGGCGGGTATCCTCTCCGAATGCACGCGACCCAGCATGGCGGCCAACATACAATTGCATGCTGATGTCAGTCCTGTGTTTCCCTACCTGAAGGCAGTCGAACCGGAAGCCCGGTGGTACTCCGATCCAAACTATATTCAGTTTTCACGCAACAATGTCCAGTGCACACTCTACCCCGATGAGGCTATTGTCATGCCCTTCTCCAGTAAGGGGCAGGCTCTCTTGTATATAAACGAGTTGATTACATTCCTGAACGAGCTATATGCCCGCAGAGAAAGCTTGTCGCCGAATTTCAAGAAAGAGACTCGTCCGGTATCCGCCATCGCAGCGTATAAGTTATTACCCGGTACAAACTGCAAAGCCTGTGGTTTCACGTCCTGCCTGGCCTTTGCGGCCGCGTTGAGTCGGAATATGGCCAAACCGCACCAGTGTCCCGACTTCAGTCCCCCGCTTTACCAAAGCGCCACCTATCCGGTCCTTGATAAGAATGGGAAACTCCAAGCCACCATCGCCCTTGAAGTTTCTAACCAGGACCCTGCCCGGCCACGGGATACAAGGCCGGCACCCGCGCCTGAAGTGGCTGCCAACCTCACGAATCGCGAGATCGAGGTCTTGCGGCTGATAGCCGAAGGGGCCACCAATGCCGAAATCGCCGTCATCCTCTCCATCAGCCCCCACACTGTGAAAAGCCATGTCATCAACATTTTCAACAAACTGGGGGTCAACGACCGCACCCAGGCCGCTGTCTGGGCCGCCCGCCACAATATTGTGCTCCCCTAAAAAAAGTGCCCTTATCCCCCAAATGGGGGATGTTTTTGTTGTGCATCTGTGGCAAAAGGTGATTATTGAAATAGGTTCTAAACGGATTTGAATACCTATTATTTCAGTATAGAAAAAAGGGAGTGACCAGCCATGCCCGAACTCAAAACCGCCATGGACGTATTCAAACTGCTCGAAAAATCCAATTGCCGGGAGTGCAATGAAACAACCTGCCTGGCCTTTGCCGGGGCCGTTTTCCAGGGGCGCAAATCCCTGGATCAGTGTACCCGCCTGGACCCTGCAGTTGTCGCCCTTTATGGAGGCAAAATCGAAAAGGCACCAAACGCCCAAGAGGACATGGAAAAAGCGCTGGGCCTGTTGAAAAACAGGGCGGCTGCCGTGGATCTTCCGGCGGTGGTTTCAAAACTGGGCGGCCGCATGGTAAACGGCCGTCTCACCCTGAAAGTACTGGGCAAGGATTTCAGCGTGGACGCGAAAGGGAATCTGTATTCGGATATCCATGTCCACCCCCGGGTGGTCATTCCCATCCTGAACTACATCATCGACAGCGGCGGGGTTTCGCCGACCGGGAAATGGGTCCCCCTGCGGGAGCTGCCCAGCGGCCAGGACTGGTACCGGCTTTTCGGGCAGCGCTGCGAAAAGCCCATGAAAAAACTGGCCGACACCTACCCGGAACTGTTTGAGGACCTGGTCCAGATTTTCAACGGGCAGCGGGTCACCAATCACTATCAATCCGATATCGCTGTGGTCCTGCACCCCCTGCCCAACTTGCCGATGTCGATCTGCTACTGGAAGCCGGACGACGGTCTGGCTTCCGATCTCAACCTATTTTTCGATGCTAGCGCTGAGGAGAACCTGAACATCGACTCCATTTTCGCCCTGGGGACGGGACTGGTGATGATGTTCGAGAAAATTGCCCAGAGGCACGGTATTGCGTAAAGCATCCTGGACCAGTGGGACAGGCTTTTAAAGACAGCGTGAAGGCCGTCGGTGGTTCAGGTTGTTCTCTATCGATTTGTTGGAGCTCGGGGAATTAGGATGAGTACTGCACCAACTCCAGCTTGCCTTTCTTATCGAACCAAAATTTAAACAAGCGCCACCCCACAAGATTCTCAAGCTCAGCGACGCTTTCAGAAGGATATTTGGCTTTGATTGCCTTGGCAAGCTGCGATTTGGTAACTTGGGGCCTTATCTCAGGAATCAGGTCAATCAGGAAATCTCTTTGCCCGACCAAATATTTTTCGTTGTCTCTACAACTCCACAGATCTGCTTCCAGTTCGTATTTTTTAACGAGGAGGTACCCGTTTAATACCACGGCAGCCAATAATAAGACGCTGAATATGATCGACGTTTTCGTCAAAGCTTCACCTCTGCTTCACCTTGCGTTTTAACGGTTGAACTGTGGGGCGCATGATTGTAGCGTCTCCACCAGCGATACGTTATCCAAGATTTTTCTTTTTTTCTATTGCGGCTTTTGCTGACGCTTCCAGACCCAACAACTGCGTTACTTTTCCGTAACCTAATGTTCTAGCACCCTCACGAATTAAAAAAATTGTACCTATCTGTATTTTTCCGAAATGTTCAGCTGGGCTTAAAAATGTGAAGAAGACGCGGGCAGTTTCTCCCGGCATGACTTGGTCAACGTCGGGATAAGTTTGGACTGCATCCCAATCATTTCCATCATAATAAAATTGAGGCCTATATCCAGAAAGGGCCGGCAATTTTCGCCCACCGGCTTCACTGGGAATATAGGTTACCTCACCCTCGATATCAGGAACATATTCCATAATTTCTTTGGATAACTTTTTATTATGTGGCTAACGACTTTTTGGGTTGATCTGTTTATTTGTTCAATTTTAATGTTTTGCAAGGACAAAAAGAGCATACAGCGAACAATTTTTATTTCATTAGGCTAAACATCTGCCAAAGCCTCGCCGGCACGCCGCACCAAAAGGCGGCAGCAGCCCATGATGTTTTCTTCACTGTAGAGGGTAAACTCGTCCACGTAATATATTTCGAAAAGTTGCTGGGCGATGACATCATCCGACTGCTTGCTTTCCTTTACGAAGGTGAGCATATCGTTCGCCGCCGCCCGGGCCTGTTTAAAAGCGGTGCTAACTTCCGGGCCGGTAATAGCACCCTGATGCGCGGGCCCGACGATCTCCGGGCCTATGGCTGCCAACTCTCCCAGGGTGGCCTTAAATTTATGAAAACCGGTGAAAAACAGGGGACAAAAACCACGCCCGGGATAGTGAAACCCCAGGGAATCGGAAACAAACAACGCTCTTTTTTCCGGCACGTGGACAACCAGATTGCCGGGCGAATGCCCCTCAACCGTTATGCAGCGCAACGTCACGCCGCCCAGGTCGATAGCCTGCATCTGCTCGATGACGAGATGGTCCTCTGGAAAGGAAAGGGTCTGCAGGGACGCCCGGCCGGCGGGCAAACCGACTTCACAGAGCCGGGTGGCAATATACCGATCTTCGGATATCATACCCGGCAGGGCTTTGGGATGCAGTGCGAAATTCCGGGCGCCCTTGCCAGCCACTACGCGGGCCCCGGGATAGCGCTCACTTAGCCCCGGCAGTCCGGAGAGGTGGTCGGCGTGAGGATGAGCCAGCACGAGATAATCGGGAGAGATGCCCAGGCCTTCAAGCTGTCCGATGACATCGTCTACAACCGCCGATACCCCCATTTCAATAAGGGCACTGGCTCGTCTGCCCCGCACGAGATAAAGATTGAAGAAATAGTTTCCCAGCAGCCAGATATCCGATGTTAGCTCGAGGGGACAGTGGTCATACATCTCGGGTTGTTGCATCCGAATCACCTGCTGTATTGAAATTACGGTTGGCCCAAATAGATGGTTCCATATAGCCGCGGTTGATGACAAAAGCACCTGTGAGCAAGTTTAGTGCTTGACATCATTTGATATTCTCTTACACTGATAGATAACATTTTTGAGATAGCCTCTAAATAGTCCCGCCGCAACCCGTTACTGCCCCCCCAGTGACGCCGGCCCTGTGTGAGGAGTAGGTTATGGAAAAAACCCAGAAACAGCAACCCATTATCCACCGCATTTTCCCTTTTCTGGCCTGGCTGAAGACGTATCAGGCTGCCTTTCTAAAGGGTGATGCCATTGCCGGCCTGACCGTCGCCGTGGTGCTGATCCCCCAGGCCATGGCCTATGCCATGCTGGTCGGCCTCCCGCCGGTCTACGGTCTATATGCCGGTGCGGTCACCCCTCTGATCGGCGCCCTGTGGGGCAGCCTGCGGCAGCTGGCCACCGGCCCCATCGCCATCATGAGCCTGCTGGTGCTGACAACCCTGACCCCCATCGCGGAACCCGGCAGCCCGAAATTTGTCGAGCTCGCCTTCTTGCTGGCCTTTCTCGTGGGGGGCATCTACCTTTTGATCGGTGTGTTTAGATTGGGCCTGATCATGTCCTTTATCAGCCACTCGGCCGTCATGGGCTTCACATCCGCCGCCTCGCTGATCATTATCTCCACCCAGTTGCCGCACCTGTTCGGCATCCAGATCGAACGGCACGAGTACATGTTTCCCAAGCTGGTCGCCATCGGCCAGGCCCTTCCCGGTCTGCATTGGCCGACCCTGGGCATCGGACTGTTGGCCCTGGGTATTATATACGGCATTAAAAAGTTCAAACCCAATTTCCCGGGTGCCCTGGTGGCCCTGGTCATCACGACCTTGATCGTTTACTTCCTAAACCTGAATGAGTCCGGTGTTGCCATCCTCGGCAGGAACGAAGGCGGGCTGCCGCTACCCGCCCTGCCGCCCTTTGATTTTGACATGATCTTCGCCCTGACCGGCCCGGCGGTTGTGCTTGCCCTGGTCAGTTTTGCGGAAACGTACTCGGTGGGTAAAAGTGTGGCGGCCGAAACCAAGCAAAAGCTCGATGTCGATCAGGAGTTCATCGGCCAGGGGGTGGCCAACATGGTCGGTTCCTTTTTCCAATGCTACCCGGTCAGCGGCTCTTTTTCCCGCACGGCGATCAACTTCGCCAGCGGCGCCAAGACCGGGATAGCCAGTGCGATCACCACCGGCACGGTGATCATCACCCTGCTCTTTCTCACCCCGCTGTTGACCTATATTCCCAAAGCCTCCCTGGCGGCCTTGATCATCACCGCCGTTCTGATGCTCTTCCATCCCCGGGAAGTCTTCCGGCTCTGGAAAATGAACCGCCACGACGGCATCGTGGCGATCTGTGTGTTTACCCTCTCGTTGCTTTCCAAACCGGACTACGCCCTGCTGATCGGCATCCTCATGTCCCTGGTCTTCTTTCTCTGGAAAACCATGCGTCCGCGCATTGTCCGGATTTCCAAGGACCCCGAACTGAACATGTTTGTCAATGCCGACCTGTTCGAAAAGCCGGGATGCCCCCAGATCCTGCATCTGCGTTCGGACAACAGTATCTACTTCGCCAACGCAGAGTATACTGTGGAAAGCATCGTGGAAAGGATGGAAGAGGTCGACACACCGGTTAAGTTCTTACTGCTGGATCTACAGGCTATGGCCTTCATAGACATCACCGGAATTGAAGAACTAAGGGTTATCAAAGAGGAGGTCGACACCAAGAACATGGAACTGGCCCTCATGGAAATCCACCCGCCGGTGCAAGAGGTCATGGAAAGCTCAGGGTTCATGGCCGAAATGAATCCGGAGTTGATCCTGCAAAAAAGGGGCGAGGCGATCACAGTCCTGTTCAATCACCTGGACCACGATTACTGTAAAAACGTCTGCCCGTATGCCTTGTTTTTTGAATGTCGTACGGTGAAATAATTGAGATAGAGATCAGAGCAAATACTTCAGAATACCAGTATCATTCCTCGCATAAAATAGATCGGCTCTAACCAAGGACTATTGGCAACAGTGCTCGGTTCAGATATACTCATCATATCGTAAATCTAGTAAAATTGATAATGGCAAGTTGTCTGCAATCGAAAGTTTGAGGAAAAGCTCAAATATGACACCCGATTTTGATGATAACTAAATTGCCCAAAAAGACGGTAGCGACATAACCGGGATAATAACCTGCAAAAGCCGCTTTGGAGTAAATTCCCCGTTTTGTAGAAAATATATACCGCGTTGATAAATTGGTTGTTTTGTGTATAGTCAGACAGCCTTACCAAATTCCGGAAAAGCTCAACATAACCAAATCGTTACAAAAAGCAGACGTCTGTATAATAACAAGTTATGAATTAGGGAGAACACTAAATTGGATTTAGGCTATATATTAATGATGGCCAGATGGGTAGGGCTTGGATTGATAGTTCTCACTTGGATTCAGGTTATACCTTTGATTCTGGGTTGGATCGGTTTTGGTATAGCTATAATTTCCTTTGTTTTGGAGGCAATATATAAAAAAAACCTGCCACCTCCCAACAAAGGTGGCAATTCTAGGTAACAAAATTCTCCTAATCACATAGTATTAAAAGCGATTCATTACAAGTCACTGGACTTGAAGGGGAAAAACTAACGTGCTTAACGGAAATGTTTCTGGTACGCAAGTTAGCTCAAACGTTGTGTTTCTGAGAGTGAAAAGAGAGCTGATATGAATGCCGAAATCAAAACTCAAGCCATAAGCGAGTTCCTGTGATGTAAACTGTACTTCAAGGCCTAGTAGGCCTAAGTTGTTTGTTTTTAGTTGGTCTCGGCGTAAGAACTATGTTCACACCCAAGTCAATGATCGAAATTCTTGCTGCCCAATCGGAGGGACCAGCTAGTCTCAACACGATCCGCGGCTTTCTCGGTGGCTTGTTCATCGGCTCTTCAATGGTGCTGGCCACTGGACTCATCACGGGCAATTCTACCTTTTTCCTGGCAGTGGCAATGACTATGAGTGTCGTCGTTGTCGGCCGGTGGGTGGGAATTACGGTTGATGGATTTGACAAAAAAGTCGTATTCCCACTGGTTGCTGAGATGGTCATAGTGTCTATTTTTATCGCAGCTTATATCAAATTGTGAACTGATTAACTACGTTTCAGCCATCACAGCGCGGCAGAACAAATCTTGCGACTGATTCGTCGCGCACGGTCGAAGCGGATCGACACATAACAAGTGTATGCAGACGGACCGGGAACTTCCCCAAAGAAAGTGGACACCAAAAGCTAACTAAAGGAGGGTGTCCAGATGCCAAAAATCAAAGGCCCACGAAAAGCCAACCGCTACCCGGACGAGTTCAAGATAAAAGCGGTTA
>Ga0126333_1000038_pt1 | contig 48955 bp, 43 predicted proteins | sample InaspJWI54metaG_FD_94488 | JGI IMG/M metagenome (GOLD analysis project Ga0126333, IMG submission 94488) | Marine gutless worms symbiont microbial communities from Oahu, Hawaii - Inanidrilus sp. 2 OAHU.JWI-54 metaG | ecosystem: Host-associated > Annelida > Digestive system > Unclassified | place...
TATGCGTATCGTCCAGCAGGCCGTGAGATCATCCAAGATTACTTGGAATAACATTACTTGGGATATGGACCCTATATCCGAGTACTTTATGCCAACTGGAGCTTTTTAGAGAACCGTATACTTTTTTTCTTTCTTAGGTGGCGCTGCCTTGGGTGGTGCTGTCGTTGAGGCAAGTGCGGCCACATTAGCCCGGGCAACTTTAACCCTGACCTTTTCGGCAATTTCAACGGTAAGGGTGTTTTCGTCGAGACCGGTGATCCGCCCATACAGGCCGCCGTTGGTGATAATCCGATCGCCTTTTCGCAGTTCACCGATCATTCTCTGATGCTCTTTCGCTTTTTTCTGCTGCGGTCTTATCAGCAAGAAATAAAAGATCACGAACATCAGGATCAGGGGAACGAAAGATGCAAACCCGCCGGATCCGCCCTGGGCGCCGCCGCCACCTTGAGCCATTGCATATGCTATACTGGTCAAAATCAAATCCTCCTGGCTGTCGACTATCCCACTCGGCATACTATTTACACCGGCTAGGTAGTCGACCCTAATGATGAAGGCCTTACTCTATATAGTAATCGGTAGGCCTGAAAATGGGGATCTATACAGGATATGTAAAGCTGCGTCAAACAGTTTTTCAGTGCTTATAAATTTTGAGCTGCCCGCAGACCAACTTCCAACTGGCTGATTGTACAAAACTTATGGACAATTAGGGGATGTTTCTAAATTGTCTTTTGGCCCAATCTCTGCGTTGGGCGTTCGGTTTCAATCCTCGAAATACTTGAGTATTCCTCCGGTTGTGACCCACAGCATAGGGATCAAACAGCGGGAAATCCCGCAACGCGGGGAAACCTCACGGCCGTCGCACCTAGAACCAAAATCCTAAATTAGAAACAGCCCCTAGTCTGCTGGAATCCAGATATTTTCTCCATCGAACCGAATGCGGCCGGCATTTTCGATATCCACTTCATCCAGCAGTTCAAACACGCGGTCCATTTTGTAAATGACGATTTTGGTCAGCGGCCGGATCACATGAATGTCGGTGGCCAGTTGCCGGTCGCGTATGTTGTAGATATATACCATGTTTTCCGAAAATTTCAGCAGCTTGCCGATTCCGGAACTGTATCCCGAGCGGTCCGGCTCATCTGATTCATCCGGCAGGGCAATCTGTTTGCCGGCCATGTAAGCCTTCAACAGTTTGAAATGAATGTTCCAGATATTGTCCCCGGGCTGGACGATATGGATACCGTAGGCTCCGGTCCCGCCAGCGGCCGCGGCCGTAAGATCTTTTTCGGTAATGCCCCCCTCTTTGGCCTGGATGGAGTCGGATATCTCCTTGACCGAGACTGTCTGGCCGCCGACTTTGATCGCTTCGCCTTCCTTAACGATCATGTCCAGGCCGTCCTTGATACCCAAGGAGGCTTTGCGCTCTTCCATCAACGCGTTCTTGCCTTTCTTACTGTATTCAATGACCGGCTGATTTTTAACCTTCCGGGAAGCTTCGTCCGTCGTCGGCTTCACCGGGCCGGGCGTCTGCTTGCCAGGCAGTAGCAGCCACACCCCGGCCGCCACCGCAATCAGGGCCACAATCGCGACCAGACCAATGATTTTTTTGCCACCGGGTTTCGGCTGGGGTGTCGGCCGTTCTTCAGTCTGTTGCGGGGACGCATGATCTGCAGTCATAGGTTTTCCTCTTGAAGTTGTTTAGGCTGTGGGCTGAGGGCAAATGGTTTTGGCCGCCGACTATCTGGTTTCGTTGAAAACCTTGTTCTCCTTCAGTCTAACCGTCTATAGCCTAATAGCCTGAATTCATTATTTTTCACAAGTGATCTGGCTGTCTCCGGGGACCATTTTAGCATCTCCTTCGATGAAAATGGTCACCTGCCGGCGTTGTTCGAGATCGAGCAGTTCTTTGCGTTTTTTATTCAGAATGTAGTCTGCCACCGAAATAGGGACCACCCCGGTGGCAGTTTTTATATCCGGTTTGAGCAGCTCCAGACTCAACTGCCGCAGAAAGCTGGTGCCGAGGGCCTCGGCGTTCAAGACCAGTCCACGCCCGCTACAATGGCCACACATTTCGAAGCGTCCGTATTCAATGGACGGTCGGATGCGCTGGCGGGACATCTCGAGCAGGCCAAACTGGGAAATGCGTCCAATGCGGGTCCGGGCTTTATCATTTTTCACCTGGGTTTTTAGGGTGCGTTCCACCTCCGACTTATTTTTAGACTCACGCATGTCGATAAAATCGATGACAATCAGCCCTCCGAGGTCCCGCAGGCGCAGTTGCCGGGCAATTTCCTCAGCCGCTTCCACATTGGTCTGTAAAGCGGTCTCTTCGATCGACTTGGCCTTGGTCGCTTTCCCGGAATTGACATCCACGGCCACCAGTGCTTCGGATTGCTGAATGACGATCGAGCCGCCTGATTTCAGCTTTACCCGGCTACCATAAATGGAGGCAATTTGGCTTTCGAGCTGGAATTTGGAGAAAATCGGTTTTTCACCTTTGTAATGCTTCACGATTTTGGAGTGCTTGGGTGACATGATACCGACAAAGTCGCGGGCTTCGCGGTGTACATCGCTGTCATCTATAAGAATTTCAGTAATATCCGGTGTGAAATAGTCACGGATGGAGCGGACCACCAGATTGCGCTCCTTGTATAGCAGCGCCGGGGTGGGAGCCTTCATCACCTGGCCCTTGATGCTTTTCCACAGCCGCATGAGGGTGCTGACGTCCTTGGAAATCAGGGTCTTGGTGCACCCGATGCCGGCCGTACGGATGATGAGGCCGAAATCTTCCGGTAATTTCAGTTTGCCGATAATCGTTTTCAGGCGGGTCCGTTCCTTTTCGTCGCTGATTTTCCTTGAAATTCCACGGGTCGTGCTGCCAGGCATCAAGACGATGTAGCGACCCGGCAAAGACAAGTTGGTGGTGAGCATGGCCCCTTTTTTCATGATCGGATCTTTGGTGACCTGTACGAGCAGCTCCTGACCCTTTTTGACGAGTTGGGTGATATTGCGACCGCCTGCCGCCGTATCCTGGAAATAGTCATGATGGATTTCGTGTTTTTGCAAAAAGCCATGACGCTCGGCGCCGTAATCCACAAAAACGGCCTGCAGGCTCGGTTCTATCCGGGTGATAACGCCTTTATACAGGTTACCGTGGGTGATTTCGCGAGAGGCGCTTTCTATGTGAAACTCTTCCAGCTTGCTGTCCCTGACTTTGGCGATGCGACACTCCTCGGTATCTACGGCATTGATGAGAATTTTACAGGTCATGAATATATCTGTTTCCTTTGATGATAGGTGAATCCCCGTTTTGGGGAGTCGATTCAAGGTTGTTTGCGGCTGACACCTGAACTTTTGCAAGTGCCTGTATTTTGCATGAATATGCAATTGCCCCGGACAAGTCAATCAGTTTATCGATGCAGCCTTGCTATTTTAACAGGGTTATGGCATTTAGGGGCACGCTGTCCGTAGATAAAACGGATAGGGTGCCGCGGCACCTAAAAATCATTTTCATAACAATAAGTTGCAAAAGCCCAACGTCAAATCTGCGGATCATGCGCCGACAGGCGGCATGCGAGGAACAGTATGATGGATGAAAGATACGATCCCAAGGCCCTGGAAAAAAAGTGGCAGGCAACCTGGGAAGCCACTGCTCTTTTCAAGACCGTTGAAGATACCTCCAAGCCCAAATACTATCTGTTGGAGATGTTTCCTTATCCCTCCGGAAAGATCCACATGGGCCATGTCCGCAACTACACCATCGGTGACGTTGTGGCCCGCTACAAAAGGATGCGGGGGTTTAACGTCCTCCATCCTATGGGCTGGGATGCTTTCGGGATGCCGGCCGAAAATGCGGCCATCGCCAATAACACCCATCCGGCGAAATGGACTTATGAAAATATTGACTATATGCGCTCCCAGCTCAAAAGAATCGGGTTCAGCTACGATTGGGATCGGGAACTGGCCACTTGTCGGCCGGAATATTACCGCTGGGAGCAGTGGCTGTTCCTCAAGATGGCTGAAAAAGGGATGGCCTATCGCAAAGAATCCTACGTAAACTGGTGTGAGCCCTGCCAGACCGTTTTGGCCAATGAACAGGTCGAAGCCGGTATGTGCTGGCGATGTGGAAAACCGGTACGGCAGAAGAAACTCTGGCAGTGGTTTTTTAAAATTACCGATTATGCGGAGGATCTGCTGGTTCACTGCGACAAACTGCCGGGCTGGCCGGAAAAAGTCACCACCATGCAGCGCAACTGGATCGGGAAAAGCACCGGGGCGGAAATCCGGTTTGCCATCGAGGGGACCAACGAGGATATTGCCGTTTTTACGACCCGTCCGGACACAATCTTCGGGGCCACCTTCATGTGCCTGGCCCCGGAACATCCACTGGTGGCCAAGCTTTCCGCCGGCCGACCGGAAGAACCGGCCGTCGCGGAATTTGTCGAACGGATATCCCTGCAGGAAAGATCCAGCCGGGCTATCGAAACCTACGAGAAAGAGGGGATCTTCACCGGCGCGTATTGTATCAATCCGCTCAGCGGCGGCCGGATGCCGATCTATACCGCCAATTTTGCCCTCATGGAATACGGAACCGGGGCGGTCATGTCGGTGCCCGCCCATGACCAGCGTGATTTCGAATTTGCCCGCAAGTATGACCTGGATATTGTTGTCGTGGTACAACCGGAAGATGCACCGCTCGAACCCGCTGAAATGGAAGCAGCCTATGTACAACCGGGCACCATGGTCAATTCCGACCCGTTCAACGGCATGGACAACCGCGAAGCCATCGAGGCCATTACCCAGCACTTGGACGACCAGGGGCGGGGCCGCAAAACTGTCAGTTTCCGGCTCCGGGATTGGGGGATCTCGCGCCAGCGCTACTGGGGCGCCCCCATACCGATGATCCACTGTGATCAATGCGGTGTCGTGCCGGTACCCGAAGAGGACCTGCCCATCGTGCTGCCCGAGGATGCCGACCTGTTGGCCGGCGGCCGTTCGCCACTGCCGGAAATGGTGAATTTCATCAACACCACCTGTCCGCGCTGTGGAGATGCCAATGCCCGCCGTGAAACGGACACCATGGATACGTTTGTCGAATCTTCATGGTATTTTGAGCGGTACTGTAGCCCGCGCTGCGATACCGCCATGTTCGACAAAGCGGCCGTGGACTACTGGATGCCAGTCGATCAGTATATCGGCGGCGTGGAACACGCCATCTTGCACTTGCTGTACTCCCGGTATTATACCCGGGTACTGAAAGAGCTGGGCCTGGTCAAGTACAAGGAGCCTTTCACGCGATTGCTTACCCAGGGGATGGTCTGTAAAGAGACCCTGTCCTGCCCGGAACATGGATTTGTCCTGCCCACCGAAGTTGCAGAGCAAAACGGGGAAAAAAGTTGCACGCAGTGCGGCAACCCGGTGACGGTCGGCCGGGTGGAGAAAATGTCCAAATCCAAAAAAAACGTGATCGATCCCAATCTGCTCCTCAAACGTTACGGCGCTGATACGACCCGCCTTTTCTGCCTGTTTGCGGCACCACCGGAGCGTGATCTGGAATGGAGCGAGCAAGGCGTGGAAGGTGGTGCCCGTTTCCTCAACCGTGTCTGGCGCCTGGCTGTGGGGTTGATGGCGGGGGTCCGGGAAGAGGCCCCGTACACAGGCCCCCTGGAAGATTTACCTCCGGATTTGCTGGCCATTTTCAAGCTGGGTCACCATACCATTGAACGCGTAACCCGGGATATCGACCGACGCTTTCACTTCAACACGGCGATCAGTGCCGTTATGGAACTGGTCAACGCGGTGTCCAATATCACCTGTACCCCGGGGGAAAAAGAACCGGCCAAAGGACCGGTGATGCGATTTATCCTGGAAACCATCGTGCTCCTGCTCGCTCCGATCGTGCCCCATTTTTGTGAAGAGCTGTGGGCCTCGTTGGGGTATACCGACAGTGTCCTGCTGGCGCCCTGGCCCACATTCCGTGATGATGCCCTGGTCCAGGATGAGGTGACCATCGTGGTCCAGGTGAACGGCAAGCTACGGGGGAAATTTACCGCCGGAGCGGACACGGACGACCAGGTCCTCGAAGAATTGGCCCTGGCGGAAGGCAATGTGAAAAAATTTATCGCCGACAAACCCATCAAAAAAGTCATCGTTGTTAAAAAGAAGCTTGTCAATATAGTGGTTTGAAAAGATCTGGTTCGGTATCGGAATCGAAATCGGTAACAAAAAAGTTCTCATCCCGAGGCTGCCGTCGATTTCGATCCCGATTTTGATACCGATCGTCGGATAATTATTCCGCGCTTGGGTTTGGGGACCGATAATTGAGGTAAAGCAAACATGCGACGAACCCTGCTGCTTATGGTGCCACTGCTCTTACTGCTGGCCGCCTGCGGTTATCGATTCGCCGGCGGTGGTTTTCTGCCCGGGGGGGCTGAGTCCCTCAGTGTTCTGATGCCGGAAAACCGCTCCACGGAGTCCGGTATTCAGGCCCAGTTGAACAGTGACATCGTTTTCGAATTTACCCGCCGTGAAAGTGCCCGCATCGCCCCAACCGAAAATGCGGATGCGATTTTGTCCGGTGTAATCAAAACAGTACAAGATACGGACATCGCCTGCACCGGTACGAGTACAGCCTCCCAAAGACGTGTTACCCTGACCATCGACATGCAGCTCGAGAGCAAGGACGGAAAGGTGCTCTGGCGGCGCTCCGGACTGTCCGACTATGAAGCTTATGATGTGGCGGGAAATCGCAGCGGCACGGACCTGAACCGGCGTGCTGCTATTGAAAAGGTGTCTAAACGCCTGGCGGAAGCTGTGTATAAGAGCATTACCGACAATTTTTAGACGTTATCTCAAAAAAAAACCTTCAGCCAAAATCTTAATTTCGAGATAACGACTGCATGGCCTCGGTCCGGAACCCGGACGCATGCTGGCCTGCTGAACTTAGGGGCAAGCTGCGGATCGGTTGCTGATATGACGGATGATGTGCGGCCGGTATCGAAGGGCACAGCGCAGGTTGGCTGCGCTGTGCGTTCAACCGCTTATTTGGAAACGAAATTGACGTGTTTGGCCAGACGGGAAATGCTGCGGGCGGCGTGGCGTTTATGGATGACGCCTCTTTTAGCGGCTTTGTCGATAACGGATTTGGCCTCATCAAGTTTGGCCGCGGCATCATCGCCGACGGTTCGCACGGCCTTTACTACCGATTTCACTCTGGTTTTAACGGATTTATTGCGCATCCGACGATTTTCGTTCTGCCGGGCGCGTTTTAAAGCGGATTTGTGATTAGCCAACGCTCTTGCTCCTTTTCAAATGTTGTTAGCAAATATAAAAGTGGACACATATAAATTCAACTCTGATATGTCAAGAGAATATTTTTATTTTTACCGGGCCACGGTCTTCCTGGCCCGCGTTTGTTTTACCGAATCCCCATCCGGCAGGCTGTGCCCGTGACGGCCGACCGTTCTGGCGAGGACCAGGTTACCCGGGCAGCGGGTGTGGTCGGGGGTGCCACTTTCCTGAGCCGGTTGCTCGGCTATGTCAGGGACGCGGTGGTTGCCGGACTGTTCGGTGCCACGGCGAGCGCAGATGCATTCTTCGTGGCCTTTCGTATTCCCAACCTCCTGCGCCGCATGTTCGCCGAAGGCAGCCTGAGTGTCGCTTTCATCCCGGTTTTTACCGAGACCCTCCATGCAAAAGGCCGTGCAGAAGCGCTCCGGCTGGCCCAGGCAACCTTGCCCTTGTTGACGATTCTGTTAACCGGCCTGGTACTGTTGGGGATCTTCCTGGCACCGAGCATCGTCACGCTTGTCGGGCCCGGTTTCAAAGACAACCCGGCCGTGTTTACCTTAACGGTGGAATTGACCCGAATCATGTTTCCATACATCTTTTTTATCGGGCTCGTTGCCCTGAGTATGGGAATATTGAATGTGTTCGGTCATTTTGCCGCACCGGCACTTGCGCCGGTCGTGTTGAACCTGGCCATCATCGGCGCGGCCCTGGTGGTATCACCCCACCTGGAACAGCCGGTAAAAGGTTTGGCCATAGGCGTCTTGGTCGGCGGTGCCGGACAACTGGCCCTGCAGGCACCATTTCTTTATCGCCACGGTATCCGTCTTGGCCGGCCGATGGCCTTTTATCATGTGGGGCTGAAAAAAATAGGCCGTCTCATGCTGCCGGCCGCCTTCGGGGCGGCCGTCTATCAAATCAACCTGTTGATCAACACACAACTGGCCACGCTGTTGCCCCAGGGGAGTGTCTCCTACCTGTACTATGCTGATCGTTTGGTGCAGTTTCCCCTGGGAATCGTGGGCATTGCTGCTGCCACCGCGCTGTTGCCGAGCCTGTCCCGCCAGGCATTGACGGGCGACCGGGCGGCCGTTACCCGGACCTTTGGCCATGCGGTCAACATCGTTCTGTTTATCACGATACCCGCCATGTGCGGCCTGATGCTACTGCGGGAGCCGATCATCTGGTTGCTTTTCAAACGGGGGGCCTTCGATCTGCAAGCGGTTCACCTGACCGCCGCGGCATTGCTCTACTATGCGGCCGGCCTATGGGCCTCTACCCTGGCCCGTCTGGCAACCCAGACCTTCTATGCCCTGCAGGACACGCGCACGCCGGTCTGGATGGCCGCCGTCAGCATCGGTGTGAATATCGCTTGCGGACTCACCCTCATGCGCTTTATGGGGCATGCGGGTCTGGCCCTGGCGACCACCATCGCCTCCGGGGTCAATGTGATCTTGCTTTTCGGAGGCTTGCGCTACCGATTGGGCGGTCTGGGAATGGCGACCATGCTTCGGTCAACCGGCAAAGCGCTCGGTTGCACGCTGATCATGTGTGCCGGCCTTTTCTATTTACGACCGGGCATTACCGGGGATGGCTCCCCGACGATCCTGGCCGTTGGGGCTGGACTGGGTCTTTCCATTCTGGCCGGCATAAGCCTCTATTTAATCGCCGCTCGTCTGGCGCGGTCCGCTGAGTTAACGGCCCTGATCAACGGGTTTCGCCCCCGCCCACAACCCTGACATTTGATTGCATGCTGGTAGAAAAACTGATAAATAATTTTGATTAGACAATTATTCAGGGGGGCACGACACCACCCGCCATTATCGGACGGGTGACTGTGCGAATTGAAAGCGACGTGAGCGCCGGCCAAAAAATTCTATTGTCGCTAGTGACACTGGTTTTACTGAACATCTTTTTGGTCATCATATTCGGTGATCGGGGATTGGTAGAGGTTGGCCGTCTTAAAGGGGAGCGGGACCGGTTGCTCAAGGACAACCGTGATCTCCAGCAGCAGAACCTTTCGCTGCGCCGCGAGATAGACCGGCTTAAGACCGATCCGGCCTATATCGAGCATGTGGCCCGGCAGGAACTGGGCATGATCGGGCGCGATGAAGTGATTGTCCGTTTCAACGACCCGGTGAAGAAAAAGCCCGCCACGAAAAAAAGGAGCACAGCACCATGACCCAGGATGACACCTTCTACACTGTTACCATGGCCCGGGTCCACGCCCAGCAGGGCAATTTGGAAGAGGCCCGGCGTATCTATCGTCACCTGCTTGACAAAGAGCCGGAGCGCAAGGATCTGGCGGCGGCCCTGGAGGCCCTGGGAAACCGGGAAGAGAGCCAGGAGATCGACACGCTTTTGCCTCTCTTCAGAGAGTGGCTGGATCTGATTTTCCGGTATAACAAGATGAAAAAACTCAAAAAATTACATCAGATGGACGAAGGATGAGCGCATGTCGAAAAAAGCCCTTATTACCGGTGTAACCGGGCAGGACGGCGCCTTGCTGGCCGAATTTCTTCTGAAAAAAGGTTATGAGGTACATGGGATCAAACGCAGGGCGTCTTTGTTCAATACAGATCGGGTGGATCACCTCTACCGAGACCCCCATGAAAGTGGGGTTCAATTTTTCATGCATTACGGAGACCTCACCGATTCCACGAATTTGATCCGGATCATGCAGGAAGTGCAGCCGGCCGAGGTGTACAACCTCGCGGCCCAGAGCCATGTACAGGTTTCGTTTGAGTCGCCGGAATATACGGCCAATACCGATGCCCTCGGAGCCCTGAGGCTGCTGGAGGCTATTCGCATCCTGCGCCTGGAGAAAGAAACCCGGTATTACCAGGCCTCCACTTCCGAGCTTTATGGTAAAGTACAGCAGATTCCCCAGACTGAAGAGACACCATTTTATCCCCGCTCACCTTATGCGGTTTCCAAAATTTTTGCCTACTGGATAACGATTAACTACCGGGAAGCCTACGACCTGTTTGCCTGCAACGGCATTCTCTTCAACCACGAATCACCCGTGCGCGGCGAAACCTTCGTTACCCGTAAGATCACCCGTGCGCTGGCACGGATTAAACTGGGTCTCCAGGACTGTCTTTATCTGGGAAATCTCGATGCAAAAAGAGACTGGGGCTATGCCAAGGATTATGTGGAAATGATGTGGCTCATGTTACAGCAGGAGGAGCCGGATGACTTCGTCATTGCCACCGGACAGCAGCACAGCGTTAGGGAGTTTGTAGATCTGGCGGCAGGTGAACTCGGTATGCAATTGGAATGGCAGGGCACCGGCGAGAAGGAGCAAGGCTTTTATGCGGGCCGGGCCATTGTCCAGGTCGATCCGCGTTATTTCCGTCCCACCGAGGTGGAAACCCTGCTGGGCGACCCGACCAAAGCCAAGGCAAAACTCGGCTGGGAACCTAAAATATCCTTTCAGGAACTGGTTACTGAGATGGTGGCCGCTGATCTGGAAGAGGCCCGACGCGACGACCTGTGTCATCAGGAAGGATTCCAGGTTAAGGATTATTTCGAGTAAACCATATGTTGGATACCAATGACAGAATATTTGTAGCCGGTCACCGGGGGATGGCCGGTTCGGCCCTGGTCCGGGAGTTGAAAACCAGGGGCTTCGAGCGGATCGTGACCCGCACCCGCCAGGAGCTGGACCTGACCGAGCAGCCGGCCGTCAAGCGGTTCTTTTCAGAGGAGAAAATCGATGTTGTCTTCCTGGCGGCCGCCCGGGTGGGCGGGGTGCATGCCAACAATACTTATAGAGCCAACTTCATCTATGAGAATTTGATGATTGAAGCCAATGTCATGCATCAGGCTTTTGAGGCCGGTGTCCGGCGCCTTCTTTTTTTGGGCAGCTCATGCATCTATCCCCGTGAGGCCGCCCAGCCCATGCGTGAAGAGGCTTTCCTCACCGGCGCCCTGGAACCCACCAATGAACCCTATGCCGTCGCCAAGATCAGCGGGATCAAAATGTGCGAGGCCTACAATGCGCAGCACGGGACCTGCTTTAGGGCGGTTATGCCCACGAACCTCTTTGGGCCCAATGACAACTACGATCTCGAACAGTCGCATGTTTTACCCGCGCTGCTGCGTAAGATGCACCTGGCCCAAAAGGCTTGCTGCGGGGATCGCGATGCCATCTTAGCCGATCAGGTAGCCCATGGCCAAATCCCGGCCGATGTGCGCGCTTGCCTGGATGCCATTTTAACTGCAAACGGACATTCCGCCCTATTTGATACCCCCCTAGACACTCGCCCCGCAAAACCAGGCATGCTTGCCTGGGGCTCCGGGAAACCGCTCCGGGAGTTTCTACATGTCGACGACATGGCGGCAGCCGCTTTGTTCGTCATGCAATTGGAGGACGCCGAACTTGATGAGATGATGGCCGCGGCGGGCATTTCCTTTTTAAATGTCGGTGCCGGACGCGAGATTTCAATCTTTGATCTGGCCGGGCTGGTGGCCGACACGGTTGGATATAAAGGGCGGATTCTCTGGGACAACTCAAGGCCGGACGGGGTCGCCCGGAAACTGCTGGACGTCGGTCGGCTGCAGAAGCTGGGGTGGCAGCCCGCGGTCGGTCTGACGGCGGGCATTCAACAGGTGTATAAGGAATACTGCCGGAACTGAGAAAACTGTTTGCCTATCAACTGTCTCAAAAATAGGATTCTGTTACAAGATCCAGTTTCGCGCGGCGAGCTTATTTCTTCGCCTTGGGCTACGCCGCACAAGACACCTGACATGAAGACATTTTTGAGATGACCTCTACATCTTACAGCCGGTTCCCTGCAGCTTGAACAAGATGGCAGAGCGGGGAGCCTCTTTTTCTAAACTTACCTCCTGCGAGATCTCCTTTTCGCTCTGGGGCGCGACGGCCTCACCACCGGACCAGGAAACCATCTTCACGTAGTACTCCCCGGCCTGGATGAAACCTTTGAAGTCCAGCGGGCAACTGGAGTTGTTGACTATTTTCAGGTTGACCATGAATTTTCCGGACTTTTTATCCGACGCATCCGGATCGATTTTTACGCTGCAGGTGCCAACGGGAGCAATGGGGCCGACCGCCAGCAGGGGAATGTTCTCCCAAGTGTTGTAGGTACGCCCATCCAGAAGCTGCAGTTTCTGGACGGATACAACGAAAGGTGTTCCGGTTGACGGGGCTGCGGCCGATGCTTCTGTCACGTTGAGACGTTGTTCTGACGTATCCGCGGGTTCTTCAACCTGTCCGCCCAGAGCGGCCAACTGCTTGTCCAGATCAATGTCGGCGCTGTCGGCCGCCACAGCAGCCGGGGCAGGTGGCGGTGCCGGCGTCGAGGCTGCGGTCGCAACGGCAGCAACAGCCGGTGTACTGGGTTGGGCTGCGGGCGCCAGCAAAGCGTTGACTTCGGCCTCATCCATTTTCTGGGAGAGGGCGCCATTTTCCCAAATACCTATGTTTTTACGACCGTCCGGGAATGTGTAGATGCCGTATCCGACCTTTTTCCCGTTTTCCCACTCACCGCGATAACTGGCACCATTGGGCCAGGTGAAAGTTCCCATGCCGCTGCGTTTGTCGTTTTTAAATCCTCCGACGTACTTCTTGCCGTCCGCCCAGGAATAGGTGCCCTGGCCGTGGAATTTGCCCTTCACAAAATCGCCGGTGTAATTTGATCCGTCCGGCCAGGCATAGCGACCGGGACCGTTGGTGCAGTCGCCCTGTTCACATCCAGCCTGTACTGTGGCAACACCCGTAAACGTCGTCAGGACCGCGATCAAAATATACCCAGTAAAAAGCACGGCTTTCTGCATCATGATTTCTCCATCCACCCTGGTTTGATGATGACAATTTTTGTGAAAAGGATTATACAGGATCTGCTTTGAAAATTATATAACTTTCTGTAACCACATGGGAAGACGTTTAAAAAAACTGACACGCCGGCTCATCCGGGAGCGGCAAATGGCCCGCAAGAACTACGACCGACAGCGTTTGCTCAACCAATTGGCCGCTCCGGGGCCCCATGCTGGCGTTGTCATCCTGGATCATCTCAAACCCCAGTTCAATGTGGGCAAAATCTTCCGGAGTGCGGATGCCTTCGGCATGCGGGAAATACACTTGATTGGCATCGACTATTTCGATCCGGGCCCGGCCAGGGGCTCGTTCAAATGGGTGCCGGCGCATTATCACAAAGATTTCGACAGTTGCTACCAAGTGCTGCGCCGGCAGGGATATCGGCTGTTCGCCACCGAACCGGGTGCCGACAAGACCCTCGGTGGGTGCCCCCTGCCGGAGAAAAGTGCTTTTGTGTTTGGTAACGAAGGGGTTGGGTTGAGTTTTGATCCGGGTGGCTATGATGATATCCAGCTGGTAAGGATTCCGCAGTTCGGCAAGGTACAAAGCCTCAATGTCAGCGTGGCGGCCTCACTGGTGATGTATGAATACGTGCGACAGCATCATCTGGCATGAAGCGAAGGCGGCGGACGCCATCGAGAAGATGGTGGGCGACTTTCCAGCGGGTAGGCGCTGATAGCTCGGGCCCGGTTCCACAGTCAATTGATGAACATTAAGAATTAGGAGGCGTATATGCTAAAGCTGGGTGAAAAAGGTGCTATTCTACAACGCGACAAAAAGACCTATGCTATCGCTCCGCATATTCCCTGCGGCTTGGTAACGCCGGAATTAATGCGCCGGGTCGCTGATGTTGCGGAACGTTACAACGTTGACCTGATAAAGATTACAGGGGCGACTCGTATCGTCCTGGTGGGGCTCCAGGAGCAAGACATCGATGCCGCCTGGGTGGATTTAGGGATGGACAAAGGCGCGGCCGTAGGACTTTGCGTGCGCAGCATCCGTACCTGTCCGGGTATTGAGTACTGCCGGCTGGCCACCCAGGATGCTCTGGGAATAGGCCTGAAACTGGATGAGGTCTATCACGGCATGCAGTTGCCCAATAAGATGAAAATGGCCGTGTCGGGATGCAATTTGAACTGCTCTGAATCGGTGGTCCGGGACATTGGCCTGGTGGGAAAAGCCGACGGGTGGGTTCTAATGATCGGAGGCAATGTAGGGCCCCGCCCGCGATTGGCGGTTGAATTGACTTCCGGACTGACCGATGAGGCGGCTCTGGACCTTATAGCACGTCTGGTTGAATTTTATCGCGAAAACGGAAAAAAAGGTGAACGGCTCGGCAAAATGGTGGCGCGGGTCGGCCTGAAGCCATTTCAAGAATTGCTTTAGGGATTGTTCTAAATTGTCTTTTGGTCCAGTTCCAGGCGTTGGGTGTTCGGTTGCGGCACGTAGGGCCGATTTTCAAGCCATCCGGCGCAACCTTCAGCGCTATCCTCGCAATACGAAAGTATTTACCATGCCAGGCACTGGCTTCGCTGGCGCCTCTGGTTGCGACCCACAATCGAGGAAAAAACAGCGGGAAGTTCCGCAACGCTGGGAAATCTCACAGCCGCCTGGCCTGCCTGTCAGGCGAAGTTTTTAGCGCAGACTGATCCGGCGACTTGCGCGGCGTAGCCCAAGGCGAAGACGTAAGCTCGTAGCGCGAAGACTGGACCTTGAACCCAGATCCTCATCTAGAAACAATCCCTATGGCCGCCGGGTGACTGGACGGGAACCGTCAGGTCTTATCCTGGAGGGCGGTGCGTTCCGCCTCCAGTTCGGCCAGGAGCTGGTGCAGCGTCCATTTTTCGGAAACAGGCGTCAAAACCGCCCAGAGAGCGGATTTCATGCCGCTGGCCCGGCAGGTATTCATCAGGTTATGCAACTCGTTTTCGCTAATGCCGGCCACGACAATGGCACGGGGCAGATTGGAGTCGGTCCCTGTACCGGTAGCGGGGGCAAGTTCCATCAATTGTTCGATCTCATCGTCCGCCTGATCCGCCGCCACCCAGACAACATCTAGGTCCGCCAACCCGGTGAATCCCAGGACTTTGGCGAAATTGGCCTGCATAGAGGCCGCGAACCCGCACAGGAGTAGCTTCCGGGGCCCGTAGAGGGCCTTCTCGGATTGGGTTACCTTTTCAAACGTGCCATCACTCATCTATTTTCTCCTTGTTTCGACAGATATGCGTGTTACAGGGTTTCCCAGGATTCGATGCGGTCCGTTGACTGAAGCGGCCGTCGCAGTTCTGCCAGAACATCATCCACATAGTCTGACCGCCGCATGCCGACCAGGACTGTCGATACCCCCGAGGTTGATCGGATGGCCCGCACGGCCGCCTGGCTCAAGGTGGGGGCCCGGGCCCAATCGGGATCAGCCGCGGTGATGGTTGCCTTGATCGCGGTTGTCCGGCGGGCAGCCGCGGCGCCGTAAAGCGATGCCACGGCCTTGAACGCGTCCTCAAGACGCGCGGCATGGGCCTCTATCCAGTCGCCCAGGTCGGCATGGGTGCCGGCCTGTTGGGCCAGGTATTGGAACACGCCCTGCACCCGGGGCAAAAACATGCTGTTCTTGGTCTGCCGCCACCGCTCATAAGAGCCGAAATTTTTCCAATAATGTTTCAGCACATCACCCACGGCGACCTGTTCTTTGATCCGTAACTTGATGCCGTCCGGAAGGTCATCACAGGTCGGTAGAATTTTCTTCCAGAGCCGGGTTTCCGACTTGATGACAGCCCTTATTTTACGGATGATCGCATCGTCCGGTTGTGCGGTTGCGGCCTTCATATCCGCCAGCCGGACGAGACTGTTGCCGTCGAAGGCATTCAGGGGGCGGTTGATCAACACACCCAAGTTTTTCTCCAGAGCCAGGGCTAAGACGCTTTTAAAACCGGCCTGATTCTTTTCAAGCACCGCGCCTTTTTCGAGGATATTGAAAGGCATCTGTACCATGGCAAAATGGTGGTTTTCACCATTGGATACGGCCAATTCGCAAATGTTCTCCAGAGATGTAAATTCAGGATTCGTGCGGGCAACCGGAAAAGTATTGGAGCTGACACCATACATGCGGATGCGACCGGCGGTGACTTCTTTTTCCAGGTGGGAAAAGGCCAGCTGGATGCGGCGGTAATATTCCGCGCGCGCCTCCGCCAACGGCATTTGCGTTTTCAAGGCCCATTCCAGATAGTACTCCGGGTTGTGCAGCAGGTAGCTATCCAGAGTGGCAAGACCGAGGCGGTCGAGACTGCGGGTCAATTGATCCGCGATGAACTCAGGGTGGATACAGTGTTGTAGGTCGGGACCGTATTCCACCAGGTCTGGAAAAGGCGTGCCGGCGGCTTTCCTCTCACGGCTCAGGTTAAGGTTTTCCCCCTGCAGGTAGCCCACCTTGGAAACAATCACTACCTGGCTGCGGGATAGGCTGTGTTTGTTCAACAATCGTTGCAGCACTTCACCCACCAAGCGTTCGCTGCCGCCGTCGGCATAGTTGGTGCTGGTATCGATCAGATTGATCCCATTTTGCAGAGCCTGCTCCAGTGCAGCGGCATGGGTCTGGACGCCGGTGCTGATGCGATAACACCCGAAGCCGGCCTGGCTGACCTGCAGCCCGCCAGGTTCAATAGTGTTGAAAGCGACTGTATTGAACCGCGCGGCATACGCAGCGGTTCCCGCCTGGGTGGCGTAGCCTGTAATCATGGTGAGATCCTTGTTGTAATCTTGTTGCAGACTATCATCTGCAAACGTAAATATGCAATGTCAATCGTAGCCGTTGGCTGCCAGTTGCCCGCATAAAAACGTTCCCAGGGTAATAATTGACTGCATATCCAGAAAGTGTTCAATGGACGCCTCCAGCAGCAGGCTGCTCTGGGCCGGGAAGGGGGCTTCGGCATCATTGAACTGCAGGTAGAGTGGGATATGCGGTAGCGCCTGGAATTTTAGTGACAGGTCAAACCCGGATGCGGGGTGCTGGGGCTTTCCTCCCAGGGCACCGGCGGCTGATTTAAGTTGGGGCAGCTTTCCGGCAAAGGTATTCACAATGGTCTTATTGGTATTGTTGGCGAAACTGACCACCAACGGGCCGGCCCCTTCAAGTTCACGAAAGGATACCCGGCGGTCCAATCTCGGCGGAACTTCGGGAAACCTGAGCACGTAGTTGACCAATAAATCGCATATCTTGTCTGCGGGCCGCTTGCCCGTCGGCCCCCAGATCGTCGTGGGGCCAAGGCTGTAGCGGGCTCCGAAAAACGGAATGAGGAGATGCTGACCTTCCAGGGCGGCTTCTGAATTTTGGGCCACGGCGGCTAATTGTTCTGGAGACAGCCAACCGAGGGACGGGCCGGAGTTCGATGGGTGCATGCGGACCTCTACAACGTTTGATCGTTTCGTAGGGCTTGGATCTCAGCCACCAGCGTATCACGTTCTTCTTCCAATTCGAAAAGCGCTTCCATTTGCCAGGGCCTAATGGAGTGGGCGGGCAAACGGCCCTCGGCATCAGCGAGCTTCTCTTCGACTTCCCTGAGTTTTTTTTCGAGGTTTTCCAGAGACTGCATGTTACCTCCCGTGTTTCCGGGGTAAGTAAAAGCGGTTTTAAAACCACTTATCGGGCAACTGCGTCATATTGTCTATCCATTCATAAGGATGATTTGTCCCGCTGTCATTGACCTATATCAAAACTGGCACCTTACACCATATCAGGTGCCGGAGCAGCCTTGTCAAGGAGCGGTGGTGTACCTATATTGGCATAGAACTAATCTAATAAGATCCATCGCTGCGTGGCCGTGCCCTTCCGCACGGATGACGCTGCGGTTGCAGATAAGGAGAACAACCATGAGCGGCAGACAGACAGATATCATACACCCGGCAAATGAACCTGTGTTGGGGTATTTGACGGGCAGCGCCGAACGCGCGGCGCTCAAGGCGGAGTTGATCCGCCTGCGGGAGGAAACCATAGATATTCCGTTAATTATCGGCGGCCAGGAAATTCATTCGGGGGAAACCGGGGAATGCCGGATACCCCACGACCACCGGCACTTGCTGGGGACCTACCAACGGGCTGGAGACAGCCACACCCATCAGGCCATTGATGCGGCTGCCCACGCTGCGCCCGGATGGGCCCAAACCCGCTGGGAGGACCGTCTGGCCGTTTTCCAAAAAGCCGCGGAATTGATTTCGGGACCATATCGGATGCAGCTGAATGCCGCGACCATGTTGGGACAGGGAAAAAATGTCTTCCAGGCGGAGATCGATGCGGCCTGTGAGCTGGCAGATTTTCTAAGGTTCAACGCTCACTACGCGGCACGGATCTATCGCCAGCAGCCCTTTTCCGTTCCGGGTGAGCGCAATCAATTGGAATACCGGCCTCTTGAAGGGTTTGTCCTGGCTATCAGTCCCTTTAATTTTACGGCCATTGCCGGCAATCTGGCCGCGGCACCCACCATGCTGGGCAACACGGTCATCTGGAAACCGGCGTCATCAGCCGTCTATTCGGCCCATTTGTTAATGCAGATTTTCCAGGAAGCTGGTCTGCCGGACGGCGTTATAAACTTCCTGCCGGGATCGGGCCGCGCCATAGCCGCCACCGCCCTTGCGGATCCGGCTCTGGCCGGGGTCCATTTTACGGGTTCCACCACTGTTTTCCAGTCGATCTGGCAAACTATCGGCCGCCATATTACCCGGTATCGCAATTATCCCCGCATTGTAGGCGAGACCGGGGGCAAAGATTTTGTCATTCTGCATCCCTCCGCCGACCGCCGCGCAGCCGTGACGGCCCTCATTCGTGGGGCGTTTGAATACCAGGGACAGAAATGCAGCGCTGCTTCCCGGGCCTATATACCCCAATCGCTTTGGGAATCGGTGCGTAGTGACCTGACAGGTGCCATGCAGGATATCAAGATGGGGTCACCCGAAGATTTCTCCACGTTTGTCAATGCCGTTATTGATCAGGCCGCATTCGATAAGATCACGGGAATTCTGAACGATGTCAAACGTCACCCGGATGCCCGGATTCTGGCCGGCGGCAGCGGGGATGCCGGCCAAGGGTACTTTATCGAGCCGACCCTCATCCAGGCGGACCAACCGGATTTTCGAACCATGGTGGAAGAAATTTTCGGGCCGGTTCTGACGGTCTTTGTTTATCCGGACGAGGCCTATGAAGACACGCTGAAATTGTGCGACCAGACCTCCATCTACGGGTTGACCGGTGCCGTGTTTGCCCGTGACCGGCAGGCCATTACAATTGCCCGGCGGATCCTGGTGAACGCCGCCGGCAATTTTTACATCAATGACAAGCCGACCGGTGCGGTTGTGGGGCAGCAGCCTTTCGGCGGCGCCCGCGCATCGGGAACCAACGACAAGGCCGGCAGCATGCTGAACCTGAACCGCTGGCTCAGTCCGCGGACCATCAAAGAAAACTTCAATCCACCGTTGAACTATCGATACCCATTGATGGAACAGCGTTAGCGTTCTGTGACACAACTGTATCAGAAGCCAGAGACAAACTGTCTCAGCAGTTACCAAAATGTCCTAACCGCGGCTCTCAATTAGGCAAGCACCGAACCGGCCAGAGTGGTGGCGGTTAAAAAATATATTGATAACAAGTGTTTGTATTATTAGTTGCTCGGCCGGCGAAAACATTTGCGTATGGCACGGTTGTTGCCATATAAACCAGCATGTACATTTTTTCGAGCAGGTAACCCCAAGTCCTTTTACAGGAGGAGAACAATATGGCACAGACAGCTTTGGAAGGAAATCTATTAAACACCGTCGGTGATCTGCCGGCAGTTGGCAGCCAGGCACCCGCTTTTACCCTGACCGGTACCGATCTTCAGGATGTCACCTTGGAAGACTATGCGGGCAAGAAAGTCGTTTTGAACATTTTTACGAGTATCGATACATCCGTTTGCGCCCTGTCGGTAAAACGGTTCAACGCCGAAGCGGCCAACCATCCGGACACAGTGGTTCTGAATGTCTCCCGGGATCTTCCCTTTGCCCATGCCCGCTTCTGCGGGGCCGAAGGGATAGAGAACTCCGTATCCGTATCCGCCATGCGCGATCTTTCCTTTGGCGAGGACTATGGTGTGGCCTTCGCCGAAGGGCCGGTCAAGGGGCTTTTCGGACGCGCGGTGATCATTACCGATGAAAGCCACAAAGTCGTTTATGCCCAGTTGGCACCGGAGCACACCGAGGAACCGGATTACGACAGTGCCCTGGCGGCTTTGGTTGCCTCCGGAGATGACCTGGACGTCTGTGTTACGTCGGCCACGGCCGAACATTCCCGGGCCGATGACTTCGGCGAGCCTTGTGATGATGGCCGCTCCGGCTCATAGTTCTACAAGCGGCCGCATGGCCCCATTCACGGGCATCAATCACCTGGCCATGGTCACCGGCGACATGGATGCCACCATTCGTTTCTGGCGCGACTTGCTGGGGGCGCGGCTGGTGGCCGGGCTGGGCAACGGAAAATACCGTCACTATTTCTTTGAGTTATCTCCGACGGATATGATTGCGTTTTTCGAGTGGGATGGCGTCGAAAAGATACCCCTCAAAGATCATGGCGTTCCCGTCAAAGGCCCCTTTGCTTTTGACCATGTCTCCCTGGGGGTTGCCGACAGTGCGAATCTGGTGACCCTGAAGCGCAGACTGGAGACAGCCGGATTCTGGGTTTCCGAGATCATTGACCACGGTTTTATCCATTCAATCTATACGTTCGATCCCAATCGGATTCCCATCGAGTTCAGCGTCCCCATCGATGCCGTTGATCTGCGCCAAAGCCCCCAGATGTGTGATTCCCAGCCTAGTCCGGCAGCCCGCGAGGGGGCTGAACCGATACCGGCCAAGTGGCCGGACATCGATGAGTACGCTCCTGTCTCGGACGATACGGTCTACCCCGGCGAGGGGCGTATTTTTAGAAATGGCTGCACCTAGTGTTTGGTCCCTCAAATTGTTTATGTAACTTTTGTGAACTTTAAGCTCTTCCAGGGACGGAAAAATCCAAAATCCGAATATCGAAATTCGAAACAATAAAGCAAATTAGAATGACCAAAAAATTAAAACAACACCAATTGTTACAGGTGCCATGTTTCTGTTTTGGTCATTTAGACATTTGAATTTTAGATTTGTTTCGAAATTCGTGTTTTGTATTTCGAATTTAGGATGTCCCCTATATCTGAGATAAAACGGTCAATCTTTTTGATCCTTATTTGTGAAGCGCGACACTGTATACTTTAAATACGCTGGAGGACATCATGGAACACAGGGTAGAGAAAGACTCACTGGGCGAGGTCCGGGTTCCGGCAGATGCCTACTATGGCGCCTCCACTCAGAGAGCAGTCGAAAACTTCCCGGTAAGCGGCGTGTCAATGCCGGCCATCTTTTTAAAAAACCTGGCCCTGATCAAGCAGGTGGCCGCGCGGGTGAACCGCGATCTGGGTCTTCTGGACGAAGCGGTGGCCACGGCCATTGATACCGTCTGCCAGGAGATCCAGGATGGGAAGCTCGCTGATCAATTTCCCGTGGATGTGTTTCAAACCGGCAGCGGGACATCAACCAACATGAACATGAACGAGGTCATTGCGTCCCGGGCCAATGAACTGCTGACCGGCAAGAAAGGTGGTCGGGAACCGGTCCATCCCAACGACCATGTCAATCTGGGCCAATCCAGCAATGACGTTATTCCAACCGCGCTGCATGTTTCCACGGTGGTGGCGGTCAGGGACCGCCTGGTACCAGGGTTGGAAGAGTTGGCCATGGCACTTTGGGAAAAGGCCCTGGCCTTTGAGAATATCGGCAAAATCGGTCGAACCCATTTGCAGGATGCGGTCCCCATCAAGCTTGGTGATGAGTTCGCCGGCTATACATACCAGGTTCAAAAAGGTGTTGCCCGGGCCACCAACGTCACCCACGAACTGGCAGAATTGCCCTTGGGCGGTACGGCGGTCGGCAATGGGCTCAACACCCATCCTGAATTTGCCGAGAAGGTCATCGCGCGCCTTGCCGAGCACACCGGTTTTCCGTTTCGCAAAGCCCAGAACCACTTCGAGGCGCAAGGTGCCCGGGATGCCGCGGTGGCGGCCAGTGGCCTGCTTAAAACCGTTGCCGTCAGCCTGACGAAGATCGCCAATGACATTCGCTGGCTGGGCAGCGGACCGCGCAGCGGACTGGGCGAAATTCGCCTGCCGGCCGTTCAGCCCGGTTCATCCATCATGCCGGGCAAAGTCAATCCGGTAATCCCGGAGGCCGTCATTCAGGCGGCGGCTCAGGTGATTGGCAACGATACGGTCATCACCCTGGCCGGCAAAGGCGGTCACTTCGAGTTGAATGCCATGCAACCGGTCATGGTCCACAACCTGCATCAATCCATCCAGTTGCTGACCAATGCGGCTGATATCTTTACACAGCGTTGTATCCGTGGTATTGGGGCCGACCAGGAAAAATGCCTCGGCACCATTGAGAACAGCCTGGCGCTTGCTACCTACCTTGTCCCGGACCTGGGATACGACAAGTCCGCCGAAATTGCTCACCGGGCCTACACGGAAGGCAAAACCGTCGAAGCCGTTGTAAGGGAAGAGGGCGCTTTACCCACCGAACGGATTGATACGATTTTTAGCCAGTTCCAGAAGGAGGAGCAGCGCCGGTCGGTTTGAATCCGCCCCGCTGGAATCGGCCCCAACCCGTCGGCCGCCAGGTTCGTCGAGCCAGGTCTGGACCGCACCACCCATTATTTCCCTATGCTGGATAAAGCCAAAAACATTCTCCAGGAAGTCTTCGGGTACGATACTTTTATTTCCCTGCAAGCGGAGGCGATTGCCGCCATTCTTCAAGGGCGGGACACCCTGGTCATTATGCCCACCGGGGGCGGCAAGTCGTTGTGCTACCAGATACCGGCGCTGATTTTCGAAAACCTGACGGTGGTTGTATCGCCCCTGATCGCGTTAATGAAGGACCAGGTTCGCCAGCTTAACGCCAACGGGGTGGCGGCCGTATTTTTGAACAGCTCCCTGTCTTCGGACGAATACCGGGCCAACCTGGCATCCTTGCGCCAAAAGCAAGCCCGGTTGCTGTATGTGGCCCCGGAAACCTTGTTGAAACCCAATATCTTGAAACTACTGACCGGTATCGGCGTGGACTGCCTGGCCATAGACGAAGCCCATTGCATCTCCGAATGGGGCCATGATTTCAGGCCCGAGTATCGCCAGTTGATAGAGGTTCGCCGTCAGTTTCGGCAAGCGGTCTGCGTGGCCCTGACAGCCACGGCCACAGAGCGGGTGCGGATGGACATCCAGCAGACCCTGGGCGTGGCCGACGGTGCAACCTATTTGGCCAGTTTCGATCGCGACAACCTTTTTCTAAGGATCGTTCCCAAAATTCATGCCGCCGAGCAAGTCCACGATTTTTTAAAAAACCACCCTGATCAATCCGGCATTATTTATTGCGCTACCCGCCGGCAGGTGGACAGTCTGGCCGACAGCCTCGTCGCGAAAGGAATTGCCGCCCGGCCCTATCATGCCGGTCTTGACGAAACCGACCGCAAGCGAAACCAGGAGCGCTTTGTAAAAGATGAGGTGCAGATCATGGTTGCCACCATCGCGTTCGGCATGGGGATCGATAAGTCCAACGTCCGTTTCGTGATTCATCACGATTTGCCCCGCAATATCGAAAGCTACTACCAGGAGATTGGCCGAGCGGGACGAGACGGCCTGGCAGCCGAATGTCTGCTGTTGTTCGGGTATGGCGACATTTACAAGATCAAACATTTCATCGCGCAAAAGAGTGAACCGGAGCAGCGGGTCGCCCAACTGCAGCTCAACACGCTGCTGGGAATGATTGAATCCGAAGACTGCCGGCGAGTTCCTCTGCTGGGCTATTTTGGCGAACACCATGGCGGCAGCTGCGGTGCCTGCGACAACTGCACCGTGGATAAAGGTCCGCCGGAAGACCTCACCGTGGCCGCCCAGAAATTTCTCTCCTGTGTCAAACGCACGGGAGAACGCTTCGGCATGAACCACGTCATTGACGTCCTGCGGGGCTCGCAAGGGAAACGGGTCCTGAATTTAAGGCATGATTGCCTGTCGACCTACGGCATTGGAAAAGACCTTACCAAAAGGCAGTGGCAGTCTCTGGGCTGGCAGTGCTTGCACCAGGGGCTTCTGGCTCAGGACATGGAATTCGGGGGCCTGCGCTTGACCCGCCAGGCTTGGGCGGTATTCAGGGGGGAAGCATATGTCTTCGGGCGGCTGAACGTGCCGGAGCCCCCCCCAAGGGCCGCTCCTAAAAAACGGCGGCAGGTATCCGACTACGATCGAGACCTTTTCGAATTGCTACGCGAAAAGAGGCTGGAACTGGCCCGTGAACAGGACATGCCGCCATTCGTTATCTTCGCTGACCGGACCCTGGTTGAGATGGCATCCGTCTATCCGCGTACCAGAGAACATTTACTAGGCATTCACGGGGTGGGAAAGGTCAAGTGCGATACATATGGTGAGCGCTTCATCAAGATTATTACAAAATATTGCTTGGCCCATGGGATCAGCGAACCCCGGCCGGCAAAAACCCAAGCAAAGCCGGAAAAGAAGACATCTACAGGTCCCAAACGATACCAGGAAGTTGGGGTACGCTATAACGACGGGCAGTCCATCGCGGAGATCATGCGGCAGTACCGGGTGAAGTTCGGGACGATTCTGGGGCATCTAGTGCAGTACCACGCGGATGGTCATGCCTTGCGGCCGGACGGTCTCCGGGAGGCCTGTAGCCTGTCCGGAGACCAGGTGAACGCCGTGCTAGGGCAGTTCGATACGCGCGGGACGGAATTTCTTAAACCGGTATTTGAAGAACTGAACGGGACGGTGGACTACGCAGAACTGAGACTTCTCCGGCTCTATTTTCTAAATCGCTGAGGGTAGGGTACATTTTTGGATCGAACCCGTATGCAAGGCAGCTACCACCATAAGCGCATGCCATTTTATCCCTCTGCATGGCGTGCTAGCGGGTAGCCAATTCTTCTGCGATTATCCTGATCAGATACCCAATTGCCGGCTGTCAACCTTTTTACCGTTGATAAAAACCGAGGGGGTCCCACTAACGCCTATCCTGCGGCCTTCCTGATGGTCGATAAGGACCAGGGCCCGGTTGGCCGGCGACTTGAGGTCGGCCTGAAAACGAGCCATGTTCAGCTGCATGTCTTTAGCGAGCGACAGGATCTTTTCATCATTTATTGATTTGTGATTCTCCAACAGGGCTTTGTGATACGGCCAAAATTTGCCCTGGTTATGGGCCGCCAAGGCCGCCATGGCCGCCTTGAATGCAAACTTGTGGCTGGAGAGCGGGAATTGTTTGACCACGATCTTGACGTCATTGGGGAATTTTTCCAGCACCTGCTGGAGAAGCGCTTCGAGCCGCGCGCAGTAGGGTCACTGGTAATCGTCAAACACCACCAGGGTAACCTTTGCTACCTGGGGGCCCTGGAACGGCCGGTTGACGATATTGATATCGTAGATTTGATCAAACTTGACAATTTCCAGGGTGGCCGGGTCGGCGGCCGAAAGGATGAGCCTTTCTTTATCGGCGTAAGAAATGCGGGTATAGATCTTCTCCACCGCTATCCGGTCGATAATGGCGTTCTCTACCGCAGAATAGACCAGAATTGTACCGGGTGTCAGCACAAATACCAACTTGCCGTCAAATGAATTGGTGATATCCAGGGGTTGGCCGGTCAGTTCTAATTTTTTTAAGGATTTGTGTTCGATGCCGGCATGGGCCGGTGCCGTCAATCCTGTCATGGCCAGCAAGAAAGTGACGCTTATCAGCAATCTGAGTTTCCAGGATAGGCGCATTGGATGGTCTCCTATTTATAAGTACGATCAGCTTTGCGAATTTCAACTTTCGCGTCCAGGTATCTTTTTACCTGGTCGATGGGAACCTCCCGACGATGAAAGATACCGGCCGCCAGGGCTGACTCCGCTTCGGTCTGGTTGAAAACTTCCATAAAGTGCTGGGCACTGCCGGCCCCGCTGGAGGCGATCACAGGGATGGTCACCGCCTGTTTCACCGCATTGATCAACTCGATATCAAATCCCGAGTTGGTACCGTCTTTGTCGATACAGTTCAGCAGGATTTCGCCGGCCCCGAGCTTCTCGCAGGCCCTGGCCAGCGCCACCGCATCCAGGTTGCGGCCTTCGCGGCCGCCTTTTATGGTACACTGGTACCAACAGAACGTTTCACCGTTGGGACCGGGAAAGGCCGTTTCAATGACATGGTGATCGACCTCTTCAGGCGTGTTGACATAGACCCGGCGGGGGTCCACCGAAATGACGACTGCCTGGTTGCCGTAGACCCGCGAGATTTCTTCGATAGCACTCTTGCCGGTCTTCTGGCCGGTCTTCAGGTAATCTTCCACGATCAAGACCGCGTCACTGCCGATGGAAACTTTGTCCGCCCCGGAGCGGAAATACTCTGCGGCTACCTCCAGCGACGTGTAGGTCCGGCCGTTGGCATCGGTATAATCCCGGATGCCGCCTCCGATGGTCAGGGGCACGAAGACCTTTTGCGAGGTCTGTTTCAGCACCGCGATCATGGGCATGTCTTCGAGGGGAAAATCCCGGAATCCGGTTATATTCAAAAAGGTGATTTCGTCGGCGCCTTCCTCGTAATACCGCCGGGCCAGTTCGACCGGTTTACCCAGGTTGCGAACGGCGCCTTCCTCGCGAACATCGTATTGATCGCCTTTGGTCACCACCAGATCCCCCTGATCGTTGGAGCGCACATCCAGGCAGGCAATGATCCGTTTGGCCAGCTTCGTTTCGGTGAGGATTTCCGGCGGCATAACCTTGTTGCGATCCGCGTCCAGAAAATTGGCCAGCAACTGTTGGCCGGCCCGGCCGCTTTTTTCCGGGTGAAACTGGGTTCCGATGATATTGTCTTTCTGGACACTACTGGCAAACTCGATTTCATAATCGGTAGTTGTCAGGGTCACGGTGTCATCGGCCGGGGCAATGTAGTAGGAGTGTACAAAATAAAATTTCTCAGTTCCCGCAAGCCCGTTGAAGATCACGGAGGGCTTTTGCACGTTGATTCCGTTCCAGCCAATGTGGGGTACGGCCAGATCAATGTCAAATCGCTTAACAGTGCCTGGCAGGACGCCCAGACCCTTGGTGGCGAATGCCTCTTCGCTGGCTTCGAAAAGGGCCTGCATGCCGAGGCAGATGCCGAAAAACGGCCGGCCGCCGGCGAGGTATTCCCGCAGGGGCTCGACATACCCTTTCTGGTTCAGGATCTGCATCATGCTACCGAAGGCCCCGACCCCTGGAAAGACCAGCCTTTCCGCGGCTCTAATCTCCTCACCGCTGGCGGCGATCCGCACGGTTTCGCCAAGGCTTTCGATGGCATTGATGACGCTGCGGACATTGCCGGCGCCGTAGTCGAGTAGGGTAATCATGGAATTTTCCTGTTGTCAGCCCTGCATTATCTTCAGGATAATCGGGATGACCAAAATGACGATCAGAATAACAATGCCGGCGGGGGATAAATAGGGCCTATACCAGGGCAAGCCCAGGTCCCGGGCCTTTTTCAATTCTCCCAGAAAGCTGTTCCCCACGATCAGGGCCGCTACAAGGACGGCGATCATTTTGATTATGGTAATCAGCATAGTATGCAATATCCTTTTACAGTCTTACTCTCAGACCGGAGCCATACCGTTTACAACCCGGAATGTCAACGTTAACCGCGTGGATGACCCTTTGGCCCGTTGCGACTGGTGGACAAGCGCCGATTGACTGATTATGCTGTTGCAGTAACCATTGCGCGATCGTGAAGGCTTGAACGCAGTCAACCCCGCGCATCGCCAGAGGAGGGCGCCATGCAGCATCGTAAGCTGGGCCGGACCGACATCGATATTTCACCGATTATCATGGGGACCTGGCAGACGGGCAAACAGATGTGGGCCGGCATAGACGACCGGGAATCCGAACAGGCAATCCGGGCCGCCTTGGAGGCCGGAATCACCACGTTCGACACTGCGGAAATCTACGGCAACGGTCATTCGGAAACCATTTTGGGCCGCGCCCTGGGAACAGACCGCAGCCGCGCGGTGATTGCCACCAAGGTCTTTACCAATCATCTGGAGTACGACCAAGTAATGGCGGCCTGCCACCGGTCCCTGAAGCACCTGGGCACGGATTACATCGATCTGTACCAGATCCACTGGCCTCCGGGCTCGTTCGGTGGCCCCCGGGTTTCGGTCGAAGAACCACTGCAGGCCTTGGAAAAATTGCAGGCGCAGGGCAAAATCAGAGCCTTGGGCGTATCCAATTTCCCCCGGGATTTATTGGAGACCACATTGACTCACAGCCGGATTGAGAGCCTACAGCCGCCTTACTCGCTATTCTGGCGGCAGGCCGAGGGGCAGGATTTGCCCTATTGCCGGGAACACGACATCACCGTCCTGGCCTATTCCTCCATGGCCCAGGGGTTGCTGACCGGTAAATTCGGCCCGGACCACCGGTTTGCCAAAGGTGACCACCGCTCGGCCAACAAGCTGTTCGCATCTCCGCATTATGAACGGGTCCAGGCTGCCCTGGAACGGCTGCGTCCCCTGGCCGCTGAAAAAGACATTACCCTGGGACAGCTGGCCCTGGCCTGGGTCATTCACCAACCGGGCGTATGCGCCATAGCCGGCGCCCGCAATGCCGGGCAGGCCATTGAAAATGCCGCGGCGGCCGACGTGATGCTGTCACCCACCGACCTGGATAAAATTGATCATATTGGCCGTACGGTCACCGATTATCTGGATGCCGATCCAGTGATGTGGAAGTGGTAATGGCAATGTCAACCGGAGCAATTAAAGACTCGCTTATCGCGACCAGGAGCGTTTACAATGAATAACAAGGTCAAAAAAGAGATCAGCCGTACAGAACTTGCCGAAGTACTGGAGGAGATTGCCGGGTTTTTACGTCAGGGGACTTTTGAACTCGATGACCACCGTTGGCCGGTACCCGCCGAACTGGATGTAAAGCTTAAGCACAAGGAGAAAAAAGGACGCATTAAAACCCAAATAGAATGGCACTGGTCCACGCTGGACGAGTACACTGAGGCTGACCGGGAAGCGCTCGAAAAGTGGCAGAAATCATTCAAGCAGGCTAAAAAGAGGCTGGGGCGTACTTTCAAGGCTATGCAAAAAGCGGTCAATGCCGGCCAGTTACCCACGGATGAAGAGCTGGCGGCATTTGTAGCCGATTCAAATCTCATGGACGAAGTTGCCGACCCGGAGTGGCATACGGCCCTGGAAGAATACAACGACCATCTGGCCAACCTGCAAAAAGCGGTGGCCAATGAGCAACTGGATGCGGTCGCCCATGAACTGCGCGATCTGGGCGTACGCATGAAAGAATGCCACCGGGAATTCAAATAGCTTGAATTTTAACCTGCCCGTAGATAGTATGAAGTAGTTTTTCGACTGCTTCATTCAAATTTCAGTGAATACTTCGCAATCCAATAGCAATCATTTAAAGGCCGCTTGTTTTTAGCAGCTATCATGAAAATCATTAAAACAAGGTAGGCAACATGGTAGATAAAAAGGACTTTCTGGCAGGTATCCCGCTTTTTGCGAAAATGGAAAACGAGGACCTGGGCCGGTTGGCCGAACGCGCCAAAGAAGTGATTTACCCGCGCAAGGAGATGATCATCAACGAGGGGGATGTGGACGGCCGCCTGTTCATGATTGTCAGCGGCACCGTCGAAGTGATCAAAAACGCGGGCAAAGAGAATGAGCAGTGGATCCGGGCCCTACACGCCTATGAGTATTTCGGGGAGATGGCGCTTCTCGATGACATGGTTCGTTCCGCCAGCGTGGTTGCGGTGGATGAAACAGTGACCGTGGTACTGGACCGCCTGGATCTGCACGCGGAGATCAAACGGAATCCCACCATCGCCATGGAACTGATGCGTATGCTCAGCCGCCGGGTGCGGGCCAACGAAAAACGTCTGATCCAGGCGGTGGGGGCCTTTTTGCCGATCTGTGTGAAATGCAACAAAGTCAGTGAAGGCAAGGAGACCTGGGTCTCCCTGGACGAATACATTGAAGATCACACCGAAGCCGCCTTGAGCAACACGATCTGCCCGCAGTGTTCCCAACGCTGATTCCTTGAGCATGATCCGTTTCAAAGATTATCCCTTTGGAAACAACTTCAGAATGTGAACATAACCCAACCCCTCAATCCCGACAATCCTTCCGGAAGGCCCATATCCGCCTGAGTATTTTTGCCGGCAATGCAGATATAGTTTAACAATCTGAAAATACATTGAAAAGCAGCTCTATCATGTAGCGCTGACTTGTATTTTGAGACGTCACCGACTATACTTTCAGATCAGCGCTCATCACCAGAGAATCATCTCTTTTGCCATTGGCCCAAATTCAGAACCACGGACAGGTAACTACCTGTATACCTTTATAGAACTGAACGGCAGCGTGGTGCTCAGTGCAGGAAAACCAAAAAACGTGTTTCTTTAGGGGAGCAGATACGGCTCTTTACAACTGCCGACCTTTAGAAGGAGAGCGTTCATGACCCGGTCAATGTATAGAAAATACATGCACGCATGGGGGCCTATATTGATTGCGCTGTGCCTTTTCGGGCTTGTAGGGCCTGGGGTGGCTGCGGCAACCCAAAGCCGACAGATCAAGCACCTTGGATCAATCCCATTCACCCCGGAAGAGCTGGCCTGGCTCAAGGACCATCCGAGGCTTACCTTCTCAGTACCGACCAAGGCCCCTCCTTTATACTATAAGGACGAGCGCGGCGAGCTTGTTGGACTCCATATCGATTATGTTCGGCTGCTGGCAAAACGTATCGGCATAAAAAGAGAAGTTAAAGGGCATGCCACCTGGAATGACGCTATAGAAGCCGCAAAAAAGCATATCGTCGACGGCATTCCAAATGCGGATGCAACTGAAGATAGGAAGCCTTATCTAAATTTCACCGATTCATATGCAACTTTACCACAAGTCATCGTAACCAGAGGGGATTACGATTTAATAAGGCGTTTTGATGATGTTTCCGGGAAGAGAATTGCGGTTAAGAGGTCGAGTTCTAGGGTTTATTTGTTAAAAGATCAATATCCGGAAAGTGAAATAGTTGAGGTTGACCATCTTACAGCGGGGCTGGATTTTCTTGTCGCTAATAAGGTTGAGGCTGTCTATGCCGATCTTGCGCAAATAGATACATTGCTTACAAATAAATTCTATACCAACCTCAAATATGCTGTCGTTGCCGAAACGCCCCCGGTGGGTCTTGCCCGGGTCGGAATAAGAAACGATGATCCGATGCTGTTGCAGATTTTCAATAAAGCCATTGCAAGTCTAGCAAGGGAGGAGCATCTCGCTATTAAGCAACGCTGGCTGCCAATCAGTAAGCCTGGTTTCAAAAAGAAAATAGAACTGACCGCCGCAGAGCGGGCCTGGCTGGCCGCCCATCCAATTATCCGGGTGCACAACGAGTTGAACTGGCCCCCGTTCAACTACAACGAGAACGGACAACCCAAGGGGTACTCCATTGCCTACATGAACCTGCTGGCCCAACGCCTGGGGATCACGGTTGAGTACATTTCAGGTCCAAATTGGGCCAAGTTCCTGGACATGCTCAAGGCCAAGCAGCTGGACGTCATGCTCAATATTGTCAACACTTCCGACCGCAGAACCTATATCAATTTTACCGATGACTATATACACACCCTCACCGGTATTTATGTGCACCGGGAGTCCCCGGATATCACGACATTAAAGGAACTGGAAGGCAGGACGGTATCAGTGCCGAAAGGGTTCTACCATGAAGAATTGCTCAAGCGCCACTATCCGATGATAAACCTGCACCTCGTTGACGACAACCTGGCAGCCCTTGAGGCCGTGATACTGGGTAAGGCCGATGCAGCGCTGAGTGAACTGGCGGTTACAAACCACCTCATGATTCAACACAGCATTACCGGCTTGAAACTTTCTGGAAAAGTCGCGGATTCGCGCTTTGATAACATTTTGAATATCGGCGTGCGCAAAGACTGGCCGCTCTTCAGGGACATCCTAGAAAAAGCCATGCAGAGCATCACCTACAGTGAAAAAGTGCGTCTCAAGCAACAATGGTTGCCGATGCTGGTCGCTAAGAAACCGGCTCAGGTGGTATTAACTGAAAGAGAGCGGGACTGGCTGCAGCAACATCCGGTCCTGCGATTGGGGTACGATATCGACTGGCCGCCCATCGAATTTGCCGATGCCGACGGCAACTATCAGGGAATCGCAGCAGAATACGTAAAGATCGTCTCCGAGTCCCTGGGTGTCACCATAGAACCGGTAGCCCCCCAAAGCTGGCAGGACACCATGGCGGCGGCCAAGGCCGGGGAACTCGATATCCTTGCGGCCCTGACCCCCACTCACCAACGCAGAGCGTACCTGGAATTCACGACCCCGTACCTGCGATTGCCCCTGGTGATCGTCACCGGGCTGGATTATTCGTATATCAGTGATATTTCCGCATTGGCTGGCAAGACCGTAGCGGTCGTCAGCAATTATGCCTCCCACGGATTTCTGACCAACAATCATCCGGAACTCGACCTGGCCCTCGTAATCGATGCGGAAGAAGGACTGCGGGCCGTTCGAAGGGGGAATGCGGATGCCTTTGTGGGCAGCCTGGCCGCCGTAAGCTACATCATCGGCCGCGAGGGGATCCCAGGGTTGAAAATCAGTGGCGAAACGCCTTACAGCTATCGATCGGCCATGGCCGTACCCCAAGACAAGGCCGTTCTGGCCGGCATCCTGCAAAAGGCGCTGGATGCCATTCCGGAGCAACGACGCACAGAAATTTTGAACCGCTGGGTATCGGTGAAATATGAGCGGGGATTCGACTATTCTCTTCTGTGGCGGGTGGTTGGTGCAGCGGCTGTCGTCTTGATTGCGATTCTCTATTGGAACCGACGGCTTAGATCGGAAATCGGGCAGCGCCAGCGGGCCGAAATTCAACTGGAGAACCAAAAGGATCTGCTGGAAGTAATCCTGGAGAACATCGATCAGGCCGTCGCTCTGTACGATGCCGACCGGCGAATCATTGCCTGGAACAGACATTTTCCGAGTGCGGTCAATCTTTCGGAGGAGAACTTCATCTACAAGGGGCGATCTGTCTACGATATCGGCTACGAATTGGCCAAAAGGGGGGTCTATGGTGCGGGCGATCCACATGAATTGGCAACCGAGCGGGTAGAAACATTGTGGTCGGGCCAAGGCGTCCCCGAAATTTCGTTCGGTGACGAACGCAACTTCAGCGTGCACAGCAAGGCGCTGCCGGATGGCGGACTGGTGATCGCCTTTTCCGATATTACCGAACACAAACGCTATGAGGCAAAATTGCTCGAAGCCAAAGAGACTGCCGAAGCGCTGAACCGCGAACTGGCCTTTTCCAAGTTTTCCTTTGACAGCGCGCCGGATGCCATCATGTGGCTGCGCGCCGATACGGCTGCTTTGGTCTATGTCAACAAGCAGGTCTGCGAGCTGCTGGGTTACAGCCATGAAGAGATGCTCCGGCAGTCGGCATTTGACTTCGATCCAATCCACACGCAAGAGGCCTGGCCGGCCTTCCGCACAGAAATGCGACGGCAAACGCAGATGACTTTCGAGTCGATATGGAGGCGCAGGGACGGGAGTGAATTTCCGGTGGAGATTGCTGCCAAAACATTGAATTATCGAGGCGAAGAGTATTTTATCGCGTTCATCCGGGATATTCGTGAACAAAAACAATTCCAGGATGAGCTTAAAAATGCCAGGGATGACGCCGAAGCAGCTACCGAGACGGCCACTCGACTGCTGGCGGAGACCCGTCGGAAGAATGCGGAACTCGAAATCATAAACCGGGTGGGGCAGGCTCTCAATGAACAACTCGACCTGGACAAAATGGTCACACTCGTTGGTGATACGCTTTTTGAGGCCATGCGGCCCAATATTGTTTACATTGCCATACTGGATGAATCCAACCAGGCAATAGACTTCCCCTATTTTAGAGCAGGTGGGCAGCGGGTGTCCCGCAAACCACTCAAAATCGGCGAGGGATTGACCTCTACAATCATCAACACTTCGGAAGCGTTGCTATGTGCCAATATGCAGGAACAGCTGGACCGGGGGGTCGTATTAGACCCGGATACCGCCCCGAGTGAGTCGTTTGCGGGGGTTCCCATACTTTCTGGAAAAAAGGCACTCGGGGTTTTGAGTATTCAGCATTTAGAACCAGATCGATTCACCGCGGCGGATATTCGTACCCTGAACACGATTGCCAGCAACCTCGGCATTGCCCTTGAAAATGCACACTTGTATGCTGAAGCCCAGGATGCCAGAATGGCCGCCGAGGCTGCCAATCAGGCCAAAAGCGTTTTTCTGGGCAACATGTCCCACGAAATCCGAACGCCCATGAATGCCATCCTGGGTTACTCCCAGATCATGCAGCACGATACGACTCTAACCACAGATCAGAAAAAAAATTTAGGGATCATCAACCGCAGCGGCGATCACTTGCTGGCCCTGATCAATGATGTACTGGAGATGTCCAAGATCGAGGCCGGGCGTATCGACCTAAATCCGGCACCCTTTGATCTTTTAGCTTTGATGGATGATCTGGAACTGATGTTTCGGGTACGTACCGGCGAGAAGGGTTTGGATTTCTTTGTTGAGAAAAAGGCGAACCTGCCCAGGTTTGTGGAGGCGGATGAGGGCAAGGTCCGCCAGGTGTTGATCAACCTGCTGGGCAATGCGGTGAAATTTACCCAGGCCGGCGAAATCCGGTTGCAGGCTGGTTATGGTGATGAGGATTTATCTGCACCGCAACCACCCGGCGAAGATATCTATATAGCCTTCAACGTGGCCGACACCGGCTTCGGTGTTCCCAAAGATCAGCAAGAAGCCATATTCGGTGCGTTCGAGCAGACGGAGAGCGGACGCATGTCCGAAGGCGGTACGGGCCTCGGATTGTCTATCAGCCGGCAGTACGCCCAGCTGATGGGCGGTGATCTAACCATTAGCAGCCAACCGGGGCAGGGCAGTCTTTTTCGGTTTACCTTCAGCGCCCGTGTGGCTGCAGCTGCTGCCGTCCTCACTGATCAGACCGATCAACGCACGATTATGCATCTCAAAGACGGCCAGGCGCCCCCACGTATCCTGGTCGTGGATGACCGTGAGTACAATGTGGATATCTTGACCAAGATGCTGGTCCGCGTGGGGTATCAGGTACGGCCGGCCTCCAATGGCCAGGAAGCCATGGACCTGTATGTCGATTGGCGTCCCCAGGTGGTTTTGATGGATATTCGCATGCCGGTAATGGATGGTGTAGAGGCCACCAGACGAATTCGTACGTTTGAAGATGAATGTAAAATGCAGGGTGAGGACGAAGCAGGCCGCCGGGCCACGATTATCGCCGTAAGTGCCAGCGCTCTGGAAAACCAGCGCAAGGAGATTATGCAGCCCGGGCTGGCCGATGCGTTTATCAGCAAGCCTTTCAAAGAAGCCGACGTCCTCGAATCTCTCCGCAAATACCTAAAGGTGGCCTATCTTTACGATGAAAGCGTGCCGTCAGAGATTGAGGAAGCCGGTGACCTGGATCCTACGGCTGTTACCCTGGCTCGCGAGCGTTTGCTGGCGGGTTTGCTTGACGATCTGCGTGAAGCCACGATAAACTTGGAGGTAGACCGGCTTAAAGACCTTGTCGCGCAGGTGAAAGCGCATGATCATCAATTTGCAGATTATGTCCGGCAACTCGTCGACCGTTATGATTTCGATACCCTTGGAAACCTGCTGGATATTGCAAAATAGTGTCGCGGTTTTAGCCGGAGGCCATTGAGACCGGTGCCCAAAACGGGGTCTTGACGTTTGATGAATGAGGTATGATCATCAAACGCATTTATGAGATGGAGCGGCAATGGATCGGCCGTTTGGCGATGATACCTTTGACTGCGTCTAAGGAGGTCATGTGACTACAGTTCTGAAAGAGCCCAAAGCGACCGTTTTGTATGTGGATGACGACCAGGAAAATTTGGAGAGCTTCAAAGCCGCATTCCGGCGCGATTACGATGTTCACCTCGCGAATTCGGCGGCTGAGGCCATGCAAATCCTTGAAAACACATCCATCCATGCCCTCATTACTGACCAGCGCATGCCCGAGATGACCGGTGCGGAGTTGCTGGAGGAGTTGTCGGATCGCTACCCCGATATGCTGCGTTTCATGTTGACCGGCTTTACCGATTTGGATCCGTTGGTGGCGGCTCTCAATGATGGCAAGCTACAGGGATATTTTTCAAAACCGCTGGATGTAGCCCATATTAAAAACCGCATAGAACAAGGTTTGGCCAAGTATTACCTGCAGCTCGAAAATCAAGAACTATACCAGGCGCTGCGTGAACGTGAGCAACAACTGCGCAACCAGTTGACAGAACTCCTACAGGCCGAAGAGGAAGCCCGGGAAGCACGCGGGTTTGCCGAAAGTCTCTTGGAAACAGCCAATGCCATGATTGTGGGCTTGGATCAAGAGGGGCGGGTTGAGTTTGTGAACCCGATGGTGGAGGAACTAACCGGCTATGCCGCTGCTGAATTGATTGGGCAGAACTGGTTTGAACAGGTGGTTCCCAGAGATATCTATCCCGAAGTATGGGAAGAGTTTGCCAGGCTGATGAAAGGCGGCCTGCCGAAAGGTTTTGAAAATCCAGTTTTAACCAAGGACGGACAGGAACGGGTTATTTCCTGGAGCAACCGGGAGTTGAGAGAAGACGAAACCATCGTAGGCACCCTTTCCGTTGGCATTGATATCACCAAGCGCAGGACCGCCGAGCAGGATAAAGAGCGCCTGGCCGGCCAGCTCCGGCAGGCCCAGAAAATGGACTCTCTGGGCACCCTGGCGGGCGGCATAGCCCATGACTTCAACAATATCCTCAGCCCTATCATCGGCTACGCGGAGATCATTCAGATGGAATCCGACCCTGCTAGCGATCATGCCCGGAATGCCGAAGGCATTTTGAAGGCCAGTTTGCGGGCGCGGGATCTGGTTTTACAGATACTGACGTTCAGTCGGGAGAAAGAGCAGGAGAAAAAGCCCATTAAGATTCAGCCGGTATTAAAAGAGGCCTTAAAGTTACTGCGGGCCTCCGTGCCCGCCACAATTGAACTGCAAGAGTATGTGGATAGCCGCTGCGGTCCTGTCATGGGAGACCCCACCCAGATTTACCAGGTCGTCATGAACTTGTGCACCAACGCCTACCAGTCAATGCAGCAGCAGAGCGGTTCCATCGAAATTGCCGCCAATGAAGTTCTGCTGACCGAAGAGGATCAGCCCCAATTTTTAGAACTCAGTCCCGGCCCGCACATCCGGATAGCCGTCAGCGATACCGGTCCAGGCATCGACCCGGATATCCTTGAACGCATCTTCGAACCCTACTTCACCACCAAGCAAATGAAAAGCGGTACCGGCCTCGGACTATCGGTGGTACACGGCATTGTCAAAAGTCATGCCGGGGCTATAAAGGTCTACAGCGAGCCGGGCCAGGGTACTTCTTTCAGTGTTTACCTGCCGCGCTTCATCGACAGTCACACGGAGACTGAACCTGCCTCCGGAGAGCCCATCATCGGCGGCAACGAATCGGTTTTACTGGTAGACGACGAAGTCGCCATTGTGCAGGTTATCCAAAAAATACTGGAAAATTTAGGGTATCGCGTGACCGGATTCTCCGACAGCCGCGAAGCGCTCAACGCTTTCAAGAAACGCCCGGAAGACTTTGATCTGATCATTTCCGATATGACCATGCCGTATTTAAGCGGGACTGAGTTTGCAAAGGCAGTCTTGGCGGAAAAGCCGGGTATCCCCATCCTGATTTGTACCGGATTTAGCGAGATGGTCAATCGTTTGAAAATAGCCAAATCAGGCGTCCGCAAAGTGATTTTGAAACCGATTATTAAAAGTGAAATTGCCAGGAGCATTCGCGAGGTTTTGGACGCGTAGCGGGAGCAGCGCTGCAAAACTTATAAGTGAAAAGCCTGTAAATGGAAGGCAGGCCGATCTCATAAAAAGCGACCTGTGGAGGCACACAATGGCGGACGACACTAATGCTGGAAGCATCCTCGTCGTTGACGATACCCCGGCCAACCTGGGTCTACTGTCAAACATTCTGACCAAGGAAGGATACAGGGTACGGCCGGCACCCAATGGGCGTCTGGCTCTACGGGCTTCCCAGAATGATCCCCCGGATCTGATTTTACTGGATATCAACATGCCGGAAATGGATGGATTCGAAGTATGCCGGCGGCTGAAAGACGATCCCAGGCTTACGTCGATCCCTGTGCTTTTCATCAGTGCGCTTACGGAAACAGAAGACAAGGTCAAAGCATTTAATGCGGGTGGGCTGGATTACATCACCAAGCCCTTCCAGGCCGAAGAGGTTTTGGCCCGGGTGGATACCCACCTGAAGAGCAGGCGCTACCAGCTGGAGCTAAACCGGAAATCCGAGTCTCTGCAAAAGGCGCTCGATGAACTAAAAGCGACCCAGAGCCAGCTGGTACAGTCGGAAAAAATGGCTTCGCTGGGTGTCCTGACCGCCGGGATCGCGCACGAGATCAACAACCCCATTAATTTTATCAAAACCAGCGCCCATGCCTTGAGCCGCGACATGGAAGATATTCAGCGTCTGCTCACAGCCTTTGAGGCCTGCAGCCGGGACTGCCCGGATACGGCCATACGCGAACGCATTGCCGGTCTTAAAGCCGACATCGATTACGATGCCCTGACCGGCGAGCTAACCGGTTTGGTGGACAACATCAACTTAGGTGCAGAGCGTACCGCCGATATCGTAAAGAGTTTACGCATTTACTCCCGGCCGGATGAAAAAAAAATGAGCGCCACGCATCTGGAGGAACTGATCGAAACCGCCCTCGTTTTGCTGCAAAATCGCTACAAGAAAAAGATCGATATCAAAAAAACGTACGGTGCACTGCCGGCCGTTCACGGGCATGCCGGCCGGCTGATGCAAGTGTTCAACAACGTCATTGACAATGCTATTGATGCCGTATTGGGCGGTGTTGAAAAAGGAGACCCATCGATCGATATTATTACGGCCGCGGAAACAGTTGAAGGTACCAGCTTCGCTGTTATCCGAATCAAGGACAATGGCACCGGCATCCGCCAAGAAGACCTCGACAAGGTGTTTGATCCGTTTTTTTCGACCAAGGAGGTTGGTCAAGGCGTGGGGCTGGGCATGTCCCTCAGCCATGGCATTATCAGGGATCATCAGGGCCACATCGATATCACCAGTAGGGTAGGGGCAGGGACGACTGTTTCGATCTTCTTGCCTTTAGACAGTGAGCAGAATGACGGCCAACGTTAAACATCCGAAACTACCCGGACTTGAGGTGGATGACGAAAAAGAACAACAGGGCAGCTTGCAAGCTCTGTTTCGCCGGTTCTGCAACCTGTACCGCCTCCAATCGACCGGCGATCCCTCGAGATCCTGACCCAAGTGAGTATCCGCGCACTGAGTGCCGGTCAGTGGATGCCATACATGACCAGCCGCGAAATGCTTAGCGCAGCTGTTTTTAAGCCCGCCAAATAGAAAAGGGTTTACGGCGATAGTCCGTAAACCCTTGATATTTGTGGCGCGCCTGGCAGGATTCGAACCTGCGACCTACGGATTCGTAGATCGCTAAAGCTCTTTTGTATCAAGTATTTACGGTAAGTTAGGAGGGGTAGGGTGCGGGAATCTTGCCTTGTTTTGCACCCAGAATGCACCCTTTTTCCAAGTTTTGCCAACCTACCGAAAATAACTTTCTCACTCCACTGCCCGTTTTTACCACCATTCCACTTACCAACCACTCCAAATCCTTACCCTTTCCCCACATCAACTTACCCCAATTAATCCCCAGCTAATCACTTACCAATTCAGCTATTAGGATCATACAAGAGCATGGCCCCGCAAATCACCAGGATCATATGGGATATTACGAATATTTAACCATGGCTGGTTGAGACCAACCTCAGCTATGACAACCGGAACAGGTAAACCTTAATCGGAAAGGAGTTAACTTATGGAATACCAGTAAGTTGAGTTGCAATAAACGCCAAGAGATGATAGTAACCATTAACAATCAGCAACACGAGGAGGAGTAAGTGGAACTGCGAGACTACGAGAAGATAGGACAGATTATTCGAGAAGAAATGGGCAATCCTACAGCCCTAATGATGCATGTCGTATGGATCGTAATGAACAACGAGGGAATCACCCAAGGGGAGATCACCAAAATGGTCGGCACCAGCAAGGCGGCTGTTAGCCGTGTTCTCAAGAAAATGATGCCTGAATCCAGTGCAGATTCACGGGACATCATTTACCAAGAACCTGATGCTATAGACACCAGGAGCCTCGGTGTTTACCTTCGCCCAAAAGGTAAAGCTCTGAAAAAAAGGCTTGCTCTCCTACAATAGTTAACAACCTACCACGGGGCAGATCGCCCCGATCTGTCCCTTTTGCCCAATTTTCAAGGCATCCCATGCCCGATTTCCAGTGCATCAACCTACCCTCCTGTAAACGCCAATAGGATCATAGTGCCTACATCCTTCGCATAGCTCTATAGTCTCAAGCAGGTATTCTGGAAGGGGTGATTCAAGGGGTACAGTTTCCTTCCGAAGCCGCTCTCTTACACGTTTTAGTTGGGGTATGTGCTTGGTCCAAGGACAGGGAAATATGTCACTGGTCAGGTAAAAACAGATCTGATTGGGATTGGTCATGATGCGAAGTCTCCAAGAGAATTTAATCAACTGCAATCACAGATAATTCTTTATGCTTAGTGGATTGGTTTTTTGACAAAGTGTTGCATGATTCCTATGTTTACATTAATGGGCGACGCCGTTTGTGGGTCGCCTTTTGTGTTTTCTAACCACACTATTTGACCCGATATTGCCTGGAAAAGCAGTACTATTGCAGAGCAAGCAATATGCCAAAATCTAAAGAAAGAGGGAGGAGTTCTAATAATATAGGCTTTAAAAATGCGGAGGCATCATGAAGAAAAAAAGAAAAAAGAAAGGCCACTCCCATGCTGTTCTTGGTGAAAACGTTGCATACGGGGAAGAGGTAAAAATTACCACTGATGAAGGCTTGAATGATATTAAGGGACAAGCGCAAAAATATTCAAATAACAAACCCGAAAGCCAAGCCGGTTTTGTTGCAGAAGCAGATCACTGCGCCACATTCAATTCGAGATCTGCTCTGGATAGGTCTCGGAATCGAGCTCTCCGTGAAAAAAATGGCCACCACGGAGATTACAAAATTAAATCAGGACGAAAAAACATTCTAAAAGGCGAAATCAAATATCGAAAAAAGGCTGAACAAACCGAAAATGCGCTCAGAGGCTATGGAAACAAGCAAAGAGTCGCTCCTGCAGATCAAAAAGAAGCGATTAAGGAAATTGCCAGAAGGAAAGAGCTAAAGGGAAAATCCAGTGACAATCCAATTCGTCAGCAGGTTGGAAAGGAACACCAGGAAGTACTTGAAAATGTTAGTGATTCAATAAGTGATGGTAGAAGGAGCTCAACGCCCCGGACCCAGAAGGATATCAAAAAAATTGCAAAAAATGCAGATCGCGGAAACATTACTGATCAAGATATACTGCCTCCATTGGGCGAAACTTTAAAACGTAGTGCCTTCTCTGGGGCTAAAGCTGGTGCGGTGGCAGGTGCTGGAATCGGTAGCGCAGTGTCTATAACTAAAAACACTATCGATGTATACAAAGGTGAAAAATCAGTTAAATCCGCAATGATCGATACAGCGGTAGAGACCAGTTGTGCTACTGCAGATGCCGCTGTGAAGGGTAGCGTTGGTAGTATGGCTCGTACTGCCGGCATACACATTGCAGCCAAAACTGGTACACCATTGCTGAAATCTGTGCTGCGGTCAGGTGGCCCAGCTGCAGCTGCAATTGGCGCCGTTGAAATAGTGAAAGATCTTTGCCTTTACACAACCGACAGAATTGATGGAGAGGAACTCGGGAAACGCTCAAAGAAAACTGGTCTAACAACTGTCTCTGCCTGGGGTGGTGCTGAGACCGGTGCAGCTATTGGAACAGCGATCTGCCCTGGCCCAGGTACTATCGTTGGAGGTATATTGGGTGGTACCATATTTGGTATCGGCTCGTCCTTTCTGATTTCGTAAGATGGAATCACAATTTCAAGACTGAAATCAATCCTATCAGCACACCACCTGCACCTGCTATAACCGTAACTATCTGAACTATTGATTCCCTTCTTTCTTTCTGTTCTTTTCGGATCGCTCTATTCAGATTGAAATACCCCTCATCTGATAAATAGATATAGCCGAAATGCCTCTCCCACATATTCTTATCATCCAATTTTGGGATAGGGACATTGTATTTACGGGCTTTGGACTGAAGCAATCTCGACCTCAGGAGATCTCTATCAAGCTCATACACTTGCTTCTCGGCCATAAATTCACCATAAAGCACATCTATGTCTTGCCTGGAGTCTCCCGCTATTTTGCCCTTCTTAATCTCACCGAGATAGAATTTTTCAAGGGACCTGATTTGGCTTTCAAGCTTATACAAACTCATCTTGTCCTTGAAATAGTCCATGATAGATAATCCTTGCAATTGTTGCATCCTGATTGAGGAGGGATGTTATAATTGGTAGGTTAATCAGGGTGTTATGTCAAGATCAATCTTTAGTGACTTCTAAGGTTGACATTGCCCATGCTTCTAATGTAACTATCCATAATCTCCTAATTTCACAACACAATCATAGAGGCCTCCATGGCACCCATCCAGAAGGAGATAGCTCGTTCTATCCAGCAAGGTACAGGTACGTTCTTAAATCATGCACATAAGTGTTTGGAAACCATCCTTGAGATCAACAAGAACACCTCGGTAAGTGGGGCTGATACGATGACAATGGAAAGGAGCTGATATGAAACAATCACTCTCAGAAGCCTTGCTCGAAATGCATTTTCACAGTGCACTGGTTGGGTATTATAGTAATATGTTTGGAGCGAACTTTTTGAGCCTGTACAAACCGACACCCCAAAGGGAAGCTTGGGTTGGATTTGACCAAGGATGGACTTGTTCGGATCTCACAAACGATCAACTGTTTGAGGAAATAAAAGAGTCAATATCTCGTGAGGAGAATACATCAATAGATTCTATATCGGCTATTTTTTGCAGTTCAAAACCGTAAAGAAGGTAAAAAGGAAAAGCAGTCGTATTCCTAAAGGATACACCACACCATATTTTCGTTCAGAACTCTCGTTGAAACCAAATAAGAAAAGAGGTATCTCGCAACACGAAACTTTATTACGGCTTCATAGGATGCGAAGCACATTTGTCTACTATACATGCGGGATGATATTCGACCTAAGTGAGATATATGAGACGCCAAGTCTCGATAAACTGAGGTTTGTAGATATTGTTACCGCGCCTCCTGGCTGGACAACCAATCAGAGTCACGCAATAACATTTCAGGAACCTGATGATCAAAACCCATTTTGGTGTAGCGATCCAACTGAGGGGAGAGCTCTTTCCATACACCAATTATCTGAAAGCAATACAATCCCAAAGAAATTGGACTATAATGGTATCAAATCGCTAATCTGGGAATCTATTGCAGCAATACAGGGAATAGAAGCCCCTCATAAAGAGCCGTCATCAATATCTACCAAGAAACTTGATGTTCAGTACCTGCCTGACTGCTTCACGCTCGTAAGTTATGGTGTGGAAAAATAGCAATGATAGATAAAAGAGGTCTCACCTTACTGTTTATTGTGTGTATCGCCTTTATAGTACCCCCTGCCTTTGGGGATGAATCTACACTCACCATCACTAACTTCAACATACAGGTATTCGGTAAAGCCAAAGCCAACAAGGCTGATGTCATGGACACCCTGGCTAAGACAATAGCCAGATACGACATTGTTTCCATCAACGAGATCAGAGATGCATCTGGAACCGCAATCGTAAAGCTTGAGACGGCTGTTGATAACCTGGGAACCGACTACACAGTGGTAATTGGACCACGACTTGGCAGAACAAGCTCCAAGGAACAGTATACTTATATGTACAAAGCCGATTCGGTTGAACTGATCGGAGATCCTTACACCTACCAGGAACCCACTGGAACCGACCACATCCACAGAGAACCATTCATAGCAAAGTTCAAGTCTAAGGCGGGAGCTTTTGATTTCGTACTGATTACAATCCATACTGATCCAGATGATGCCACTCAGGAAATTGATGCACTGGTTGCAGTTCTGAACGATGCAAAGACCAAATATCCAGATGAAAGGGACTTCATCATCCTTGGTGATCTGAATGCAGATTGCACCTACTACGATGAAGATCGGGAGAACCCGATCCCAGATACAACATGGCTAATCCCAGACACTCTGGACACAACTGTCAAAGGGACGGTGTGTAGCTATGACCGAATCATTATCACCGAGACTACCGTTGAGGACTATGCCGGCAATGCTGGTGTGTTTCGGTTCGATACCGAGTATGGATTAACTCAGGAACAGGCTGAGAAAGTAAGTGACCACTACCCGGTTTATGGTGAGTTCTGGGTAGGTAGGGATACTGATTGAAGGAGGCTATCATGACCGAAGGGAACAAAGAAGACTGGGCAGAGACAGAGGAGCAACTGAAGAATCCCAATCCGACCAAGGATGGTCGAACGTGGCTAAGGCACTATGCTCATCGTCAGTCTGGATTGATAGATGAGATGGTACTCAGGGGGGATCTTACTGTTGAACAAATGGCTCAGGATATAAGACGTAAGTTCGGTCCTGAAAAACCATTGAAATACTGGGTAAGGAGAGTGAATGATCATATTGAACACCTTCAAGAAGGCGATAGAAGAGGCAGGATTGATGGGAGGGAGCCTCATCGGCTCAAAGTCAAAACCGACTCATTTGGCAATGTGACGTTTGACTTGGGCTAAAACAGGGAACTAAAAAAGTGGAACCAACGAATTTCGGATCAAACGATAAATACTATTCTGATCCACATCCCGACAAACTGTACCAAGAAGATCCAGGAGATCTATTCCAACAAAAGGAAGAGGTGTTCAGGAAAACGCTCTTGCAAGAGCAAAAGTTACTCCCGGAAATCGTGTTCAGAACGTATAAACAGTGGAATCAAGCAATCAGGGAGGCTTTGAGGAACGAAACAGGGTTAAGGCTCTCAGTGGGGGACAAGAGACAAAGTGTACCGGTACTTGTAAGTGATGGCTTCCCTAAACCGATAAGGAATCTTCTGATTGATTTTGATCCAAATCTACTCAGGTTGATATCTAACAGGGGTTTGCTTGAACAAACCGTAAGGGGACTTGCATTCATTGAGCAGAATTTCAGGCACTTAGGTGTAATCCCAAGAGTTGAGACAGATTGGGAGGATTACCTTAATGTCCAGATCGTAGAAGGTTTCGTTGATGATCTGAGTCTTCGTCTAAAGCATCTTGATATTCTAAAAGAACTCAAAAAGATTGATACTGATATACTTGGGGCGTACTTTTTTCGGAAACCGACTATACATTTGTACTGGGTAGTGATTGGTACTTACTCCGCACTATGGGACTTGAAGGTTGAAAACTTGACGGTAGTTGTTCTGATACATGAACTTGCACATGCGTATACGCACTTAGGATTTGATATTGATGACGATTCTTGGCACACAGAGTGGTTTGCAAGTACAGAAATACCAATTGTAGAAGGATTCGCTCAGTATTATACCGAGCGAATTGTAGACAGGTTAGATTACAGGATTCCTGATTTGAAACGTACTTTCAACACACTCTTGGGCAGACAATCACCAGTGTACAGTGCTTACAAGGATTGGATTAGAGATGATTACGATGTCGGTGAGATGATTAGGGCGATAATGATCCATTGTCGCAGACATGCCGTCAAAAACTATACCAAATTCAAACGGGATCTTGAAGAAATCAAATATGGTGTCTGAAGGCTATTGAATCGGGCATACAAACAGGATAAAAAACACAGCACTCACTGGCGATCCCAGTCTTGGATCGCCTCCCAGTTTTCACATTGAGAACATAGTGTTACACGAGGTAAGCATGAAACCAAGTCGAAAGGACGTACTTGAAACTCTTACAAAAAAATCCCTGGTGGTGCTTTCCCGTAAAATCGGTTTCAGGGGGCTGGAGGTACTTACCAAAAGTGGACTTGTTGATAAACTTGTTCGTCAGAGATCGGTTAACTTTGAGGCGATACTAAAAGAGTTAAGCAGAAATGATCTCAAGACTATCTGCAGAAAACTCAGACTTGATTCTGGTGGACGGAGTAAGTGGCTTCTGATAGATCGGATTGCCGGTCAGGAAACTCCGCAAGTTCCACCTCTACCATCCCCGAACCCAGTCAGAGTTCAAACCAGGAAAAAACCGCCGAAACCGACTATTCCTTCTGCACCGACGAATACCACACCTAAAAAAACTAACCGTACACCTAAACCTGGAGCAACAATGAACAATTTCCAAGACAAGGTCGGCTTTATCTGGTCTGTAGCCGATCTGTTAAGAGGCCCGTACCGCCCCAACCAGTACAAAGACGTGATGCTACCAATGACCGTCCTGAGACGGCTCGACTGTGTGCTTGAACCCACCAAGGAAAAAGTCCTTGCCAAATTCGCCAACATGAAAGGGGGAAAGGTTAAAAACCTCGAGCCAATTCTCAACCGTACTGCGGGGCAGGCGTTTCATAACACTTCCAAGTTCACCTTCGAGAAGCTCAAAGGTGATCCCGCAAACATTGCGGCTAACCTTATTCAGTACATCAAGAGGTTCTCATCCCGAGCCCGAGACATCATCGAGCACTTTGGGTTCGAGGACCATATAGCCAAACTGGATACCGCTGACCGGCTTTATCTGGTCGTTACCAAGTTCGCAGAGATTGACCTGCACCCAGACACGGTTCCAAACGTAGAGATGGGCTACATATTCGAAGAACTCATTAGAAAGTTCAACGAAGCCTCCAACGAGGAGGCTGGAGATCATTTCACTCCTCGTGAAGTAATCCGCCTGATGGTGGATCTTGTTTTTGCACCAGATGACGCTACACTCACTGTTCCAGGTATCATTAGGACAGTGTTTGACCCTGCGGCTGGTACGGGTGGTATGCTCTCGGTGTCCGAGGACTACGTTCGTGAGTTGAATCCTGATGCTCGTCTTGAGGTTTTTGGGCAGGACTATAATCCACAGTCCTATGCCATCTGTGGTTCCGATATGATGCTCAAGGGGCAATCACTCGATAACATCGCTTTCGGAGACAGCTTTACCAATGACCAGTTTGCTGGGGACTCCTTTGACTACATGCTGGCGAATCCTCCCTTCGGAGTTGAGTGGAAGCCTCAAAAGGACCACATTGATAAGGAGCATAAACAGCAAGGATTTGCAGGTAGGTTCGGGGCAGGATTGCCCCGGATTAACGATGGTGCCTTGCTATTCCTCCTGCACATGATCTCAAAAATGAAAAATAAAAAGGACGGTGGTACACGCCTTGCTATCGTGTTCAACGGTTCCCCCTTATTCACGGGCGCTGCGGAGTCTGGTGAAAGCAACATCCGGCGGTGGATCGTAGAAAATGACTGGCTGGAAGGTATCGTAGCGCTTCCTGATCAGCTTTTCTATAACACCGGTATCAGTACTTACTTGTGGATCGTCACCAACCGGAAGGAATCGGGACGAAGGGGTAAGGTGCAGTTGGTTAACGGCACCACCTTCTTCAAAAAGATGACCAAGTCCCTCGGCAACAAACGCAATGAGGTATGCGATGATCAGCGGGGAGACATCACCCGGCTGTATGGTGATTTTACCGAAGGAGATTTCGTAAAGATATTCGACAACGATGATTTCGGATACCATCGCATCACTGTGGAACGTCCCCTCAAACTGAACTTTGCTGTAACCGATGAAAGACTCGATCAGGTCAACGCACTAAAGGCGTTCCAGAACTTGGCGATTTCCAAAAAGCGTAAAAACAAAGCTGTCGCTTTGACAGAGATAGAGGCAGGGAAAGCCCTCCAGCATGAGATCCTGAAGGCCTTAGAGAGCATCAAGAGCGATGAGGTAATCCTTAATCGAGAAGCGTTCACAGCCACACTAAAGAGTACTTTCAAGACAGCAGGGGCCAAGGTTCCCCCTGCCTTGTTCAAGGCCATTATCGGCGCTCTCAGTGAGAGAGACGAGGATGCGGATGTATGCGCCGACAAGAAGGGGAATTCTCAGCCAGATCCAGAACTGAGGGATTACGAAAACATTCCACTCAAAGAAGACATTGAGACCTATTTTGAACGTGAGGTATTGCCTCACGTACCCGATGCCTGGATCGATGAGTCCAAGACCAAGGTGGGTTATGAAATTAACTTCACCAAATACTTTTACAAGTACACTCCACTGAGATCACTGGAGGATATAAAGGCAGACATACTGTCACTGGAGCAGGAAACTGATGGATTGCTGAAGGAGATACTGGCATAATCTAAAACATATTTGTAACTGACAAGTAATTATTTGCTTTTGGAGGGCAGAATGCGAGAGAAAAAACGACTAAGTTCAGTTGAAGCAGCGATTTTAGTATTGAAACGAGAAAAGCGTGCAATGAGGCCAAGAGAAATAATTGAATACGGTTCTCTAAAAAGCTCCAGTTGGCATAAAGTACTCGGATATAGGGTCCATATCCCAAGTAATGTTATTCCAAGTAATCTTGGATGATCTCACGGCCTGCTGGACGATACGCATA
>Ga0126333_1000049_pt1 | contig 42685 bp, 41 predicted proteins | sample InaspJWI54metaG_FD_94488 | JGI IMG/M metagenome (GOLD analysis project Ga0126333, IMG submission 94488) | Marine gutless worms symbiont microbial communities from Oahu, Hawaii - Inanidrilus sp. 2 OAHU.JWI-54 metaG | ecosystem: Host-associated > Annelida > Digestive system > Unclassified | place...
GCATAGAGGCCTCCTTTTGGGAAGCTTCTATACTGTAAATGTGCCACCTATGTCCTTGTACTTATGTGTTACCTATGTCTATGAACCGTACCGGCGTTTTCTTTTGGTTCGTTTTCTTTCACGTGAAAGAAAATGAACGAAACAGTCTTGCTAAAGTAAAACCAGCTTCCATTTAAGAAAATGTATTAAGGACTCAGCCTTGTCCCGATGAATATATTGTAGCAATCGGTGGCTTGTAAATGGCTTCTATCCATCATTTTGAATCGCGTCTACGGGACAAATCTCCATCGCCTCACGGCATAACGACTCTTCATCCCGATCCGCCGGCTGCTTGCAAACATACTCGTACCCCTCTTCCAGATTGGAGGCAAAATTCGCCGGGGCGATTTCCGGGCAGATGGTGCATCCGATGCAGCGCGTGTTCACATAAAAACTGCCCGGCACATTTTCTACGATCTTGGCCGGCATCATTCCGTCAATTCCTTCATCAGCCGGGCTACATCTTGAAGCCGGTCATCATCCTCATCCCGGTCCTTGTGAATGCCGCAGAAGCGTGAACCGGGCCGCGCCTTTTTGCTGCAAGGCGTTCCCTTTTTCGTCAGGGCCCGGCAATTACCCGGTTTCCGGCTCGGGGTCGCCTTCTTTTTTCCCGCTTTGGCTGTATCCTTGTTTTCACTATACCGATCGTGCAGCACCAAGGGGTCCTCTTCAATCTTTCCGGATTGGACCAGTTTCAACAGATAGTCGAGCTCGGCATTGAAACTTTCGAGCAGCACCTGGGGGTCGGGCATCCGGTTTTCATCCGAAGCAATGCCCACCGTCACCTTGCCGTCGTAGCTGAGGATGCTGATGCCCAGGCCGATATTGCCGCTGCGGGGGACCCAGAACATGAAATTGTGAATCCGGCTGCCGGCAAAGTAAAGCGGTTGTCTCGGTCCCGGGACATTGGTCATCACCCCGGAAGCTTTGTTGCCGAACAACCGCGCGGTTCTTTTGGCGAAGTCCGGCGGCAGGTAGCCGATGGCGTTCAGCAGGCCGAAATTGATGTACGGTTCCGGTGATGTTTTGAGCCGGTCCATGCGCCGTTTTACCTCTTTGAGCCGCAGGACGGCGTCCTCGAGGTAAACCGGAAGCGCTAGAAAGACCAGGCTGAACTTGTTGCCCAGCTCAAACTCGGTCCCCGGTTTGCGAATATTGAAAGGCACCGTAACCCGCAGGTCCAGTTCGTTGACCGAGACATTGCGAGTCTTGAGGTAATTGCGCATGGCGCCCGTTACTGTGGAAATGAGGACGTCGTTGATCGTGGCCGATTTTATGGCCCGCCCGATTTCCTTGATTTTGGCCAGGGAAACCGGCTCGGACCAGGCCACCTTTTTACGGGTGCCCAGGCGCCCCTTGAAGGGCGTATTGGGGTCCGGCTTCATGATGGTCAAGCGCGAGAGAACCGAGGCAAAATCGGTGGGCACCCGGCCGGATGTCCGGGCCAGGTTTTTCAGGTGTTCGGGATCCGTGGCGGCTTTGCTGACCTCTTTGACCAACGCCGTCCCCACTTTTTTGGTTTTCGATACCGTTTCCCGAGCGGTGTCCAACCAGGACGCCAGGGGCAGGGCCGAGCGCATGGAAAAGGCGGGTTTCTTCTTTTCGTCGGCGCCGGTCGGCCAGGGCGCGTCCGGGTCGGTGTCAGCGGTGGAAAGCAGGACGTATATCAGGCTGATGCCGTCGGCAATGCAGTGATGGATGCGAAAAAACAGCACGCAGCCATCGCCGTAGTTTTCTATCAGGTGGATCTGCCACAGCAGGCGGTTGGGGTCCAGAGGCGTCACCGTCAGGTTGCTGATCATCTCCTGCAGGTCGGCCTTGTCGCCGGGATCCGGCAGGGCCACCCGGTGGATGTGCGAGCGCAGGTCGTAATTGGGATCGGTTTCCCAGTTGGGTAGGCCCACGCCTGATTTGGGTTTCACGATTCTCTTTTGAAAACGTGGGAACGAAGGCCAGGCGGCTGTCGATGGTGGCCAGCAGTCGTTTATAATCCAGCGGCTCGGTGAACTCCATGAAGGCGGTAATCACCATCAGATTGGTGGGTTCATCCATGGACAACCAGAAATTATCAGCATTGGTCATCGGTTTAGCCATCTAATGTCTCCTTAATTGGGCGGTCGTACCGGGTGATGCGTATAAAGCTACAATATTACAGGGGATAGGCCGCCAATTAAAATAGAAAACCAGAATTTATGCAATAGCTAATATTGTTGCGACCTGCCGGGTTCCAAGGTCGACTATTTTGCGTGTTGGGCTTGACAAAGATAACGCGCTGCGTCATATTTGGTCTATAACGCAATGCGTCATAATTAGCAAGTAGGATTTTTTATAAATTTTTAAGCACCCCCAAAAATGGGAAAGAGGAAAAATCAAGGAGAAGAAAGATGACAAAAAAAAGAGCAACCACCCGGAAAAGTAACAAAAAAAACACCCAGTCCAATTCGCGCTACCAGACAATCCAAGCCCTGCGGGAAACAAGTGAGAGCCTTGCAGACCGGATGGTGTACTACAAAGCCAAGTACATTGAAGCCCCGGTATATAGCTCACTGGCATTCATGGCTGATATGGGCGTAGAACCCCGCCAGACCATTGACACCCTGGTTGATGACAGCCGGGAGCGGATTGCGGATTTGCGCAAGGATACCCGCCGGAAGGTGGACGGGTACCTAAAAGATGGGCGTAAGTTCTATCGCCGGGCCCGCAAAAATCCCCGCAAGGCCATTGACAGCATGGTGGAGGACAGTCGGGTGTTTTTCGACGATCTCGGATCGGAAGCCAGTGAACGTGTAGACAACCTCGTCCAGAGTGGCCGGGACCTGGTTGAAAACCTTGAAAAGGATGGACGCCTGGTTGCCGACCGCCTGCGTGATCGGCGTAAAAAGGTGCTGGCAAGTTTCTCGGGTTAGTTGATCCTTAAAGCGGCCGATCTCCGTTCATAAACGCAACTTGCGGATTTCAGGTGGTGTGGCAGCTTGGCGCAATCAGGGTGCCCCCCAATCACATATCTTTGCGACAGGATGCCCTGCCACTCAGAGCCTTGCCACTCTTGCGGGTGAAACCCGCAGGTTGCGTTACAAAATAATATGTCGCCGGCGGATTCTATGATACGCTGGGCAAAAAAAATCATGGGAAGGTGACCGCTCAATCAATATTGGGGAGAGCAACATGCACCGTATTAAAAAATACGTTAATCGCAAAATGTACGATACCACGGATAAAAAGTACATCTCGATGAAACAGGTGGCGCAACTGATCAAATCCGGCGAAGAGGTGTCGATCATTGATAACAAAACCGGCGAAGACCTCACCGCAGCGATCGTATCCCGGCTGATTGGACAGGACAAAAAGGAAAAGGACCGAGTGGTCTCGCCACGGATCATGATGCAGTTGCTGCGCAAGGGAGGGGACACATTGACGGACTATGCCAAAAAGTATACGTCCCTGTGGCAGAATGCCCTGACCATGGCCGAAGACGAAGTTGACAAAGTGGTGGGAACGCTGGTCAAAGACAAAGAGCTCTCCCGGGCTGAGGGCAGCCGGCTGAAAAAGGAAATCACCGGATACACGGATTCACTTAAAAGCTGGATTGGAGAGCGGGTGGACCGGCGCATGAACGAGGCCCTGGCGGCCATGAATCTCGCCTCCCGGGACCAGGTGGATGCACTTGCCGCCAAGATCGACAAATTGAGCCGGGAGGTAGCCCAGCTGAAGAAAAAGGCGGCTCCCGGTAAAACGGCCCGGAAAAAACGGGCCGCCAAAAAGAAATCCAAATGAAAGATTCTGCTATAGCAAATAATTTTTTAGATTTGAAACGCGCCTTGCAGGGCTTTCAGGCCGCCCGTCTGAACGCCACCTACAGTGACCTTAAAAATGACCCCCAGTACGATAAAATCGGGGTCTTTTTCTTTGAAAAGCTTTATGCCCCGGAAGACTTTTCATTTCGGGATGCCAGCATCAAGAGACTGCAGAAAGTCCTCAAGGGAAAAGTCTATAAGGGCATGGTATCGGCTGTCAGTCGGGTGATCGAACTGCACGAACTGTCCGACCGGCTGGACGACCGCATGGTGGACGGCATGCTGGCGGCCGGTGTCGGGACGGACATGAATATGGCCCAGTACCAGGAGATCTATCGCAGTCTGGACAACTACGATGAGCGGATTTACCAGATCAACCTGAGCACCGAGGTGACCAGGGCCTTTCACCAGTTGAGCAAGAAATGGATCGTGGCCCTCTCCCTCAAAACAGTTCGGACGACCTCCCACTTACTGGGCATGGTAAGAATCATCGATTTCATTTACGAAGGCTATGAGGGCTTTCGGGCAATGAAGTCCATCGATTTTTTTGTGGATACGGTTAGTGAGCGGGAGTTGGCGTGGCACAATGAAATCTGGGATGGCGCCCAGCCCTAAAGGGCATCTTTTGGCCCGGAGCTGCGTTCTCGGCCGCTCGTAATCCTCAACGTAGATCATCTACGCCTGCGGTTCCGAACGGGACTGCGGCCTTGCTCCGAACCAAAACCTACCCTTTAGGACTGGCCGCCGGTAGTAAATTGCCGGCCCCAATGAAAACAGGCGCGAGGTTAGGGTTAAACATAAGACAGCTCCAGAGCACATGATAAAGATTTAGTAGACGGTATGCTCTTCCCTTCCCTGACGGGAGGGACCGAGGTAGGGGGAAGAACCAGTACTCTGCGTCAACGGCCAATCGTACTCCCCTCCCTTGACGGGAGGGGTTGGGGGGAGTGAAAGCCCGCTTAAATATGCCTTTCGTTCAGGGTCAGGTGTATCCCGCTTCACCCCCACCCAGCCTCCCCCGTCAAGGGGGAGGGGCGACACAGGCATCGGGGACAAAGCGCAATTTTATCGTCACAACCGATTTCCCAACCTGAATCAGCACGCTGAATTCACCGGCAACTCGGCCCAAAGATCATCCCTCCCCTGGCGGGAGGGACCGAGAGAGTGGGAAGCACCGGGAAACTGACATCACACGGCAGGATCGGAAAAGCTGAAAAGGAATAGATGAAACGAGCATTGATCTTATCGGGTGGCGGTGCCCGGGGGGCCTTCCAGGTAGGTGTCTGGAACTACCTGCAGGAAGCCGGCTGGGATCCGGATTTGATTTGCGGTACTTCCGTGGGCGCCATCAACGCGGTCGCCATTGGTTCCGGCATGCCCCTGGAAAAACTGATGCATATCTGGAAAACCCTGGACCGGAGCAAGGCCTATCGCCGGCTGCTGCTGCGGTTTTTATGGTTCGCGTTATTTGCCCGCACCTTCCGGCCGCTCATGGACACCGTCCCCCTGCGTAACACCATTACCAACGCGATTGACCTGGAAGCCCTGCGCCAAAGTTCCCGGGATATTCTTATCACCACCGTCAATATCCGGACGAACCGCATCAACCTGTTCGACCAGAAAACCATAGACGTGGATCACGTGATGGCCTCAAGTGCGCTGCCGGGCTTTTTCCCCTGGCAAACGATCGATGGCCAGCCGCACTGGGACGGAGGCGTGATGGTGAACACACCGCTTTTCCCGGCATTGGAGCAGGGGGCCGAGGAGATCATCGTGGTGCTCCTGTCGCCCGTGGGACAGTTTGACCAGCCGGAGCCGCGCGGTGTTCGTCAAGTTTCCGAACTGGCCTTCGAGCAGCTGCTGATCGGTTCCTATCAGGCCACCCTGCACGCAAACAACCCGCTCTGGAACGGCCGAGAAAAGCCCCGGATCTCGATCGTAGCGCCTACCCGGATGCTGGGCTTCCGGTCGCTACTGAATTTTTCCGTCAAACAAGCCCTGCAGCTCATTGATGAAGGCTATGAGGGCGCAAAAGAACAGTTGGCGGGAGTCGTTTAACAAGTCAAGGTCTTAAAGTTGTTCTGTCTTTCCCCTTTGTGACGCGCCGAGCATCGCAGGAAAGGGCGAGGCAAGCGAAGTGCCTGTTTGAGCGCAGCGAGTTGTGCTGAGCGCGCCCTTTCCGAGAAGCGCAGGGCAGCCCGGAGGGCCGCGTAACCCGGGCGTTTTCTTTTGGTTCGTTTTCTTTCACGCGAAAGAAAATGAACAGAAAAATAAGTTTGGAAAGCAAGTGAAATTGGTATAATGAGGTTGATCCACTTTACATCACATCAAACAAGCCCTTTTTTCCGGCAACCAATACATGCTGGAGGGAGGGATATAAAACCCCAAGCATAGTAAGGAGCACTCCATGCTACCCGAATACTTCGAATTTTCACTCCCCACCAAGCTGGTCTACGGGATCGGCATTCTCGGCAACCTGGGCGAATCGCTCAAACCTTTCGGCAAGCGACGGGCTCTCCTGGTGACCGATGAAATTCTGGTAAAAGCCGGGCCGGTGGATAAGGTCAAGGCGGGTTTTAAAAATACGGATATCGACATCGTCTATACGTTTGACAAGGTACCGCCCAATTCAACGATCAAGACCGTGGAAACCTGTGCCGGTCTGGCCGTCAAGCACAAATGCGATATGATCATTGCCATCGGCGGCGGCAGTGTGATCGACACAGCCAAGGTGGCCAATATCCTGGTGGTGAAAGGGGGTAAGGTCGCCGACCACATGGGGGCCTACCTGCTCGACAGCAACGAGGCGCTGCTGCCCACGATTTTCATCCCGACCACGGCCGGAACCGGGTCCGAGGTCACCAAGGTAGCAGTGATTGCCGATCCGGATGGCGACGTCAAATTGCCGTTTGCCGAGGAGCAGTTTTTGCCGAACATGGCCATCCTGGATCCCGAGGTCACGGTCTCCATGCCGGGTCGGCTGACGGCGGCCACAGGAATGGATGCCCTGACCCATGCCATTGAAGCCTATGTGGACAAAGAGTGGTCTCCGGCTTCGGATGCCCTGGCCCTGCACGCCATCAAGCTGATTGCCAACAATATTCTGCAGGCCTGCTCCCAACCGGACGACCTCCAGGCCCGCGGGAGCATGTTGGTCGGTAGTTTTCTGGCCGGCGTGGCCTTTTCCCACTCCATGGTCGGGATGGTGCACGGCATCTCCCACGCCCTGGGCGGTGTCTACCATATCCCTCACGGACTGGCGAATGCCCTCATCCTGCCGGAAGTCATGGAATACAACCTGGAAGCGCAGGTCGGCCGTTATGCCGACATCGCCATAGCCCTGGGCATCGCCTTTCCGCAGGTGGTGGACCACGGACGCAGCCTGCTGAAAACCAACCGACTGGATTTCGTTTCCAAGCTGGTCAACAAGTACGAAATTGATTCTTTAAGCGAAGTGGTCAGCTCCAGTTCCTACAAGGCCCGTGGTATGGCTGCCCGGGCGCTGGGTAGCCTGGGATTTGTCGATGATTGGGTCCGGAAGCAAGCGGCCCTGGCCGCTGTCGAGAAAATCCGGACGCTGAACCGCCAACTGGCCCACCTGACCAAGATGCCGCTGAACCTGAAGGATGCCGGCATATCCGACAACCTGGAAAAGCTTGAGCAGGTCGCCACCACGGCCATGGAAGACGGCGCCATGCTCTATAATCCCGTGGAGCCCGAGCGCGAGGCGGTCATTGCCATTGTGCGCAAAGCATACCATTCCCGCGTCAAGCCGTTGCCGGTCCTGGCCGAGGATCTGCAGCCGGCCGAGGCCGGCCGCAAACGGGGCGAGATGACCAACGTGTTTAAAGATTCCGACATGTTGTATGATGTGCTTTTCGATTTTTACCACTTGCTCAATGAAAACCGCGACATTGGCCCGGCCCTGGCCAAAACCAACCTATGTGTACAGTTTCGTTATAAAAATCCGTCAGGGGTGATTACCATCGATGCCAGTGGCGACGAGACCCAGATCATCAAGGGCGATTTCGACGGCGATCCCGAAGTCACCATGACCATGAATGCCGACTTCGCCCACAAGTTCTGGCACGGCAAGGCCAATCTGGTGACGGCTTTAACCCGACGCCTGGTTGTGGCCCGGGGCAATGTGCCCAAGACCATAAAGCTGTTGCCGATCCTCAAGCCGGCTTATGATCTCTATCCTGATTTTCTGGAAAAGAAAGGCCTCGGTGAGTTGGTTATTAAGTAGAAGGGTTCAAGGGGCCGAGGGGTCAAGGGTTCCAGGGTCAAAAGCGAAAGGCTGAAGACCGAAGACCGAAGGTATAGGGTATAAGGCATAAGGAAATTCAAGGTGTCAGGTGTCCGGAGTAGGGGGGCCAGGCTTCGCCCAAGGCTACGCCCGGCAGGCAGTAACTCCCCTCCCTTGACGGGAGGGGCTGGGGGCGGGTGAACTTCCTATAAAAGAAGTGGTACCAGCAAACCTGCTGATATTTCGGAAGGTAATCAAATGATAAGTCTGAAAATACGCATATACGAAAACGATGAGATCGATCCAAAAACCACCATTTCAATTCCACTGGGGATGCTGGGCTTTGTGTCCCGTCTTGTGCCGGCAACTTTAAAAGATTCACTGGCTAAAAAAGGCATCGATGTGGCCGCGATCGGCGATCTGGCGAAAAGTGATGAAATCCGCGGGACCCTGGTGGAGATCGAGGAGCATAAGAAGCGCGAAAAGACCATTATTTCTATCGAATAACAGCAACACCAAGTACTCAAGTCCCTCCCTATAATCCTGAGCCGTTCGGACGCTGAAAAAAGGGAAATCGAAAAAATAAAAAAATAAATAACTTGCATTCTCCCAAAACGGTGTTACTGTTTGCCCAATCAACTCGGCGCGGCAGTCCGAATGCGGCGCGATTTTCTTCTGAAGGACCTTATCCTTTCTTGGTGTTGCATCCTCCAGTATTAAATTTTGATAATTCTATGAAAGGAGGATAGATCTATGTCTAATGGAATAGTGAAATGGTTTAGCGCCCAAAAAGGGTTCGGCTTTATCGAACAGGAAGATGGCCCCGATGTATTTGTACATCACTCCGCCATCAACGCCACCGGCTTTAAAAGCCTCAATGATGGCGACCGGGTTTCTTTTGACCTCGAGCAAGGCCCCAAGGGCCCTGCCGCAGCCAATGTTACCATAGTTTAACAGCCCCTTTAATGTATAAGCTCGATAATTCGGCAGGCGATCACAGCCCAGGACCATTTTGCCGGGCTACGTTGCTGAGCAGGGCCTTGAGCGGCCTATTTCGCGCTTATACTGAAATATGACTAATTATATAAGGAATTTAATCACTTGAGTTTTAAAAAATTTTCGTTTAATCCCCGGATTGCAGCCAATATCGCCGCAGCTGGGTATACCACCCCCACGCCTGTCCAGAAGCAGGCCATTCCCAAAATCATGCAGGGCTCAGATCTGATCGGGCTGGCCCAAACAGGTACCGGAAAAACCGCGGCCTTTGTGCTGCCCATATTGCAACGTTTGATGCGCGGGCAACGCGGGACGCCGCGCGCTCTTATCGTCGCCCCCACGCGGGAACTGGCAGAGCAGATCAATGATGCCATTGCCGTTCTGGGTGCCCGTACCGGGCTTCGCAGTACCACTGTTTACGGGGGTGTCGGCATTCAGCGCCAGATAAAAAAATTGAAGCAGACCGATATCGTGGTTGCCTGCCCGGGCCGCCTCCTGGACCACCTAGGTCGGCAGACGGTGGTCCTGGGCCAGGTGGAAATGCTCGTACTGGACGAGGCCGACCAGATGTTTGACATGGGATTTTTGCCGGATATTCGCAGAATATTAAGCTACTTGCCGCGAACAGGTTGCCAGACCTTGCTATTTTCAGCCACCATGCCGGCCGCCGTACATCGTTTAACGGAAGAGATACTGAATCATCCCGTCAAGGTCCAGGCGGGCAATGACGCACCGGCCCACACGGTTAGCCATGCCTTTTACCCGGTGGCCCAACACTTGAAGACGGCCCTGCTCCTTAAATTGTTGGGCAATACACCCACCAGTGCCGTCCTGGTGTTTACCCGCACCAAACATCGCGCGCGACAGTTGGGTGTGAAGCTGGCCCGCAAAGGCTACCTGGCAACTTCACTGCAGGGAAATCTGTCCCAGGCCCGGCGGCGTGACGCCATGAATGGCTTTAAATCGGGTAAATATCAAATCCTGGTGGCGACCGACATCGCGGCCCGCGGTATTGACGTGGCCCAGGTGTCGCATGTGATCAACTATGACATGCCGACAACACCCGAAGCATATATTCACCGGATCGGTCGGACCGGCCGCGCCGAATGCCGTGGTGAAGCCTTCACCCTGCTCACAGGCGAGGACCGACAGATGGCCAGGGCAATTAACGCGGCCATAGGCAAACCGGTCGAGCGGCGCACGCTGTCAGGTTTTGACTATAAAACCCCTGGTCCGACCCTGGGGGCGCCACGTAAACATCGCGGTGCAAAAAACTCGGCTGGCGGGTGGCGGGGACCCAAATGGAAACAGCGGACCGGCAAAGTTGCCGTAAGTCACCTCGCGGCATCTATACCTAAGAGACGAAAAGGTACCCCGGCCAGGCTATCGGCTTGATAGAATGGAACCCTGCCGGGAACCGGCCCGGAAGGCGCGCTGGGTGTCTGATCTCGTTGGTCAGGAAACCGGTTGCTTTCCGGCCGGAATTACTCTACCCTGTTAGAAGGTTTAAACGACAATCATCCCAAATCGGTTTGCCCTGAGACGTTGTCGTCTTGTTCCGGGTAACCATCTGAATTCGGCGGCAGACTTCACGCCTGCGCCTCACCCCCCTTATTACAGATGGTGCTCCCAATGCCCTGACACAATCCGTGCACGCGTTGCGGCGACGGTTACGCCGCCTTCTGGATCACCTTCGATTGCCGCGGAAAGACCCATTTTGGAAGTGGGATCGCTGCCCGGGAATTTTTACTTGCGGTTTACACCAGCGCGTCTCATCCGTCCTGCGACCAGGCGCGTGCCTGGTATGCAATGGTCCGCAGGAGGGCTTTTGAGCATTGGGCTCGGTTTCATTTACCACCAATACAGAGAGGGGGGATCTCTTGCCCCGCAATAATTATTCGTTTAAGAAACGCCAAAAAGAACTTAAGCGCAAGAAAAAACAAGAGGAAAAACGCCAACGCAAGCTCGCCAAAAAAGCACAGGCGTTGGAAGAGAGTCAGGAGGAAATCCTGGATGAACCCGATGATGAAGACGGCTGAAAAGGAGCAACATTATGCGTCAAAAATATATGATTTCTCGTGATGACGCCACGAACCAACTCAAAATCAGGGAATATGCGGTTACTGAAAGAGATCCTAAAAAGGTGCTGGTTTCCATGCTGGAAAAGAGCAAATTTTCTTTCCTCTGCGAAGAAACCTATGCCAGTGATGCCATTATGAAAGCCATCACCAGCGGCATGCAAGTCCTGGTAACCTGTTTGCGGACCCGTAATTTATTCCCCATCGAGCCCTATATCACCGCCATCGCTGAAGCAGTTATCGATTTGTATAATGAGCCCGAAGAAGGGGCGATAGAGCTTCGTTTTGATGATGCGGACCTGGTTTCACAATTCGATGATGATGCCGCCGCATAGGGCATAAAACCAGTTAACCCATAGATGTCAAGGGCTAACTGGTTTTGATTTTAAGTATTTTTGGTCTTGGTTTTACCTTCAACCTAAAACCCTGCCGGGCGTCCCGCCCGGCTACCCATTCATTTTCTGTTCCCACTCCCACTCGCTCCCCGTCACCGTATCTTCCATCCGTTGTAGCCGGCGTTCGAGGTTCTTAAAGCGGCGTTTGAGGCGCCGGGCGGCATTGGGGCGGGAATGCACGTAGCTGTCGTAAAAGTCCTGTTCGTCCTCGGTGTGAAACGGGCGCACCGGCTCGGGTTTCATGACCAGCGACGCCACGAAGTAGACGAACAAGACCGGCCAGAACCCACTGAACAACATGAGGACCACCACGATCATGCGCAGCCAGAAAACGCTGAAGTCATAATATTCAGCCAGCCCCCGGCAGACACCGGCGATGGCTCCGTTGCGGGAGCGATACAGTCCCCGGTCCGATCTGGGTTTGAATCGATTCATGCCTCTTTTTCCTTTCCCGAACGATCCATGAGGATGGTTTCCAGGGCGTCGATACGTTCCTCCATTTTGGAGAGTCCGCTGTAGATTTCCTGGATCATTTCAGCTTCATCGACCTGCTGCTGCCGGTCTTTTTTGGACAGCCCGCCATGACGCAGTCGTATGGACATCAGGATGGTGCCGCCGACAATCGCCAGGGAGAGGACCAGTCCGGCAAAAACAATCAGTACGATCAGTACCGCGCTCATTTCAAATAGTTTCCATTAAGTGGGTTAAAAGGGAGAGGCGGCGGTGCGGTCTACTCCTCGCCATGTTTTTCCGGGAGCTCACGGGAAGATTTCATGGCCGCCAGTTCCCTTTCAATATCATCTTCATCCGCCAATTTGTCAAACGCTTCATCCAGGTTGGACTTACGCCCGAAGTTGACCAGGTCGGCCTCGGCTTCCATACGCTCGATCCGGTTTTCAAAATCATCGAACTTGGCCATCGTGGCGTAGTTGTCGACCCGCCGCATTTCCTCCCGGGCTTCCTTTTTTCGTTTGGCCCGGATGTGACGTTGGAGGAGCAAGCGCTGTTTTTCACGCGCGCCGGCCAGCTTTTCTTCCAACTGGCGGATGTCGTCCTTATATTGGGCCACCATGGCGCCGTGTTCGATATGCTCCTCTTCAAGGGCCTGGACCATGTCGGTGAAGCGTCGCTTTTCGACCAGAGCTTCCCGGGCGAGATCATCACGACCCTTGTCTACCGCGAGCTGGGCCCGCTCGGCCCAATGCTGTTCGCGACTCCGGGCACCTTCCAATCTGCGCTCAACCTTTTTCTGGCTGGCCATGACCCCGGCACAGGCTGATTTCAGCTCGATGAGGGTGTCCTCGATTTCGCGGATCATGAGTTTGATCAGCTTTTCCGGATCCTCGGCTTTGTCGAGCATTGAGTTGATATTTGAACTGATGATGTCTCGAAAACGAGTGAAGATGCCCATGATTCTCCTCCTTACGCGGTCACCGCACCGCGTGTTGTTTTTTTAGCTTTGGTAGAGCGAAATGTGTGCCAAAGCCTAATATTGGATGTAATCTGCTGAAAAATTATACAATATGCTCTCTTGACATTTTAAAAGGGGCTGGTTAAATTTACCATATATAGGTAATATAAGCCATTTTGTGGGGTATTTCGTTTATGCGGGCATTATCATCACACTCTTCAGACCCACAGGCCTCGGTCACGGATGTTGCGGTTGAAGCCCTGGGGCAATCCGAAGCCTTTCTGGATTTCCAGGAGCGGCTCTCCCGGATCGCGCCCGTGGAGCGGCCGGCTCTGCTGGTAGGGGAACGGGGAACCGGCAAGGAACTGGCGGCCACGCGTCTGCATTACCTCTCCGGTCGTTGGCAGGGCCCCTTCATCTCTCTGAACTGCGCGGCCCTGGCTCCCACCCTGATCGAATCGGAACTGTTTGGGCATGAGAAAGGAGCCTTTACCGGTGCCCAGCAACGAAAAACGGGTCGGTTCGAGGGGGCCGACGGGGGCACTCTCTTTCTGGATGAGGTCGGGCTGCTGCCCGTTGAAGCCCAGGAAAAAGTCCTGCGAGTCGTGGAGTACGGCTTTTTCGAACGGGTGGGCGGATCGACGTCCGTGGAAGTGGATGTGCGCATCATCGGCGCCACCAATGCCGACCTGTCGGCCCTGGCGGACACGGGCCAGTTCAAAAGGGACCTGCTCGACCGGCTCTCCTTCGAAGTTTTGTTCCTCCCGCCGCTTAGAGAACGCCATGGCGATATTCTCCTGCTGGCCTATCATTTTGCCCAGCGCATGGGGTATGAACTGGGCCGGCCGGAAACGCCTGATTTCAGTGCCAGGGCTCTGCAGCAGTTGGAGGACCACCTGTGGCCGGGCAATGTGCGTGAGCTCAAAAATGCCGTGGAAAGAGCAGTTTACCGGTCAGACACGGCCCGTATCGATTCCATCGACATTGATCCTTTCCAGTCTCCCTACCGTCCAGGTACAGCCCTGGAAGCGCCGTCGGCATTGGAAAAGCCACCGGTTTCGCAGGTAGCGGATATTGAACCCCGGGCACTAAAATCAGCCGTTCGGGATCTTGAACGTGATCTTCTTAAAAGGGCTCTGATAGATGCGAAATACAACCGGAAGAAAGCCGCCCGTTTGCTCGGCTTGACATATGATCAGCTGCGGGGGCTGTTGCGGAAGTACAAGGAAGACCTATGATGAGGTCAGGTATAAGGTAGAAGGAAAGACCAAGCCAGGGTCCGAGGGTTCAAGGGGCCAAGGGGTCGAGCGAAAGGGCGAAAACCAGAGGTCCAAGATCAGATATCGGAAGTCAGGAAAAACGCCCCTCCCTTGACGGGAGGGGTTGGGGGAGGGTGAAGGTTGAAAGAGAAGATCATGAAGCATAGACACCTGGCGCGCTGGTCTTTCTGACTTCCGGCTTCAGTGGGTTTTGCTTCCTCCTTATACCTTCCACCTTTTACCTATAAATGCAAAAACCCTTGCACCCCCTGCTTTTCATAGATATATCCTACAGTTCAGATAACGTTTCCGTTTTAAGAACCACGGCAGCCGGACGCCTGGAAACCAGAGCGAGGAAAAGGTGCCTGAAAAACCCAAAAAGCTTTCCTATTATTTCTTTTTCGTCCTTTTCCACCCGGATTCCTACCGGATCCTGCTTGGATTTCTAGCTGCGATCCTGCTAACTCCCCGGATTGCCCCGCCTGACCTGTCAACTGCGGGAAGAGCAATGCTTTACGTCATGCTGGCCTGTATCGGATATGCGATTGCTGCCAAACCAGCGGTTTGGATTACGAGGGCCCTGAAGAAGTGGCTCTTAGGTGAAGTACCCAAAAAATAAACGCTTCGCGTTTAGGTATAAGGTGAAAGGTAGAAGGCTGAAGACTGAAGTCTGAAGGAACCCCCGAGACCAGAGGCCGGAGGTCTGAAGTTGGAAACCGGAAAAGACTCCCCTCCCTTGACGGGAGGGGTTGGGGGAGGGTGAACTTCCCGGCGGACATGTCGTGTAATCAAGGTTGAGGTCATTTCATCATCACCCCCACCCGGCCTCCCTCGTCAAGGGGGAGGGTAAACGACTTATACCCACGGATAGAATGTTAAACCGGAAGGCTGTATAGTTTGTGTTACCTGCCTAAATTATAGATAAAAAGGAATTTTCGATGAAACCTGTATGCGAGCTGAAAGTGGAAGACCTGCGATTGGCCTGTGATCCTGCGGTCTTCAAATTTAAAAGCACGGCTGAAGTGGATCCCCTGGAAGATGTGATTGGGCAGAAGCGCGCGGTCCAGGCCATCGATTTCGGGTTGAATATGGACAGTCCGGGCTACAACATCTTTGTTACCGGGCAGGCCGGCACCGGAAAAACCACCATCGTGAACGACATTGTGGGCCGCTTTGCCTCTGAACTGCCTATTCCGGACGACTGGTGCATGGTCAATAATTTTCAGGACAAGTACCGGCCGCGGGCCATGCGCGTGCCGCCGGGCAAGGCAACCCTGTTCAGCAAACAGATGGGTCGCCTGGTGGATGTTCTCAAGGCACGCTTACCGGAAGCCTACGATGATAAAACTTTCCAGGAACAGCAGGCCGCTATCCGGGACAAATATCGCGGGAAGGAAAAGGATATTCTGTCCAATGTGGCCAAAATGGCCGACGAAAAGAGTCTGGCCATCAGCCGGACGCCGGAAGGATACCAGGTAATTCCGCTGGTTGATGGAAAACCCATCACCAACAGCCAGTTCAACAGTCTACCCGATAACGAGCAGAAAAAACTGGACGCCGAGATGCAGGTGATTCAAGACGGCCTCAAGGCTACGGTGGGCGAGGTCAACGCGATTCGTCAGGAAATGTCTACCGAACTCGAGGCCCTGGTCGGGCAGGTGGCCCAGCGGGTGGTCACCGATCGCATGGCCCACCTGGTGGATACCTATAAAGAATGTGAAACCATAATGGCCTACCTGGAGGAGGTCAAAGCAGACCTCATCGAAAACGTCGAGGATTTTCTACCGCAGGAAGAGGCGGAAAGCCCGGTCAAGGAAATGTTCTTTCAACAGGAAAAGCCCTCCTTCCGCCGTTACCGCGTCAATGCGCTGGTTGACCAGACCGGCGCCCGCGGAGCGCCGGTCATCTTCGAACCCAACCCCACCTATCCCAATGTCTTCGGCCGCATCGAAAAACGGGCCCACATGGGGGCCGCCACGACCGATTTTACCATGGTGCAAGCTGGGTCTCTGCTGCAGGCCAACGGCGGATATCTGATCATGGAGATTGAATCGATCGTCATGGACCAGTTTGCCTGGGAAGCCCTCAAACGGGCCCTGCAGAATAAAAAGCTCTATATTGAAGACGTGCCGGCCGGCATGGGCTATGCCAACGCATCGCTCAAACCGGAGCCCATCCCGCTGGACGTAAAAGTGATTCTCCTGGGCGATTACGAGATTTTCCAGGTGCTGCAAAACTACGATTCCAAGTTCAACAAGATTTTCAAAGTGCGGGCCGATTTCGATTACGAAGTCGAGCGAACCGCTGAAACCGTCCAACAATACGCCAAATTCATTGCGCGGGTTTGCAAGCAGGAAAACCTGCGGCCCTTTTCGCCGGACGGGGTGGCGGCCATTGTCGAATTCGGCGAAAAGATCATCGCCAACAAAAACAAACTTTCCCTGCGGTTTGGACCCATCGTGGGCATTTTAAAAGAGGCCGACTACTGGGCCGGTAAAGAGAAATCAGAGTTGGTGACGGAATCGTTTGTCGTCAAGGCCTTTCAGGAATACCGCTTTCGCTACAATTTGTATGAAGAGAAAGTCCATGAATCCTATGTAGATGAAACCATCCTGATCGATGTGGACGGCGGGGTGGTTGGGCAGATAAACGGGCTGGCCGTCTACCAGATCGGCGATCTTTCCTTTGGCCGGCCGTCGCGTATTACGGCCGAGACCTTCATGGGACGCAAAGGGGTGGTCAATATCGAACGAGAAGCCGGTATGAGCGGCAATACCCACGACAAGGGGGTCCTGATTCTCTCCGGCTACCTGGGGCGGACCTTTGCCCAGAACCAGCCACTGACCCTTTCGGCCAGTATCACCTTTGAGCAGAGTTATTCCGGAGTAGACGGCGACAGCGCGTCCTCCACGGAACTCTATGCGGTGCTATCCAGCCTGGCCGACATTCCCCTGGACCAGGGTATCGCCGTTACCGGATCGGTGAACCAGAAAGGCAAAGTCCAGGCTATCGGCGGGGTCAACCAGAAAATCGAGGGCTTCTTCGAAGTATGCGCTGCCAAGGGACTTACCGGCCAACAGGGGGTTATCATCCCGGAAGCCAACGTCCAGAATCTCATGCTCAACCGTAAGATTGTGGAAGCGGTCGAAAAGGGGGAGTTTCATATCTACAGCGTTGCCACTATCGAACAGGGCATCGAGATTCTGACCGGCATGCCGGCCGGTACCCGGGATATCAACGGCAAGTTCCCCGATGGTACCATATTCGGCGGCGTGCAGAAAAAATTGGCCAAATACATGAATCAGGCGTTGAAATTCAAGAGTACGGAAAAGTTTGGAATTTAGATAGGCTGAAGGTAGAAGGTAGGAGGTTGAAGGGAAACCGAAGGCAGGGTCCAAGGGGTCAAGGGGCCAAGGGGTCAAGTGAAGGGCAAAACCCATAAAACAGATACCGAAAGCCAGAGGTCAGGAATATCAGGGAGTCAGGAGTCCGTTGGCCGGTATCAGAAAGACCCCCCTCCCTTGACGGGAGGGGTTGGGGGAGGGTGAACTACCCGTCACCTATATCTTGCAATCAATGTTGAGGCCGTTTCATCATCACCCCCACCCGGCCTCCCCCGTCAAGGGGGAGGAGAAGCATGTTCTGCTCTGCCGCCTGGATGAAAATTATTACAATACTGTATAGCTCAACAGGTTTGGAGAAATCAGGAAACTAATGGAAATTAGGTACGCAAACTTGGCGGATGCCGATACGATTGCCCGGTTCAACCAGGCCATGGCCCTGGAAACCGAAGACAAAATTCTGGAAGATGAGGTGATCAACACCGGGGTCCGGGCGCTGATGGAGAACCCCCGCGACGGATTTTACGTCGTGGCCGTTGTGGATGGGGTGCTGGCGGCTTCCCTCATGGTCACCAGCGAGTGGAGTGACTGGCGCAACGGCTTTTTCTGGTGGATTCAGAGCGTCTACGTCGATATAGATTATCGGCGCCGGGGACTCTTTTCCGCCATGTACCGATTCGTCAAAAACGAAGCCGCCAAAAGGGCGGATGTTTGCGGCTTCCGCCTCTATGTGGAACAGGCGAATGTCAGCGCCCAGAAGACTTATGAATACTTAGGGCTGGAGCGCACCGCATACGTTTTATACGAGGAGAAAGCATAGCATTAAAAATATGGAATGTTCTCAAGGCTCACGCCGCAAATTCGAATATAGGCTGTCCAAATAGATAAACCTTATTAGGGGAATGCCAAAGCTGGCCCTTGTTGCCCGGGAATCAGCTTTCGAAAGGAAAAAACATGTTCAAACACATCCTCTGTCCCATCGACATGAAAGGAAAAGGCCGGGCCAAGCTGGCATTGAAAAAAGCGCTTCAGATTGCCCATCAGTTCGGTTCGAAAATCACTTTATTGAATGTTCACCCGGAATTTATGCAATCTGAAGAGCGGCAAATGCTGCGGGTCAGCGTGGAGAAGATGGAATCCAAATTCCGGGAGATTGCCCTTGAGTCGAAAAGTGAGATGCAGGCAATTATCAAGAAGCTGCACGCCGAGAATGTCGAGGTGGATTACCTATTGCGCCAAGGAAAACCCCACAAATCTATCGCTGAGGTGGCCACCGATCTGGAGGTCGACCTGATTGTGATCTGCACGGACGGTCGTGACAGCCTCAAAGACTTCGTGACCGGGACCGTTACCGAGAACGTGATCAACAGCATGGTGTGTACGGTGCTGGTGATTCCGAGCCCGCAGTAGCCGGCGGTTGCCTCAACAGTAGTCAGGGGTCTGGAATCCGGAGTCAGGAAAGTCGTCAGACCCCCGACAACCGACACCTGACTCCAGTCAAGTCTTCAGTTCTTTTGATTTTCCCCTCGAACCCTTGGCCCCTTGAGTCCTCGGACCCTATCTATTCAACTCCGTCTCCATGGCATCTTCCACCGCCAGGTGGTTTGACTGCCAGACATTGTTATCATTTGCATATTCGGCCATGTTCTTGCTGGTGAGGTGCTGGATCATGGCCACATCGTCGGCCGCTTCTTCTTCCCGTCCCATTTTTGTCATGAGCGTCACCCGGCTGTGGTAGGCAGCTCCGTACTCGGGGTCCAGTTCGATGGCTCGCGTAAAATCGAGCAATGCCTGTTCGTCGTTGCCGCGCTTTTCTTCCACCAAGCCACGCAGATGGAATGCCCGGGCATAACCCGGATCCAGGTCGATGACATGATTGAAGTCCGCCCGGGCCTCGTCCAGCTTGTCCAGCTGCAGGTAGGCAGATCCGCGCCCCACGAACGTTAGCTTGAAGCCTTCGTCCACATCGGCTGCTTCCGTTAATATTTCAATGCTCTCTTCGTAATCGGTGTTTGCAAAAGCCATCATGCCTTTATTAAACAGGTCTTTTGCGGATGTATTATTTTTCATTGGTATGTCCTTTCAAGCCGGATAAATGAAGCCTGCCAGCTGTTAATCGTGTTTTAGTTACCCTGTATAACGGAACAAACTCATAACAGAGCGCAATCCTTATAAACTGTTAAAACGTAAAACCTATTTCCGGCCTTTCAATGGGTACAGGTTGCGGTCATAGTGGTAGGTCACTCCCGTCATTGTGCCCCTATGGCCCCAGCAGCCATGCGGCCGGAGGAGAGCCAGTGCCCTGACAAGGATTGCATTGCAGGGGCTGTTAAGGTCTAATAGTTTGTGATTACTATAGATTTGGAGAACCACAGCTACCGGGCACGAAAAAACCGTCAGGCCCCCCTATTTAGGGTGGCCCATTGATAGTTTTTTCCTATAAAAGGAACCTCAGTTCTCTGGGGTTGCAATACAGATTCAAAGACCAACATTCTTGGTTAGCTACTGGTTCGCCAGTTGCCTCGAGTATGTCAATGAAGTTTAACCTTTAAACAGTTAACAAATCACGGAAATAGCGTTATGAGCAATAAAAACTATCTGATCGTTGGCGGAAGCTCCGGCATCGGCCTCGAGATTGTCAACCAACTTAACGGCAGGGGAGACCATGTTACCGTGCTTTCGAGAAGTCGGGGCCAGTTGCCGCAGAAAGAGGGCCTTGAGCACATTGCATTGGACGTGACCAAAGACGAACTAGGTTCAATCAGCCTGCCGAGTGCGCTCGACGGACTGGCCTATTGTCCGGGAACGATCCGGCTCAAACCTTTTCGCCGCCTTGGCAGCGATGATCTGCTGGAAGATCTGCGGGTCAATTACCTGGGCGCGGTGCGGATCATTCAGGCGTGTCTGACCCGTTTGCGCAAGGCTCCGGAAGGGGGCTCGGTCGTCCTGTTCAGCACAGTGGCGGTTCAAACCGGGATGCCTTTTCATGCCTCGATTGCCGGCGCCAAGGGTGCCGTGGAAGGCTTGACCCGTTCGCTGGCGGCCGAGTTGGCGCCCCATATCCGGTTCAACGCCATTGCCCCTTCGCTTACCGACACACCACTGGCCCAGGACTTGTTGGCCTCTCCCGAAAAACGAAAGGCTGCCGACGAACGACACCCCCTCAAAAGGGTAGGCTCGCCGGCTGAGGTTGCCCGGCTGGCAGTCGGGCTCCTGTCGTCCGACTATGCCTGGATGACCGGCCAGGTAATCAACATTGACGGCGGAATGGGGTCAGTGCGGACGTTCCGTTGAAGCCTGTGGCGCAAAATGCTGACAAGTGACATCCGCAAGGTCCAAATGTAGGTGGCCCTGGTGATCGATGAAACGTTCGCTGCTGTCCACCGGAAAAGAGATAAGGTCGACCGGCGCCCGACGAGAACTGACCGCCGCGGCCTTTCCAATCTGTTTGGCGTAGGGTTCGAGCTTTGCGTTCCACTTGGAAAATACGAAGTGGGTATCACGGTAGCGGCTGACGAGGGTGCGCATCTTGCGGGCCCCCACGCGACCGGCTTCACCCCAAAACATGGGGGTGCTGCAACTGTCGAGGGCCACCAAATCCGGTTTGTAACGGTATCCAATGCCAACTTCGATGCAAAGGTTGGGATATTGCGGCAGATACAGGGCCCACAGGAAAGCTTTCATCAGCACATGCTCCGTGCTTTCGATCGGCTTTTTGACAAACACTGCTTTTTGGCCGTGGGCCTGGAACGTGAACTTGCGGCGTAGGTGCAAATCAGCAATCACGGTGATCCCTGTAATACGGTTTTTTTGACCTTTTCACTGTCAGGTGACGCCCCTTGTGGGAAGCACTGCTTTTTAGAAAAGTTCACTTTGCGGTAAACAACTTGTTTTGCTATTGACATACACCATAGGGCACGCGGGCTGCGCATGCAAATTTTAAAACAGCCGAGCGTGCTCAGCTATAATTCCTTAGAAAAGCCCTGCGGACGGCAGCCGGCGCCCGGTATGCCCAGCAGCCTCAACTATTAAACGCTACCGGGACCCAGGTTGGCCCCGGGAAAGGAGTTAATCAAATGAGCACTCCGATGAATGTTTTTGACATATTCGACCACGATGAACATTTCCAGACCATCATGAAACATCTGCTCGAGGCTTCCATGGATACCTCATTCAATGGAATCATGATTACCGAGGCCGGTCCCGGCTATCCCATCGTCTATGTGAATCCGGCCCTGGTGGAACTGACCGGTTACGGCCCGCACGAACTGGTCGGGCAATCGCCGTCCATGCTGCAGGGACCCAACACCAGCCAGTGGGTGCTGGACCAGCTCAAAGAGCAGATAACCGCCGGGGAGATGTTTCACGGTCGCACATCCAACTACCGCAAGGATGGCTCTGAATTCATCATGGACTGGCGGATTGTTCCGATTCGCAATGCCGCCGGTGATATTACCCATTACATGGCCATCCAGCGAGAAGTGGTCACTGATGACGAATGAACCCGACGGTTTTGAATCTTGGGAGCGCAATCCCCGCAAATGGTGGTAACTTTGCGGGTCATACAGGTATAGCTTTTCGCGCAGGTCGCGGTTGGGGGGCAGACCCTGAAGCCACCTTTCAAATTTGCAGTCGTCGGCAGCGGATTAACCGGTACGTCACTGCTGTGCCAGCTCATTGAGGCGATCGCTCAACAGGTGGAACGCTCGCGAGTTGGGCCTCCTGCTCTGAGCCTGGCCCTTTTTGAGAAGACCTGCGATTTTGGGCCGGGTTTTCCACACAACGAACAACACCTGCTGCCTTTCCACATTACCAATATGTGCGCCGGAGACATGGGGGTCTACGCTGCGCGTCCCGGTGATTTCCAAACCTGGATCGACCAGAATCCGGCTTACCTGCAAAAGCGCTTTCCGGGCTATCCCCGGCAGGTATTTGAACCGGAGCGGGGTCCCGATCTCTGTCGGCATTATCCAAGGGCCTTCATGGGCGAATACCTGCGAACCCGATTTCAGAAGGCCATCCGACAGGCCCGGCATCTAAACCTGCCCGTGAAGCTCTACCCGCGACATGAAATCATCAACATTGAACGCAGGGAGCGGTTGGTCCGCCTGCACGCCCATAGCGACGATTCCAAAGACGTTCGTATTTTTGAAACGGACGCCGTCCTGCTGGCGACCGGGCACTGGGTTTCCGAGGACAACCGTAAAAACTACTTCGATTCACCCTGGCCCGCCGACCGGCTGCTATCCGGAATCCCGGCCGGCGCCTCCGTTGCCGTCATCGGAACGAGTCTCAGTGCTATCGAAACGGCGTTGACCTTGACTTCCGACGGGAGCTTTATCGAAACCCGCGGCGGGGGTCTTCAATATATACCCTCCGGGAACCCACGCCGAGTGCACCTCTATTCCCGCCGGGGCCTGCTGCCTAAAGTTCGTGGCAGCGTGGGCGCCTATATGAATCAATACCTGACACCCGCAGCCTTTGAAATCTCTCAATCGGGGGACTCTGCCCGGACGTCCCTGGAAAAAGCATTTGCTTTGCTCAACCAGGAACTTGAAGCTGCATACGGCCGTCAGATAGATTGGGAGGCGGTGCTGTCACCCGCTCAGGACCCGCAAACGGTTTTGGCGCAGTCCCTGCGCGAAGCCGAGCATGGAGACGAACCTGGGGGGACCGTCATCTGGCAGACCGTCCTGAGGCAGATTGTTCCCTATATCCGGGACTGGTATGCCCATCTGGCGTCGTCTGACCGTCTGTGTTTCGATCAGGAGTTCACCTCGGTTTTCTTCACACATGCGGCCACCCAGCCCCGTACCAACGCGGCTAAGCTGCTTGCCCTGATGAAAGCCGGGCTCGTGCAGGTAATCAGGCTGGGACGACGCTATCGGTTTTATCGCGATGATTCGTCTGCCGGCTATCGATTCGATTATGCCGATGCTCTCGGAATGCCGACCTCCGATGTCTTCCCTTTTGTGGTCAATGCACGGGGACAGAACGTTTCAATTGAAACAGACCGTTCCGAGCTGGCCCAAAATTTGATTCAGGCGGGATATGTGCGCAGCGGTCCGGTTGAGATGCCTGTGGATTTGGCTTCTAAATCGGAGGATGTGCGTAATTCTGGAAAAGAGACGTCGGCACAATCATCCGGTACCCTGCCCATCGATCCCGAAACCGGCCGGGTGCGATTGCTATCTTCCCAACACTCTATTTATGGTGCCGTGTATGCAGTGGGGGCCATGACCAGGGGGCAGATCATCGACGCCAGCATGGCGCACGGCCTTTGCCGGTCGACGGCCGCAATCTGCAAAGAGCTCCTGGAGGCCCTGCCGTGGGATACCTGAAAGCTTAGCGCTTCCCGGCGGGCTGTGATAGGCGACCCTTTCTACTCGGCCGGGCGCACGGGATTTTTAAACCAGTTTTGTAAGTACGCTTCCTTTTCCCGGCAGCGGGTCATGCCCCAGCAGGATTCTATGACCTGGTCCGGTCGGCCGGCCGCTTCGATGACCACCTGCCACGGGCGCTGATCGATGACCACATGGTAGTATGTCGCAAAGCTTTCGGCCCAATCCTCCCAGGGGCTTTCGCAGGCATACAGGGTATGGAAATTGGTATGCTTTGCGAGGATGGTATAGACAATCGGTATCTGGGCAACCGTGAGTTGGGCCTTGTCAAATGCATAGGCCTTGATCGCAGTCCGCTCCGGGAAACGATCATCGAACCGGCTCACAATGGTTTTGCCGGCACCATTTTTCCAGGAAAGGTGCGAAAAGCCTGACGCTACATCAACTCGCCGGCCGGCTTGCCACACCAGCCAGGATGGATGGACGGATGTGGCCATACCCAGGATATGCCCGATTTCATGCAGCAAAATGAAGCGAATGGAATTGACAATGGTGTTGTGGTGATCTTCTTCCAGGATGGCCCGGACCTTCACGCTGCGGCCGGGTCGTGACCGGAACATGCTGTTGGTTTTCCAGCTCGCCCATTCATTCGCCCGCTTTTGCACCAGGACAGCCGCATCTAAAATAATGATTCCGTACCTTTCCCGTTTTTGAGCATCGTAGACAACCTCCGAGTATCCCGTCCCGCCCAGATTATTAACCGTCAAGAGGCCTATCAAACGATCGTTCAGGATATTTTGGATAGTAACCGGCAGGTTCATCAGGATAGTATCCAACGCAATGGCGACCTCGGGCGGCGGAGCCACCGGTTCCGGTCGCTCCTTGAATCCATAGAGCCGGTTTTCCAAACGAATTTTATCAATCACTTTTTTTGGAGCCGGGTGGATCCGTTCCGTCAGAGAACGACCCGCCCAATCCATTCCCCAGAAGTCGATGTGCAAGGTGGCATGATTGGTAATCTGCTCTCGCAACCGCTGCCGGTCTTCTTTGGCACCGGCCGCGAGTTCTCCGGTCGCCATACCTGCCAGCAAGATTACGAGTGCCAGCAGTCTCAAAAATTTAGAGGCTGTCTCAAAAATGTCTTTTGACCCAATCTCTGCGTTGGGCTGTTCGGTTTCGGCACGGAGTGAAGCGTTAGCGCTATCTTCGAAATACTCGATGTATTTACCACGACAGGCATTGGCTTCGCTGGCACCTCCGGTTGCGACCCACAATCGGGACATACAACAGCGGGAAGTCCCGCAGCGCGGGGAAACCTCGCGGCCGCCTTGACCTTGAACCAAAATCCTATGTTTAAGATAGCCTCTGATAATTGTGGGATGCATATTAGGTCTTCCACACAGTAGTGCTTACGGACCGGAACATGGATTGGATGTTATCCCAGCCCGGATACACATCCATTAATTGCACTGTTTACAGTATAAAGATTCACTCGCAAAATACAACTGTTGTGCCCTAATAATCATAGGCCACAACCCGTTGTGTATTGCGTACCCGGCCGGTTGAACCGGAATTCCAAGGCAGTTTTATCGGTATGATATTTTTGTTATTTTTCTTGACAATCAATAAGAGATGGATATTATGGCCCAACTCAGTAAAAGCCTGCCTCAATGACGAGGCAGGAAAGCTTTTTCCCGCAGGTGTACCATTTGTCAAAGTGGCGACCCGTAGTAGGAAGATGAGAATTTGTGAAAGGAGGACGTCACAATGGCTAATGGAATTGTAAAGTGGTTTAACGATGCAAAAGGCTACGGCTTCATCGAGCAGGAAGATGGTGACGATGTATTCGTTCATCACACCGGCATTAATGCAACCGGTTTCAAGTCTCTGAATGAAGGCGATCGTGTAACTTTCGACATCGAGCAGGGCCAGAAAGGTCTTGCCGCCGTCAACGTTACCGTGCAGTAGTCACAGATTTCAGATTTTAAAAAAGGGCATTCCGGAATTTCCGGGATGCCCTTTTTTTTAGGGGTTAAGGCTGAAGGGAAAAAGGCAGGGTTCCAGGGGTCGAGGGGCCAAGGGTTCGAGGGGAAAGGCCAAAGCCTGAGGTCCAGGCTTCGCCAAGGCCTCCAAAATCGCTCTATGAGCTTCACAAGACAAGACGCCCGACAAGCGGGTGTCCCGAGTCTGGCGTTATTAGAAACTCCCCTCCCTTGACGGGAGGGGCTGGGGGAGGGTGAGGCTGCATTGCCAAGAAGGCCGAAGGTACTAGGTAGAAGCCGGATGGCAAACTCTGAGATAGGAGCTCCAGGCTTCGCTCTGAGAGCTTACGTCTTCGCTGAAAGCTGTGCCGCACATGACCCCCGACAAGCAGGCGTCTGACGATTATTCGGACCCCGGACCCCTCGCCTCCGGGGTTACACCGTAATCCCTTTCACCCGCTGGTAGAGCCCTCATATTCATTTCAGGGTTGCATTGTCTTGAAAACGCACTACTTTAACTAAAGTTCCAGTATACAATTCCGCAAAATTCCAGGAGGCTCATATGAAATCGCGTTTATGCTGCCTGCTGATCCTCGTTACGTTGTACCTAGTCGGTGCTGCCTATGCCAAAAGCCCGCAAAGAGGCCTGGCCGTCACCCTGAATACGCAAGTAGCCGGATCCTGGGGCGATTACCACGCCCTGATTATCGGTATCAACCAATATAAAGAATGGCCCCGCTTGCAAACTGCGGTCAAGGACGCCACCGTTATCCGGGACACCCTGGTCACCCGCTACGGCTTTGCCGAAAAGAATGTGATCCTGCGTACGGACAAGGCTGCCAACCGCCTGCAAATCATCCGTGACCTGCGCTACATGGCTCAGGCCATGCGCCCGGACGACAACCTGCTGATCTATTATGCCGGCCACGGCCAGTTGGATGATCTCACCGGTGACGGCTTCTGGGTGCCGGCCGAGGGGGCCATGAAAGACCCCGGAACCTGGGTGGCCAACTCATACATCAAGGCCGTACTGAGCTCCGAAAAGGTACTGGCCAAGAACGTGGTGGTGATCGCCGACTCCTGCTACAGCGGCTCCATGCTGAGGGGCGGTCCGTCACTCATGTCCATGGATGACCAGCGCTACCGGGAGAAGCTGGCGGAAAAAGCCTCCCTGCGCTCGCGCCAGGTGATCTCCTCCGGCGGTGTCGAACCGGTCGCCGACGGCGGCGCCGAGGGCCACAGCCTGTTTGCCTATTATCTCATCAACGCCCTGCGCAAGAACGACCGCGAGGTGATCGACCTGGAGAACCTGTTTCACACCAAGGTGTGGAAACCGGTCACCGAAATCGGCGACCAGCGACCCAACGTGGGCCGACTCAAGACCCCCATGGACCAGGACGGCCAGTTCGTGCTCTATAACGCCGTCTGGGCCCGTGAGCAGCAGGCTCGCCGGGATGCCCTCGTAGCGGAGCAGCAGAAGCAGGCTGCCATGGAGGCACAGGCCCAGAAAGCTCGGCAGCAAGCCGCCGTAGCATCCGCCGAGTTGGAACTCCAGCGCCAGCGGTTTGAAATGGAAAAACAGAAGCTAGCCTTGGAAAGGGAGCAGTTGGCCCACGAACGAGCCCTCCAAAAGCAACAGGCTGAGTTGACAAAACAGAAGCAGGAAGTCGTGTATGCCAAACTTCAGGCCCGCCTGGATGCTCTGGAGCAGCAGAAAAATGCCAATACCGCTGTGAAACCTGCTGCTGCCCCACCACAATCCTCTGCCGGTGGCCCGCTGGTGGCTGCGGTTACCCGGGCTCGCCAGCCTGGCTATACCGGCCACCGGTTGGCTTTGTTTCCAATTAAACTCATCTCGGAATGGGGGGGGGCGCAGTGAAATACCAACGTGAGGTTATCCGGGCTATAGATAATTTGAGTATGGATAATCCCCAGTTGGAATTCTCTTTAGTGTATAAACGGGTCACTGGCGAACCTGAGAACGCGGCGGTATTTTCGGATAAAGTCGCAATTGAATCTGAGAAGGTATGGATAAAACCATCCCTGTTTTCTGCGTATGAACCGGATTGGGAAAAGTTAAAGACGGTTGGCGCCAAGCTTGATGCCGACCTCGCCATACTGGTTTCGCTAAACATTCAAGGGAACTCGACATTGGACATTTTTCTTTATGACCTTCGTAGCGGTAAGCAATATGCCCTCAAAGATAGAAGCGTCAATTACCATTCGGTGATGGGGGATGTCCGGAACTTTGCCGGCCAGCTGCTGAAAACCTATTTTCGGGAACAGTAGGGTTGGCCTTATACGGTTTCTAACGTCTAACCCGATCCCGGTTTCCGACTTCCGCCTGCCGGGCGAAGCCTTTTGGCTAAGACGTAAGCCTGGATTTCAGACTCTTAGCATCTTCCTTCCAGCTTATAGCTTCAATCGCTCTCTGACTCCCGACCCCTGGACCTTGTCAACCCTCCTACGCCTGACCTCGGATCTTACCGACACGCTATGCTCTTTGCACTATGCGCTCAAGGCCTTGAACAGCGCCCTGGCCTTTTGCTTCCAGGCGTTGAAGGCGGCAGGGTCCCACTTTTGTGGATATTCCCGGTAGTGGCGAAAAATCCGCTTTCCCATGGTTGTGGCTTTATTGAGCTGCATTAAAAGACCTGGCCGGGTGAAGCCGCGCAGCAGGGTTTTGAGGGTGGCGCCCAGGTCAGGCTCCTCGAAGATGCCGTTGATGGAAGGGGTGAGCATTTTGCCGCTGAGGATATCCTTGCGCATCAGGAAAGCCAGCTCAGCGTGGGTCAGGCTCTGGAGAATCTCTTTGAGGCCGGCCAGGGCCGCGAAATGATCGCCCCGCCCGGGCCCGGTAAACCACTTGCGGTTGTAAGACCACAAGGCCCCCAGGGAAACGTCATGCAGCTTGATGGCGGCCGCCGCGGTTTCAGCCGCCAGCATGGCCCCCACCAGGGCACCGCCTACCCCGCAGCCGGTGGTGGGAATCACCTGCCCGGCGGCATCGCCCACGGCCAGAAAGCCGCTGGCTGCCAGGGTGTGGGGTGATCGACCCACCAGGACGGTTCCCCCGCCGCCGCGTAGTTTTTCACTGCCGATGGAGGGCCGCTGAGCGATCATCTCTTCCACGACTTCACGCGGTTTGACGCGGTCCGGCGCCATGCGCACACCGCCGCCCACATCGATGGCATCCGTGTGGTGAAGGTGGGTCCAGAAGTAGCCCGTGAAGGCCCCGTAGCGGTAGTGGTCGGTCAAATCGTCGTCCGCGGCTTTTTCAGGGTCCAGCCGCCGCACGGTCCGGTAGACATCCGCCAGGTCTCCGTCGGCAAACACCCGGTTGATGGCCTGCGCCCCGGATAGGCTGGTGCGCGGGACCGACCGGTACCCGGTGGCGTCCACGGTGATATCCGCGGCCACATCCCGGGTGCTGTTTTCCACCAGGTCAGTGATCCGCATCCCCAGGACCGCGATCTCCTCCAGGGGGCCCGCCACGTTGCCCAGCAAGCCATCGGCCCGCTATCCATAAAAGATTTTGGCCCCGACTTCCTGCGCCTGCTCGCGCAGGCGGCGGTTCAGAACCACCCGGTCGGTGGTGATGTAGCGAAATTCGACGAGATCGCGAGTGGCACCGGTGAGGTCCGGGAACCGGATCTCTAAATGGGGAACCGCATGGGGCTCGAACAAGTTGTCATCCAGCTCGTGGGTCTTGACCAGGGGTCCTTCCCAGCGACCGTCGGTGAGGACCGGTAGCTCGAAACCCGCCGCTTCCAGGGCGTTTTTCTCGATGGCGTCCGACCAGTTGTGACCCTCCGCCTCTTCCGGGCCGGCCTCGAAAATGGCCACGGAGATCCCAGCCCGGGCCAGGTCTCTTGCCAGCACCGCCCCGCCGGGTCCCGCCCCGGCGATGATTACCTGATAGGTTTCAGTCAACGTTCGACTCCTCTAATAGAAATAGCCAAAGATTCACAATTACAGATTAGTCAGGCGTCCGGGGTCAGAATGATCAGGGGTCTGGAGTTTGGAGTCCGGGGACAGACTCATAGCTTCCAGCATCCAGCTCTCTACGACGCCTGACCCCTGACACCCTGCCCTTGACTCTATGCGCTCTGCCCTATGCGCTTAGCGCCTATCCCCAGTAGATCTCTGTTGGCGGCTGTTCGTTGATGGTGGTGACCCTTTCACGGATCATCGCTTCGATCTTGGCCAGGGGGAAACCCGGCTCGATGGCGTCTTCCGGACAGAGGCGGATACAGTTGAAGCAATCGAAACAGGCATCGCCGAAAACCGGGAGAGGCTCCAGGTGTATCGTTCCCACAGGACAAACCTCTTCGCAAACCCCGCACTCGGTGCAGGCATCTGCATTCACTTCCTTGGGAATCACCATCCAGGGTTGTTCGAGCTTGGCCTTGAATTCGGCGGCCCTTTCCGCAGGCTGGTAATCCAGTGCCGCCAACGAAAGTGCTTTGAAGTTTCCAGCCAGCAGTCGTCTGCCCAGATCCCGGACCAACCGTATGTCGGTGTCATCCGGACGCCCCTGGCCTACCGGTTCGTCTGCCGGCCATGTCATGGAATGCAGGGCCCCCACCCGGGCTGCCCCGGCCAACTGGAAGCCCTTATTTTCCAGTGCGCTGCCCATCTGCCACAACGCCACGCCGCTGCAGGCCATCCCCCAGGTGACGAAAGGCACTGCCCAGCCGCTTTCAATGGTTCCCAGGGCTTCTATAAACTTCATTACCGGCGGTATCGCCATGTCCCGATACACTGGGGACCCGATAAGCAGGCACGCCTGGGGATCGTTGTTGATCTTGTCGATGAATTTGTCGTAGTCGGCTGCCCCGGCCAGATCCAGACGCTCGACCGTTGCGCTGCCCTTTGTCAGCTGCTTGGCCAGTGCATCGGCCACCTTTTCGGTGGATCCATTGGGGGACATGTAGATGAGATAGTAATTGATCGCTGGCATTAAAACACTCCTTCTCTATTCCACAGATTACTCAGATTACAAGGATTTTCCCGCTATGCGGCAACAAACACTTATTAACCGTAGACTTACGTAGACATCATCCGGCCGGTTACTAAATCCCGCCGTCGGGGCGTGGCCGGCTGATACTCGCATGCCCTTCAGGCAATTTGAACGCCATATGCTTAGCAAACCGCATCAATTTATCTCTCGAGCACATGTTCTTTATCGCGAAGCGATCTAAGGAAGTTTTCCATTTTGGATTGTGGATTGTTGATTTTAGATTGAAGGCATTTTACCAATTTATATTAAAGTCTGAGCGTAGCGAAACAACAAATCTAAAATCAGAAATCAAAAATCTAAAATAAAATCAAGACTTTATCTGCGTGTGTCGAGTGAGCAAAGCGAACGGGCGGCAAAATAGTCTTGAACTTGTCTTTCATTCTATGCACCCTTCTCTATGCTCTTTGCGGGGCCGCTAATCGCCATCTTCCGAGAGCAACACGACTTCGGCGCCGGTAACCTTAATGAGTTCAACCGGCGTCAGGCGCATCATGGCATTGATGTCGCCACCACCGCCGAAGATCACATCTTGATTGGAGACGGCCCTGTCCAAAAGTGTCCGCATGCAGGTCAGGTGACCGAAAGGCGGCATGCTGCCCACCACGAACCCGGTAATCTCGAGCGCTTGTTCCGGTGTTGCGAACCGGGCCCACTTGCGTCCCACATCCAGATACCTGGCCAATTTGCGCCGGTCCACCCTGGCCAGGCCGTTGTTGATGACCAGGATCGGTTCATCGCGGACTTTGAAAACCAATGATTTGATAATCTGTTCGGGCTCTACATCGAGTTCGCGGGCGGCATCCTCCACGGTGGGCGTGTGGCCGTCCATGGTCAAGATTTCAGCGGATATGTTCTCGCTATCAATGAATTTCTGCAAATCGGTACTATTCATAATCCCCTTTGGGAGCCCGTTCACAACAGGCATCTTTTGGGCCAGGCCGGCGTATTCGCATTTTTGATATCCTCAACATAGTATCAACTATGCCTCCGGTATCAAAAATGCTCAGGCCTTGGCCTGAACCAAAAACTACCAATTGTGATCGGGCTCAATTATATATTTCTCTGATCTCCGACTTCCGATATCAGACTTCTTGCTTTCACCTTCAACTTTATACCTTATAGCTTACACCTGGCAAAAACCTACTTGCCGTATACGATCCTTCCAATCCGTTCAATGCGTTCCCGTTCTTCGTCATTTAGGGGGCCGGTTTCCAGGACCTGCAAGTTCGCCCGCATCTGGTCGAGATTTCTGGCCCCCATCATACATACATCCACAGCCGGATGCGAAAGTGCGAACCGGTAGCACTCGGCCGCCGTCAATGGCCTTTCGTCCGGGGGCAGCTTGCGCGGCTTCAGCAATCTCTGCCAACTCGTGGCGGTGAAGCTGACGATACCGGGACCGGTGTTTTTTTCCAGATGGGGGAACGTCTCGGTCTCCGCACCCCGGTGCGCCGCATTGTAGCGGACATGGAAGACATCGAACACCTTATCGTTTGCCAGCTCGGGAAAGAGTGTGCGATTGTGGCTGGTGAGGCCGATAAACCGCACGAGCCCCTTCTCCTTGAGCGCTAGGGCGCCATCGATAATTTTCTGGGGTGGTCGTTTGGGAAACCAACCCAGCAGCAAAACATCTGCATATTCCAGGCCGGCCGCCTTCAGACCCTTATGAAAAAAGTAGTCCGTTAAAAATGCGATGTGGGCATAAGTCAGCATACCCACCACCAATTGGTCTCGTTTACCCGCCCGGATGATATTGCGCATGGCGGTGCGCATCTGGCCGGAACGGCCCTTGATGAAAGAACCCCAGTTAAAATAGTTGCAGCCTTTTTCGAAGGCCTCCTCAAACGCGGCAGCCGGGGCGTCATAGCTGGAAGAGATTCCCAGTCGCCCTACTCTCAGGCCGGTGCGCCCCAGGGTGACAGGTTCGGCGAAGGTCATGTTAGTTCTCCCCTAAAATTTGAATTAGCCGCAGACGAACGCAGACATCATCTGGCCGACGTGGCCAGCTGACACTTGTCATGCCCTTCGGGCAAGTAATAATCGTGGTTATTTCAGTGGCGTCTAACATTGAGTATTGGGTCTTTATCGCGAAGCGATGGCTACCAAAGCCCGGCCACGTCGGCCGGGCTTTGTCTGCGTGTGTCGAGAGAGCAGCGCGAACGGGCGGCTAATTCCGGGTTTTTGTGTTTTCGTCGTTCACTTGAGCCCTTGAACCCTTCCTACAGCACCCTCCCCCAGCCCCTCCCGTCAAGGGAGGGGAGTTACTGCCTGCCGGGCGTAGCCTTGGGTGCAGCCTGGACACCTGACACCGGATCCCTGACCCCTGGTTTTCCCTTCAGCCTTCAACCTTCAACCTATAACCTTTAGTGCACGAACAAAAACGCATACCGATCCATCTCTTGATCATAGTCGGTGCGGACATTGATTCCATAACCGAACTGGCGCACGGTGGAATAGACATCCACACCCATTCCCTCCGGGCTGGGGCGCGCCATCCTTGGCTCCTGGCAGGTCTCCCGGGTGCCGGTGCAATCCTTGCAGAAACAGCACGAGTCCATGAAAAGCAGAAAAGCCCGCTCATAACCTGACAGAAACACCTCCCGCTCCAGCTTTACCAGCTGCGCATTGATCTTGGCCGACCAGTTATGGCGGTCTTCGGGCTTATCCATGGTCCCCGTAAAATGCAGGACAAGGGCATCGTCATATTCATTGAAGAACCGTTCGCATTCATCCAGGGACGGCGTGTTGGGTGGGCAGGCCGCGCAACGACCATAACCGTTGCAGCCGAACATGCATTTCATGCGGACCCATTGGGCCGTGATGATCTTGTGGGGGTCAATCCATTTGTAGTCGGTGTACCCTTTTTTTTGGATCACATCGTCCAAGGCGGCTTTGGCTTCAGCTGTTAGGCTCATGGTCTACTCCTTGTTGCAGGGTTCAGGCAATGGCGCTACTTTACTTAAATCCGGCTTAAAAAGTCAAAGGCTTAAAAAGGTGCGGGTATAAGGTATAAGGTAGAAGGAAAATCCCGGAGTCGGAAGTCAGGCGTCCGGGGTCAGAAAGATCTTCCCTCCCCTGGCGGGAGGGATTAGAGGGAGGGGGAAGCTTTTTTATATCTCTGACTTCAACAATTTGAGCCGCCCGTTCGCGTTGCTCTCTCGACCCACGCAGACAAAGTCTTGAATTAATTTTAGACTTTAGAATGCGGAATGCGGATTTGTGGTTTCGCTGCGCTCAGACTTTTATATACATTGGCAAAATGCCTTCAATCTAAAATCAACAATCCGCAATCTAAAATGGAAAAGCACAACCATCGCTTCAAGATAAAAGCCTGACACTAAATCTTAGCAGGCATTGATATAACCACGATGATCATTTACCCGCAGGGCCTGCCGAGTGTCATCCGGCCAAGTCGGCCGGATGATGTCCGCGTTCGTCTGCGGCTAATTAATTTTTTTGAACTGTGTCGGTAATGTGCTAAAGTGAAAGCCGTCCCACCCACCGATCACTCCTGAAATGAGGGCAACACCATGCGCATCGACACCGATATCAAGCTTTTGTTGTACCGCCGGACCAAGATCGTGGCCACCCTGGGGCCCAGTTCCGCCGATTCAGACACCCTGGAAGCACTCATCCGGGCCGGGGCCAACGTTTTCCGGCTCAATATGTCGCACGGGACCCATGACGATCACCGCCGGGTTTATGGCTACGTGCGGGAAACCGCCGCCCGGCTGGGCAAGCCGATTGCCGTGCTGGCCGATCTGTGCGGTCCCAAAATCCGGGTAGGTGCCTTTGAAAACGGTCGGATCGAGCTGCACCGCGGCGATGTCGTGACCGTGACCACACGGTCGGTAACGGGTCAGGCGGACCTGATTTCTTCCCAGTACCGGGCCCTGGCCGGGGACGTCGCCGTCGGGAACCGCATCCTGCTGGACGACGGCAATATCGAGCTGAAAGTGCTTGTCATCGACGGAGAGGATATCTCCTGTGAGGTGGTCGCGGGCGGAAAACTCAGCGATCACAAGGGGATGAATCTGCCGGGCGCCGATATTTCGACACCGTCGCTCACCGAAGCCGATCGCACAGATGCGGCCTTTGCTCTCGATCTGGGGGTGGATTTTCTGGCGCTGTCCTTCGTCAGGCGGGCGGCCGATATTCAGGCCCTGCGTGACCTGATCGATGACGTCGGCTGCCAGGTCGCGGTCGTGGCCAAGATCGAAAAGCCCGAAGCCCTGAACAATATCGACGAGATTCTCGACATTACCGATGCCATTATGGTCGCCCGCGGCGACCTGGGCGTGGAGCTGCCGCCCCAATTGGTCCCCGTCGCCCAGGACCAGCTGATCGACAGGGCCCGTCAGCGCCGTAAACCAGTAATCGTGGCCACCCAGATGCTTGAATCGATGATCACCCACCCGCGCCCCACACGGGCCGAGGTGTCCGACGTGGCCACGGCCGTGCGCCACGGCGCCGATGCAGTGATGTTGTCGGCGGAGACCGCCGCCGGGCAATACCCGGTGGAAGCAGTCAAGATGATGGACGATATCATCCGGCAGACGGAAGGTTACCTCTGGCGGCACGGTTTTTTCGGCACCCTGCGGCGCCGGACGGGCGGGGAGCGGCCCTATGCCATCGAGGACGCCCTGTCCGAATCGCTGGCCAAGCTTTCCCGGGACCTGATGGCCCGGGCGATCATGGTGATTTCCCAGCAGGGCCGTTCCCTGGCCGTTATGAGCGCCTCCCGACCGGCGTCTCCTATCCTGGGCGTCTGTCCGGACTACCGCACGGCCTGCATAGCGGCTTTGCTCTGGGGGGTCATCGCCATTACGGTCGACGAGGCGGCTCTGGAGGATGCCCACCGACTGGCGCGCGAGAAGGTTTTGGCCTTTGGTTTGGCCAAGGAGGGCCAGACCATCCTGCTGGTCAAGGGGTTTTCCACCGACCCGGAGGAGAATACACCGAGTGTAACTGTTGTCACAGTTTAGGTGGAAGGTTGAAGGTAGAAGGCTGAAGGAAAGACCAAGACAGGGTTCGAGGGGTCAAGGGGTCAAGGGGAAAAGCTAAAAGCCTGAGGTCAGGTATCAGGAGTCGGGCGTCAGAAAAACTCCCCTCCCTTGGCGGGAGGGGCTGGGGGAGGGGGAAGGCCAGACCAACTCCAGTCTTAAAGCATATGTGTTGACTTAATCTGCAACTTACTGTTTATTTTAAAACTGTCATGCATTAAGGTCTCATCGCGATATTAACTCTATCCAGGTAAAATCCATGGACCGAAAAAAGGCACTGGTAGATGCGGCGGTCAAACTGTTTGCCGCCAACGGTTTCGATGCCACCAGCACTGCCAGCATTGCGCAATACGCGGGGGTTACGGAGCCGCTGATCCACTATCATTTCAAGAGCAAGGACGGCCTTTTTACCCATATCCTGGAAACTATTTTCGCAACATATTTCGATCGCTTCGACGCATTGCCGGAGAAGACCCCGACTGAGTTCGACAAGCTCGTGAACCTGATTCGATTTCATTTCCGGTTTGCCGAGGACTATCCGGACGAGACCTATATCGTAATCAGCGCCTGCCCGGCCAAGCTCCAGGATGCCGCCCATGTCTGCGCCCAGTATGTCTCCACCCAGGGACAACACCTGTCCCGTTATATTTCCAAATGCCTGGAGCGCGGGATTGCATCCGGTGAGTTCCGACCGGTCCCGGTAGAGGCCACCACGGGTCTGCTCCTGGCCATGGTGAACGGCCTGATGCGCCGAAAAAGCCTGCGTCTGGACCAAATCGATGGGCTTTTGGGGGCGGTGCTGGATTTCTGCCATCAGGCTTTGTGTACGCTTGATTAGGTAGAAGGTTTAAGGTAGAAGGTTGAAGCAACCTCGGGTGTCAGGAGTCCGGAGTCGGGTGTCCAGGCTGCACCCAAGGCTACGCCCGGCAGGCAGTAACTCCCCTCCCTTGACGGGAGGGGTTGGGGGAGGGTGAACGTCCGCATTACCAGTAGGACGGAAGGAAGATTCCGTCAGCAGAAGTCCAGTCTTCGCTCTGCGAACTTACGTCTTCGCATAAAGCTGCGTCGCACATGACGCCCGACAAGCAGGTGTGGGGTGTTGGTATTTTTTCTGATTCCTGACCCCTGATAGCTCTATCCACGTTCGTCTGCGGTAGATATAGGTTTTTAGGTTTAAGCTTGAAGGCTGAAGTTTTTCCTTCCGCAAAGCGGAACAAAATTCTGCCCTTGTCTAAGTTTGTCTGTATGTGTCTGCGGCTATAACAAGTTCATAGGTTTAGCTGAACCCACAAAACCAAAAGACAGGTCCTTTCCGGCAGCGGACCTCAGATTTCCGATCTCTTGAGGTTATGCCCTTAGCGGGAGGGACCAAGGAGGGGTCAATATGTTGGACAAACTCAAGCTCTTCGTGCTGGTCCTGGTGATGACCACCATGCCCGCGGCCATGGTCGGGGCGGCAGATGCGGTGATAAATCCCAAGGAAGCCAAGCAGATGAACAAGGCTTCAGACGCGATAGAAAAGATTGCCGATGACATAACGCCGATTGCCGAGGAGTTCGACAAGGCCGCACAGGAACTGGACAAGTATATCGACCGGGCCTCCAGGGACAGGGGCTACACCGATAGAGAGATAAGGAATATAAAAATACTGGCCGATAAGCTGGATAAAAGCGCTGAAAACTTGGAGAAGACTACCAAGAGGGTCATTGGTAAAGTCCAAAGGCTGCTCAGAACAATCGATAAGGCCGTGGATTAGCCCGCCTTGGGCGGGCGCAATGGGTAAAGAGCAGTGGGCATAGGGTAAAACCATAAAAGCAAAATCCAATCAAGCCTAAAACCTACCCATAAAAATGGTATAAAGTTTTTGGTTTTGACGCCAAGCTCACTGCGCCAAGCTCTCTGCCCTTTACAGGCATCTAGCGCCGGGAAAGGTAATTCATGAAAGACAAACAAGCCCTGCTCGACGGCCTGGCTCAGGCTGTCACAATTTTGAATGAATTTATCGCCACCATCCCCGCAGACAGTCTGGACCTTCGCCGGGGTGAAGGCTTTTGGACCATCAACGAGTACGTGAGCCACCTGGCCGATGTGCAGCCCATGCTGTTAGAGCGCCTCCAGCGTTTCGAGGCCGAGGCGTCCCCAGAGTTCGTCCCCTTCATACCGGACGATGATAATGGGGCCGACAGCGGTCCGCCGAATATGCCGACCACTGCAGCCCTTGAACAGTTTGCCGATTTCCGCCGGCAACAGCTGGATCTGCTGAAAGCAGTCGACGACCGAACCTGGCAGAAGACCGCCACCCACCCCGAGTACGCCCAATACGCCTTCTACATCCTGGTGCGGCACATCCTCATGCACGACCACTGGCACATGTACCGGATGGAAGAGCTGTGGTTGACGAGGGATGAATTCTTAACGGAACTGCAATAGAAGCCATCTCAAAAAGGTCTTTTAGCCCAATCTCTGCGTTGGGCGCGAAATCCAAATCCTCGAAATACGCTTGGTATTCCTCCGGTTTGAATTTCACGGCCGCCTTGATCTTGGACTAAAATCCAATTTTTGAGATGGCTTCTGATGGATTTATATATTAATAGTTGTGATGATTTGTTCTGTTTAGGTCTTCCTCGCTAATGAATGGCTGTTTGAAAAATCGTTATAGGCTAAAGAGATCTTGAGGTAGAAGGTATAAGGTTTAAGGTAGAAGAAAAACCCTGGAGTCGGGAGTCGGGAAGGGCACGAGGACGGAAGACTGAGGTCAGAGGCCCGGCGTCGAGAGTCAGTAAAGACTCCCCTCCCTTGACGGGAGGGGTTGGGGGAGGGTGAGGCTGCATTGCCAAGAGGGCGGAGGTTATAAAGTATAGGGTATAAGGTAGAAGAAAAAACCTGGAGTTCGGAGTCTGCTCACATCTTATAATTGAGAACAGGGGCATTACCGGGATGATCTATAAAATCATAGCTGCCATTCTAACCCTGACGGGTCTTGTCTTAGCTGCTAAATACTCCCAGCACCTATTGGGACTGGTGATGGTGGTTGGCGGCCTTCTATTGGGATTGGCAAAGGGACTGCGGCCGGAATAAACCTGGAGTCCGAAGTCAGGTTTCTGGGACCCGGCATCGGGTACAAAAAAAACCAGTTTGCCTTTTGTAATCAAGGGCGAACTGGTTTTGCTTTTTCAGACCTCTGACCGCGGACGCCTGACTTCGTGCTGTTAGCTGGTGGGCGATACTGGGATTGAACCAGTGACTTCTACCGTGTGAAGGTAGCACTCTCCCGTTGAGTTAATCGCCCGTATTGCGGTTGGCTGATTTCTCACACCTATATCAATCCGTTACCGAATGTCAATAGAAGTGGTAGGTAGAAAGCGTGACCGGAGTCAGGAGTCGGGAGTCTGATGTCAGAAAAACCTCCCCTCCCTTGACGGGAGGGGGCGGGGGAGGGTGAAGGAGGCACAACCAAGAGGGTATAAGCCTGACGGAAGATTTGCCGCCTGTTCGCGTTGCTCACTCGACCACGCAGATAAAGTCAGGACTTAATTTTAGATTTTGGAATTCGGATTTTAGATTTAAGGAATCGCTGCGCTCAGGCTTTATAATAGATTGGCGGAACACCCCCAATCTAAAATCAGCAATCAAAAATCAAAAATTGCTTCGATTGCTTCGCGAGAAAGAGCTAAGGCCTAATATTGTAGCTGCTGAAATAGCCAGGATGGTTACTTGCCCGAAGGGCATGACAAGTGTCAGCTGGCCACGTCGGCCAGATGATGTCGGCGTTCGTCTGCGGTTAATTTATGGTTTCCGGGTTTTTTCCTTCAGTCTCAAAGCCTTATCCGACCCAGGACTCCAGACCCCGGACTCCGGTCCAATGCCTGTTACTATCTGTTATTTATAGTTATTTATTTCTTCATGCTAAGAAAAATTTGCCCTCTCTATTTTGTTTTGCTAATATTCCGCTAACATTTTGCATGTATTTTAAATCAATAGGCTACCACAAAAATAGGATTTTGGTTCAAGGTCAAGGCGGTCGCGAGGTTTCCCCGCGTTGCGGGACTTCCCGCTTGATCTATTCCTCAAAGGTGGGTCGTAACCGGAGGAATACTCATGTATTTCGAGGATAGCGCTACGCTTCACTTCGTGCCAAAACCGAGCGCCCAACGCAGAGATTGGACCAAAAGACATTTTTGAGATAGCCTATAACGTGAGTGATATGCCACATCCTGGAAACAATGAAGAGTTATTGTTCGGCGACGAACTGCGGGCGATTCATAGCTTGTCCTATGAATTGGCCCTGAGCGATTCGGTCGATAACCTCGTGACCGTGGTCCACCGGCACATCCTCGAGCTTTTGAAACCGGATATGGTGGTTGTCTATCAGCGCGATTGCGAGCTCCTGGTCTCCATAGGCGAAGCCCCCTCCTCCCCCCTTTTCGAACAGGAAGCACCGGATACCAAGCTCCTCGGACAATGCCTTTGCGGCCTGGCCGCGAAGGAGAAGGAGAGTATTTTCTCCAAAGACTTACACAAGGATGTACGCTGTACGCTGCAAGAATGTAAAAAGGCCGGTTTTCGATCCTTTGCCGCCATCCCCCTAATGGTGGCCGGCACAGTGAACGGTGTCTTGGGGGTGGCCTCCGCCGTGGAGCGCGATTTTGCCGAGCAGGCCGGGCTACTCGAAACCCTGGCCGCCCACATTGCCGTGGCCCTTAAGAACCGACAGCTGCAGGAGGAGCTCCAGGAAAAAGCACGCGAGTTGACCGAGAAGAATGCGACCGTCCTGGAAGCCCAGGCGGAACTCTCCACCGAGCAGGACCTGTTGCAGAACGTATTCGACAACGTCCTTCTGGGCATCACGGTCTGGGACCAGGAGGGGAACCTGGTGCGGGCCAACCAGGGTTTCTACGAGCTGACCGGTTATGGCCCGGATGAAATCCGAACGCTGGAGGACTGGTTTCCCCTAGCCTACCCGGACCCGGAATACCGAGGGGCCGTTCTGGCCGAGTGGGATGAGGATGTGAAAGGCCCGGTCGCCGTGCGGGAGTTCAACGTGACCTGCAAGGACGGCACTGTCAAGGCCATCGAGTTCCGGGCCGCTTTTCTGGCCGATGGAAACGCCCTGGTAACCCTGAGTGACATGACTGATCGCAATGAGCGCGAGGCCGCGCTGCGCGATAGCGAAGCCCGCTTTCGCGCCAACTTCCACGGTGCGCCCGTTGGTATGGCGGTTATCGATACCGAACGGCACTTCGTGGAGGTGAACCAGCAGATCTGCAATACCCTGGGATACACCCCCGAAGAGCTGGTGGGCAAATCGTTTAACCAGTTTACCCACCCGGACGACCAAAACGGTGGCCGGGAGCGCTGGGCCCAATTGTTGGCCGGTGAGGTGGATTACAACCAGGGTGAGAAGCGCTATGTACACAAGAGCGGCCGGACGATCTGGGCGCTGGTGTCCAACACCCTGATTCGGGACAGCCACGGCCGACCGGTCTCCTTTCTATCCCACCTGATGGACATCAGCGACCGCAAGTATGCCCAGGAGGAGAACCTGCGGCTGGAGCAACAGCTGCAGCAGGCCCAGAAGATGGAAGCCATTGGTACTCTGGCCGGCGGCATCGCCCACGATTTCAACAACCTCATGATGGGAATCCAGGGGCGGGCCTCCCTGATGCGTCTGGATATGGATGCCGACACCCCCCATTTCGAGCACCTGCGCGGTATCGAGGACCATGTCCAGAGCGCGGCCGACCTGAGTCAACAGCTATTGGGGTTTGCCCGCGGCGGAAAATACGAAGTCAAGCCGGCGGACATGAACGAGCTGATGCAACACAGCGCCAACATGTTCGGCCGGACCCGCAAGGAGATTCGGATTCGGACCCAGTTCGAACAGCCGCCGCCGATTGCCAGGGTCGACAAGCGCCAGATCGAACAGTTGCTGCTGAACCTCTACGTCAATGCCTGGCAGGCCATGGCCGGCGGCGGCGAACTCAACCTGGCCTCTGGGCGAATCGACCTGGATGAGGCGTATTGCAAACCCCTCCAGGTGCCGCCCGGCTGCTATGTCCGTTTGTCGGTCACCGATACCGGGCACGGCATGCCCGATTCGGTGCAACAGCAGATTTTCGACCCTTTCTTCACCACCAAGGCCAAGGGCCGGGGCACCGGGCTCGGTCTGGCCTCGGCCTATGGGATCGCCCGCAACCACGGCGGGATGATCACCGTCTACAGCGAACCCGGCCGCGGTTCGACTTTCAATATTTACCTGCCGATCACTGACGAAAACGCTTGTATCGACGTGCCCGGGCCCGAGAACCTGGCCCTGGGAACGGAAACCATCCTCCTGGTGGACGATGAAGAGATCATCGCCGATGTGGGCCAGGAGATGCTGGCCAAGCTCGGGTATGACGTGCACATCGCCCGGGGCGGCGAGCAGGCCATTGCCATGACCATGGAAAAGGGTCGCAACATCGACCTGGTGATCCTCGATTTGATCATGCCCGACATGGACGGCGGCCGGACCTTCGATGTCCTGCGCGAAATATGGCCCGACCTGCCGGTGATCCTCTCCAGCGGCTATGCCATCAACGGCCAGGCCACCGAAATCATGGAGCGTGGCTGCAATGGCTTTATCCAGAAGCCGTTTAATATCTTTGAGTTGTCGCAGAAGATCAGGACGATATTGGATAAGGCTGACGGCTGAAGAAGCGTTAGGTATAAGGTTGAAGGTATAAGGTGTAAGGTAAAAGACCGAAGTCAAAACTCCCCTCCCCACCTACCACC
>Ga0126333_1000053_pt1 | contig 41253 bp, 42 predicted proteins | sample InaspJWI54metaG_FD_94488 | JGI IMG/M metagenome (GOLD analysis project Ga0126333, IMG submission 94488) | Marine gutless worms symbiont microbial communities from Oahu, Hawaii - Inanidrilus sp. 2 OAHU.JWI-54 metaG | ecosystem: Host-associated > Annelida > Digestive system > Unclassified | place...
CAGTGACTGTAAACGTTGTCATAGTGGCCTCCTTTTTTAAGGTTATGAGGCCTTTATAACCGTGCCTTGTGACAAATACGGTCACAGTTCGGCACTACTGGAGTTTTTTAGAGAACCGTATAGCTGAATATGAATCTTGTAGTCTTTGCATAAATTCAACATCGTTATCATAGTGCGCTTTTGGCATCTTTGGTACAACTTCATCAACATAGCAATCCTCGCATAGTGTTATTCTATTGAGCTCTTTTTCATCGCCATTTTGGATCGCTTGTTTGCACTTCGCACAATTTTTCATTTTTTCTCCAGAATGTCAGGTTGTGAATGCATTTCAAGCTATTTGTGAGTCACCAAATTGGTGCAGTGCCCATGCTGTTATATTGCCAATATCACAAGTCCAACAAAACTGCTTATATATTCAAGATATCTGAACTGGGCACTTTTGCCAATAACCCTTTAGCGGCCCAGGTTTACTGCAACAGTGGAATGTTTTTGGTGGTTTTATTACAAATTAGCCGCGTAGCACAGAAACAGGTAGCACAAAATTGTTGTGATGTTATGTGGTTATCTCGGACGGAACCTTGCTTAGGCTTTGAGTAAACCCCCAATTGGGCTACTCTAGTGAAGGTCGCTTCTGACTATTTTTTTATAGGTACCATCTCTTTTCATGGCTTTAAGGATCAAAGCCATTTTTTTCGCCAGGTAAGTGTGTTTTTTATGCATGTAGGGATATAGATCAAACTGAACTAAAGGCGGGGTCAGCAATTTTATACCGCTATCAAGCAGATCCAGCTCTTTCAAAAAATGTTTGCCGGTATTGGAACTAACGATAATCAAATCACCTCTATCCATGGCGAGCATTTTAAAAGCCTGCTCATGATTTAACACTTGAATTCTGTTTTCAGGCGGGACACCGGCCTTCTCCAGGCCCATCTCGATGACTTTAATGCCGGGCAAGTAAATAATCTGATAATGCCTGATGCTCGCCCACCCAGCAGGTCTTATATTCAGGTTCTTGGTGAAAACACATTGATCGATCGACTGGATGGACTCTTCTACTCTTACCAGATTCGGGTATTCGCCGTTGGCATTGAAGTTGAAAATCCGGTGCGAATCACCATCGACATGCCCATTATCAACCTCAGTGGGACATCTTTTGGCTGGGTAGGTAACGAGTTGAAAGCCGTATCCCAAACGACTGAAGGCCTCTGCCAACAGCCCGTCTGAAACTTTGAAAATTCTCTGATCCTTTGTATTGGGGGTGCAAAACAAGAGGTCTTTGCCAAATGCGAGGGCAGGCAGCCATGCCAGCAGAAGCGCAATAGCGATTAGGCGGCTGAAACAGTTCTTTTTAATCCGATATTGCATTTTTCGCTTTATCTCAGCAGGGGCACTTTTAATCGAATCGATTGATGCCATTTCGCCGGAGTTGAGAAACTATTCTTAGCGCCTGCCGCGTCCGCTCAGGATCTTTTCCAGAATACGCTTGCTGATCATGTAGGTCGGCTTCACTCCGCCTTTGCCCATGGCCCCGGCTGCCAGGGTGCTGCCGGTTTCCAGAGGGTTGTCCGAGGCATAGTAGGCATAGCGGACTTTGATGCGCTTGGGTATCTCACCCTTGATCGTGGCGGCGCTGATCGCCCGCTGGTAGTGCCCGCCTTCCATTTCAAGCCCGACCGTATTCCAGTCGGACTGAAATTTGCGGAGCATGTCCCGGTTTTGCAAAGACGTGCCCAGAACCGTAATCATGGGACCGGAGTAGACGGGAATGCTCTGATCGAAATCGCTGGCATTGAGGTCGTTGTTGAACATGTAATTGTCGGTTGTGCCCTCGAACACATGCGACGTGGCCAACATGATGTCGCCCTTGTTTCCGGTCAGAATGCCGGCCTTGCCCATAATGGATACCGAGCGGAAATTAAACCGGGTGGTTTTAGCGCCGGACCGATACGGTTTGAGCAAGTTGGACATGAGGTCAAAGGCCTGGGCGCCAAAGGCATAATCCATGACCAGGATCACGGGATGATTTTTCTTGGGGCCGCTGCCGGCGATAGTGATCTCGGGGTGAAAGGTCACATCCGTTAACCCCGCGGTGTCAATCAACTGGCAGTCGATGTGCGCCCCGCTGGTATCCGGCAGATCATGGAAGCCATGTTGCGCGGCGTAGGCGCGGATCTCCTTATCACGGTCGCGGATCTGGTAGCAAAAATCATACAGGTCGGCTGAGTCCACCTTCTCTTTCGCACCAGCAGTAACGGCTCCGTAGCCGTACAGCGTGTTGAGGATGCTGTGCAGGTTGGCACTAATGATGTGCACTGGGCGGTTGTGCAGGTTGAGATCGATCAAGCGTTTGTGAATGTTGGCGGCCCAGTTCTTTTCATATTCCTGGTGCCCGATAATATTCATCAAGGAAGGCGTCAGGTAGACGACCAGCGATTCTTCCTTTTCCAGCAACTCCTTGTCGAACTGATTGCCGAGATGGTAAATCAATGCGAAAAGTCCGTTGTTGCTGCTGTGTTCCAAGCGGTTCTGTTCCAGGTATTCATAGCTGGCCCGGGTTTCCTGGTAGGGTCGGCCCAGGATGATGCTCAGGCTCCAGAGGGCCTGGTCGAGGTCGGCGGCCCCCAGTCCGGCAAAGTTCTGGACGGTTTTCTCCAATTCGAGCCATTCGATGGTCTTGTTGCCGGAATCATCCTTCATGCGTCCGTGAATCTTTTTGGCTTCGCCGTAGAGGAAGGTGATGTGGGTCATGATGTCGTAAATCTCGCTCAAGCCCCGCGAGATCACAAAGCACATTTCGTTTTTGCCGACCCGGTAGCAGGTTCTTCTACGTTTGAGCGGTATGGTCTGTTCAAAGGCACCGTTCTTGAAAGGGTCTTCCTCGGTCAGGATGATACGGGTGCACTCTTCGATGGACCGGGGCAGTCGGTCGATCACGTATTCCAGGCCTTTCAATTCCACCACCCGGGGGTCGTTCATGGAACCGTATATTTCCGGGCTGAGATTGCGCAGGCAGTGTTCTAGAGATTTTCCCAGCTTGCCGCGAGGGCGGTAAAATCCACGGATCGCCAGAGCATCGGTGATGATTTTAAATTCGCGGATGGCGTAGCGCGCCTTCTGGGCCTTTGTCAGTTCACGCATGGCGGGATCCTTTGCAAGGGGTTGCTGTGAAATCGACAATAGCATAAGGGACCGGGTGCGAACAAGCCCGACGCAGGTTTGCGGTTGGCTAGCCTATCGATTGCTTTTGGCAGCCATGCAATCGAATTGCAGGTGCCATGGAAGTTATTTTGCGGTCTGTTTTCAGGTGGCGCTGTCGGCGCCAGTTTCAGCCTCTTCGGCAAAGGCCGCAGGGCCGAAATAGCCGGTATGTTCTCCGGCCAGGAGATCTGTTACAACCAGGTCGGCATAGTGGTCCCTTTCCGGGGAAGTCACTGCGTGATAAAAAATGAACAGTAATTCATAATCGGACAATTGCGACCGGAGCAGGCCGACATAGAATTTTTTTACTTCCAGGTATCCTATCCTGTTGTGGTCCACAAACTCCAACATGCTGAAAAAATTTGTAAAGTATGGTCCAAAGCGACGAAAAAACCACGAAAACTGCTTGCGGATCAACTCGATCTCTGCCTTCAGAGCGTCTTTATCTTCCGGTGCCGTCGGCCGTAGGCCTTTAAAACGGTCTTTTATGGGGATATAGGCATTCGCGAATACGGCCCGGCCCTTGAGTTCGACCGGCTCCCCTTTTTCGGTTTTCCGATCGGCGATGGAGCCTACAATTTCGTGATGCAGCGTCATCAGGTGGAAAAACGTGTTTTCAAAGCGTTGCTGGATCAGGGTTTCATTCTGAAGCTCGAACTGGAGTTTTTGACTTTCGAATTGAACTTTTTGCGCGGCAAACTGTTCGACCTGGCGGCCGATTTCCGCCTGGGTGTATTTCAACTCCTCTCGCTGGAGGACCAATTCTCGATTTTGCATGAGGATGACCAGGATGATTCCGGCCAGTGCCAAAGCGGAGAAAAGGGCCTGGATGGCACCAAAACTGTCTCCAAAAAAGCCCGCGCTTTGCCGATCGGGAAAATTGTGTTCGATGATCAAATAGGACCCGGCCCATAACGCCCCAATCACAAGGGTTATGACAGCACAGATCCATACGATTTGACGGGGCTCAAATGGTTCGTTTTTCAAACCCGGTTTATCCTCGGTTTCCTTTGGCATGACGCGTACCCTTTGGTTGTCGTTATCCAGGTTCAGGTGAGGTGCTATTCATCACCGGTCCCAGGGGGGAGCGGTGATCAAAGGTTGGCTTGCAACTGCACCCTATCAAAGCGAACCCGGGCAGGTCAAACCCTAAGATAATGATTATGTTCAATATCCTCCATTGACAGTCGGGAACCGGCCGATTAGTATCGGATTATTTGACGCAGATAGGCGACAGTCGGCCGGTCGGATACCGGCGGCTTCAGGCGATTATCGCCAGCGCTAGTCATCGGTCGAAAAAGCTGGGGCGAATGCCGGAATGAGATAGAAGCAGATCTGTAAATTGGAAAAACGTATGCTGCGATTGTTGCAAAGATTGGGTTTGATTCTTTACGTCGGTTTTTATATTTTCTCCCATACACCGGTTTCAGCTGGAATGCCGGGTGATGCGGCCCCTGAACTCCAGATAAAAAAATGGGTACAGGGCGGTCCCTTGACCTTGAAGGAGGGGAAGGACCGGTCTATTTTCGTCATCGAGTTCTGGCAAACCGATTGCCCCCATTGCCTCGAGAGCCTACCTTATCTTTCCATACTTCAGGAAAAATATAAAAAAGAGGGGGTGGCCTTCATCGGGATTACCAGTGAGGACGCCGAAACTGTGAAGGCGTTTTTAAAAGGCAACCAGGATGCCGAATACGCGCTCGCCGTGGACGATGACGACAAAACCTATGACCGGTATATGGGCATGTTCAACGTCTCGGGTGTGCCGCACGCTTTTATCGTCGGCCGTGAGGGCCGGATCCTCTGGCAGGGGCATCCCATGGATGACCTGGATGTCGTTCTGGAGCAGATAGTGACCGGCCGCTACAACCTGGGCGAAGCGCGAAATGCGTACAGGGCCCTTAAATTGCTGTCTGCATATGTCTACCTGGCGGTCGAGACCGAAGAACATGATCTTGTTCGCCAGACCGGTGAACGGGTGTATGCCTACAGCCGGAATCATCCGGGGCTGCTAACGAAGCTGGCCCGCTTTATACTAACCAATCAAAAAATTAAAAAGCCTGACCTCGAATTGGCGGCCAGCGCGGCCAAGCGGGCCTGTGCGGCAACCGGTGACAGTGATCCGGATGCGTTGGACATATATGCAACCGTACTGCAGCGCATGGGGGCCAAGGAAGAAGCCGCAGCGATACGGAGCAAAGCAGAGCACAGCAGACGGAATGGTGAAGACAACAACGATAGTTTGCAGAATCTGAAGGAAAAATAAACCTTTGGATAGTGCCCGTCCTGCTGGCCAGCACACCGACGATTACACGTGGCTTGAAAGCGCCTCAGGAACAAAACGTGGTGGACTTGACATCTAAGCTCACAACTGCCCGCAAGCACATTGCGGCGGCCTTTAATACCGACCGCGACCTTGACGCTGCGGCCCTTACCCGTAAACGCTTTCGGCGAAACCTCGACTCCGTAGCTGCCTCCCAGGCGCTACTGGAGGTCTTTGCAGATGTCGAACCGTTTGTTTACGCCGCCAGCCAGGCAAGTGAATATGATCTCCAGATCCATTGGCAGATTGACCCCGCGCCCCTGGTCAGTTTGAATTCTCCCCGTCAGATTAGACGAACCTTTCAAAAGCTCTTTGGGTGCGATATCGCCGAACTCAAGGTGGACTACCAAAAGGCCCTGGCGTTGCTTACCGATATAAACCTGCGCCGGATATTGGGTAAATCCACGGCCGCCAAGATGGCCTATCTCAAACCAATTACGGGACTGGCTTTCAAGCAACTCACGCCCGCGAGCTTGCAAGATGTCTTTCCGGAAGTCATTGGAGCCACCATAGAACTGTTAAAGCGCCAGGCATTGCGTTTGCAGCGCCAGGCGGCGACCTTCACCCACATCGATCGACAGATCCTGTTGTTCTCGGACCTTTACATCCGCCACCGGCTCAAAGCCCGGTTTGACCGTTACCCCCTGTTTCGTCAGGATCCGGATCTGTTTTACAAGGTGTATGCGGATGATATTGCCCAAATGTTGGCGGAGCTTGCCGATATTCCCTGTTTTACGGAACCGGACGCGCTAGCATCCTTACGGTACCTTCGTAAAGAGGGCATTGAGATAGCCTTTGCCCGCCGGGATGCCGCCTTTGTCAGTTCGGGTGATTACTATGGCGATTGTACGGCCAGCGAGGTGCGCAGCCAGGTGGACCCGGAAATCGCCAATATCCATTGGACGGTATACTCCTGGCTCCTGGATCCTTATTACCGGGTCCTGGAAGTATACTTCAAAGGACGCCGTGCACTGAAAGGGCACATCCTGCCGTTGATCATCCAGGGGCGCCGGGTCCTGATGCTCGATGCCATCGAAACAATTCCCTCCATTCGCGATTTTCTCCGGGGAAAGCCCAACCGCAACATATCCAAATCCGTTTATGCCCGGCGCAAAGAACTGCTTCAGACCCTGTTTGCCACTGTTAGGGAGTTGGCTGAACAAATGGGGGTTGATGCCGTGTATGTCGACAAGTACTCGAACACCAAGTGGGTCCGGGCTGAAGTCAACAAACTGCCGGCAGACTCTTATCACATCAAGGACGTTGTCAAGCCGTTCAAGAACAGCCTGATAGAGGCTGTTATCCAGAGTATTACCGGCACCCCGGTCGAAGATGTCCGGGAAGAGATCCAGGCGCGCAACATCAGCCTGATGGATCAACAACTGCGCCCTAATTACAAGGAGGTCGGGGTGCTGATGGGACGCCGGAAAGATTATTTCATCGCCGTGCGCGGGATATGACTGTGGCCTTACGGACTTGGCCTGTTTTTTTTGCAATTATACCTGCCCCTCAGGGCCAGGTCAGAGATATTAGGCTGGGCCGTAAGAGCATTATTCTCGCGCAGAGACGCAGAGGCGCAGAGAACATCAAAACCAGAATTTGGTCGCACTATCGTGCGAAAAACCACTTCAAGGCCCTTTAGGGTTTAATCCCGCGTAGCGGGATAATAATTGTGGTTTCCCAGCTGAGCTGGACTGTTCTTTGATTCTTGACTGAAGGAAGACGTCTCTGCGCCTCTGCGTCTTTGCGCGATGCATTGTTTTCCATGGAAATATGGCAAAGCAGCCCCTTTCAGAGGCAATTCAATGCCTGGTCCTCTGAGCCAGGACTCCTGGCGCTCCGGACTTGACCCGGTTGGTTCCCGGCGCTATACTGAAACCGGTCTTAAATGGATCTATTACGATACAGGTGCTTGCCGCGCAAAGAGAACCGGCATAACCTTTCTGAAATCCCGAGTGCTGGCCAACCCATGATATCCGGAGGAGGATATGGAAAAACGGCTCGGTCAAGAATTGAGTAGCCTGATTGGGCTGTTGCTGTTCGGTTGCGCCGCCTTCCTGGGATTGTATCACCTCAGCCAGCGGTATGCCACCGACAATGTGGCTCATCACCTGCTTGACATGATGGCGCGTCCCGATTCTTATTATAACAAAATCCCACCTTCAGAAGCAGCCCAGGGCCGGTATGTTCTCCATCTCAATCAGAGCCTAACCGTTGGCAAGGCCAGCTTCACTTACCGCGGTCTGACGGGACGCTCTGATTTTCTGATCGATGTCATCATACCCGCATTGGATCCGCAAAGACCCTATAAGTACCGATTTAACATCAATGCCGCCGAACAGGGCGTCCGCCTGGGTGGTTACGACTTCAAGCTCGATTCAATCAGAGCAGATTACGTCCGGTTGGTTCGGGAGATGCCGCCATCCGAATGAAAGCCCCGTTTGTCGATACGCATGCCCATCTATGTGATCCGGCCTTCGATCAGGATTTAGCGACAGTTTGCCGGCGGGCGACCGATGCCGGGGTGACCGCCATTATTGCCGTCGGCGAAGATCTGCCGGATGCTCACCGAAATCTAAAACTTGCTGCCCAATATCCGGCGATCAAGCCGGCTGCCGGCCTTTATCCCACCCACCTGGACCTGGAAGCTGCGAACCAGATGGCTGCATTTATCCGCCAAAACCAGGACCACCTCTGTGCGATCGGGGAAGTCGGGCTGGATTTCTGGGCAGTCAAAGACCCGGCCGGCAAAGAGCTGCAGCAAGAGATTTTTAAAACGTTCATTCAGCTTTCGAATGAACTGGACCTGCCGTTAAATGTCCATTCGCGTTCGGCCGGTCGCCAGGCCATCGCCCTGCTGCAAGCGCTTGACGCCCGCAATGTCCAGTTGCATGCCTTCGATGGAAAATTTACAACCGCCCAACCAGCCCTCGAGGCCGGATACTTCTTTTCCATGCCCCCTTCTGTCATACGTTCACGCCAGAAGCAAAAACTTCTCAAGCACCTGCCCCTGGATTGTCTGCTGGCTGAATCCGACAGTCCTGTATTGGGACCGGATCCAGAACAGCGCAATGAGCCCTCCAATCTGGTGATGGCCATAAAAGCGATTGCCGCCATCAAAGAGGTGTCGTTTGAAGCGTTAAGCGACCATCTGTATGCGAACACTGTCCGGCTGTATGGTCCCCTGTGACTCAAGTCTGCTCTAATTGATTTTGGAATTGATCTCCAATTGGATGAATTGATGAGTATATGGTGCTAGATCTATTTATCCGTTGCTGGCCGATCGTGTGCCGCTCTCTCCCACCGGATGGCATTACACTCATGGCGGATGCCAAGAATTTAATTGAATAACAATAGGTTGACCATAAAGTGGGCGCGTGTTAACACATCCAGCTGGACTACTGCCTATGGTAGTTGGGGGCAGCGCCGGCTACCACAGGTAGTGGGGACGCAGCCGGGAACGATTGGATCACCTTGTAGGGGTAAAAACGATTGGGTGCGAATTAAGTCCAAATTGCCTTCCGAATTTTTTTCAGAGTAAACTATGAAGAAATTTTTGTTTATTGTACTTGTACTGGTCCTGGTTATCATTGGATGGGTGGCTCACCTGTTATGGTCAGCCGGCCATTTCAAGACCATCGAGCCCCACTTTGCCGGAACCTGTCAGGCGGTTTCGGGAGTTACCGGGGCCGAGGACATCACCATCCATCCCCGCACCGGAATGGCCTATATTTCGGCCTGTGATTGGCGAGCTTTGAAGGCCGGGCAAAACGGCCGTGGGGGTATTTTTTCATATGATCTGACGGCCCCCCAGCCGACTTTGGCAAAGTTGACCTCCGGTCCCGGTCCTGATTTCCAGCCCCACGGCATCAGTCTGTATATAGATCCGGAAGGTCGTGATGCCCTGTTTGTCATCAATCACTCCGGGGGCACCCACAAGGTTGAGATCTACGACCTGAAACCCGATGGCCTTGTGCATCGCCGGACGGTCAAAGATTCGGCCCTGATCTCTCCCAACGATATCGTGGCCGTGGGCCGGAACCGCTTCTACGCCACCAATGATCACCGGTTCACCGGCGGCCTGTTAAAAATCGTTGAGGACTACCTCAAATTGCCCCTGGCCAATGTCGTCTTTTTTGATGGCCGCGATTTTCAGGTGGCTGCCGACGGGATTGGCTACGCCAACGGCATTAACCTAAGCCCGCACGGCCGTAAGTTGTATGTGGCCGGGACCACCCATATGACCCTGAAAATCTTTAACCGCGATTTGAAATCCGGGGCATTGACACCGGCCGAAAGCATTCGGTTCGATACCGGCCTGGACAATATTGAAATCGACTCCGCCGGCGCCCTGTGGATAGGGGCGCACCCGCAATTACTGAAGTTTGTTGCCCATTCAAAAGACGCTTCTAATCGATCACCATCCCAGATTTTGCGGGTCACGCTGAGCACGAATAGAGCGCCACGGATAGATGAAATTTACCTCACCAAGGGGGAAGTACTTTCCGGGGCGAGTGTCGGGGCCGTCTATCAGGACCGGATGCTGATTGGCTCGGTATTTGAACCCAGGTTTCTGGATTGCCGCCTGCCGCAGCAAAATTGACACGGTATTCTCAATTTGATAACTTATAAGTCTACGCCCAAACTCCAACATATAAGCATTGCATTAGTTGTGGAGGTTTTCTCAAAAATAGGATTTTGGTTCAAGGTGACGCGAAGCTAATGCCTAACGTGGTGCAAGGCGGCCGTGAGGTTCCTACCGGAGGAATACTCAAGTATTTCGAGGATAGGAACCGAGCGCCCAACGCAGAGATTGGACCAAAAGACATTGTTGAGATCCCCTCCAATGGTTGGGCCGGGTTCCGTCTGCCGATTCTCCGCCCCGGGGAATGGACTTATATCTACCCTAATAAGCAGGAGGCCAACATGGAAGTTGATGACCTGAAAAAGATTCTGGCAGGTTTTTGCATTGCCGGTCTGATTGCCGGGTCCACTTTCAACCTGAGCGCCTGAGCCACCGCCAAAAGCGCCTGAAGCGGCGAAAAGGCTGGGGCCGGGAGCTCCGCAAGCGGGTGAAGTGGCAAGAGCGGTGCCGGGGGCACCGATGATGGCAAGAAGAAGTCCAGAAAGAGCGGCTGAGCCTGATTTGACCTCACGCAGTTTGCGTGATCCAATATGGGCAGCCGAACAGTGAACCCATACCAACCAAGCGAACCACCTTGAGTTCGACACCTGTCGATACACTCGACTCCGTATTTACCATATGCCGGCGCACCCTTGGCAGAGACACCTGGGGCAGGGTGCGGACGGCATTGGATGGTGATCTACCCGCGGAGTCCTTTCCCGCAGCAATAGACTCCCTCACGGTATCTCTAGACCTGCCCGGTTACCTGGCGGACATGGCGCGTCTGGAGTGGGGGTACTACCGCACAAAGACGGATGCGATCGATCCCGCAATCCCGGTTGCCAGGTTGACGGTGAATCCATCCTTAATGCTGCAGGCGCTGAAGTGGAAAAACCTGGCGTATTTCTTCAACGACGAAACCGGTGGGGATCCACCCATCAAAACGCCTTCCCATGTAATGACCTGGCGCCACCCACAATCCGGACAACTTCACTGCCGGGAGGCATTGGAAAACGACCTGCTGGCCCTGAAAATAGCCGTGGAGCAAATTGTGCCGCGGGAGGCTGCCCGGCAAGGGCAGGTAACGCCGGGAAACATCCAGGCGATCATCGATCAGGCAATTGCCCAGGGCATTCTTCTAGCGCCTGATTCCCGTATTCGCCGAAACGCACGCCCGCAGACCGCAAAGCAGCCTGAGCTGCAGCCGTTTTGGGCCGCCGATATTTTCACCCTGCAATGGCATGTGACCCAAACCTGTGACCTGCACTGCAAGCACTGCTATGACCGCAGCAGCCGTGCTTCCCTCCCCCTTGAGCAGGCCCGGGCTGTGTTGGACGATTTCTACGATTTCTGTCGGCGCATGCACGTCCGCGGCCAGGTCACATTTTCCGGCGGCAACCCGTTGCTGTATCCTCATCTGGAAGAACTATACCGAGCCGCCGATCGGTTGGGTCTCGGGATCGCGATCCTGGGAAACCCCACGCCCATCAAGCAGTTGCGCAGACTGGTGGAGATTGTCACCCCGCTCTTTTTCCAGATCAGCCTGGAAGGATTGGAGGACCACAACGATTTTATTCGCGGTGCCGGCCATTTTAAACGCTCCCTGGCCTTTCTGGACGACCTGCGGGAGTTGGGGATCTATTCCATGGTGATGCTGACCCTGACCCGGGACAACTTGAACCAGGTGGTGCCCCTGGCCGAACTGCTCAAAGGGCGGACAGATGCCTTCAATTTCAATCGACTGGCGGCCGTGGGCGAGGGGGCCGGGCTGTTGATGCCGACCCGAGAAAATTTCAAAACCTTCTTGCGCGACTACCAAAAAGCGGCCGCGTCTAATCCGATTCTGGGTTTCAAGGACAACCTGTTCAACCTCATCAGCTAGGTGGACGGTGAGGCGCTATTCGGCGGCTGCACCGGTTTCGGCTGCGGTGCCGTTTTCAATTTTTTATCATTATTGCCTGATGGAGAAGTGCACGCCTGCCGGAAATTCCCCTCTCTGATTGGGAATATCCAGGCAGACAACCTTTACGACATTTATCACAGCCAGGCGGCCGCCGATTACCGGGCCGGCAGCGCAGCATGTGAAAATTGTACAAAGAACCTGGTTTGCCGGGGGTGTCTGGCCGTAGCGTACAGCCTTGGGCTGGACATTTTCACGGAAAAAGACCCCTTTTGCGATCATATTCCATCCCCACCAGCGGGTTAAGCGCATTGTCAAATACAATTGATCGGCACACATTGAAACGGCTGCAGGTAATCGATCAACCGGTCTAAAGTGTTTTTTTATTGACGCCATACGCTAACTACCTATATTATATACCGATCCTCGGATTTTAGCGCAGGATCGACCCATGAACAGGCGTTCTATCATCAATATCGTGGCGGGCGTTGTAGCCATTCCCGTGGTGGCCATCACCCTCTACCTGGTCCGTACCGACCAGCTGGATGCGGTCTTGACGGCCCTGACACCGGTCTATATTGACGACCGGCTAGCGGAGAACACCTATACACCCCCCACCCCGATCAAGATCAACAAATACACGCCTTCCATTGTTGCACCGCGAACGCCAACCGGCGACAAAGTAGAGATCTTTTCCTGGGTAGACGAATCCGGCGCGCGGCGCTTTTCCAAATCGCGTAACGACTTTGATGTGAGCAGTCTGTCGTTGCTTCAAGGCGAACCGGTATACATCGGGCCGGATGAAGGGCCGCCCTCCCACGAAGGGGCCAAAGGCCGCACCGTCGAGACAAAAGTGTTCATCGAAAACGATCGCGTGTTCATTCCGGTTAAGGTCAGTTACCACGGCGCAGAGAAAGCCATATTAATGACATTCGACACCGGGGCTACCCGTACCTCCCTGCAAGCGGAGATCGCACAGTCGTTGCAGATTGAAGAAAGCGTGGCGTCCCGCTCCCGGGTGGCCGACGGCAGCTATGTGGAAACTTCGGAAGCAACCCTGGACTATATTCAGGTCGGACCTTTCCGGATGAAAAACCACGCAATTGCCATCATCCCCCACCACGGCAGTGAACAGATGAGCAAAGGTCTTTTGGGCATGAATTTTCTAAAGCACGTGGAGTACAAGATTGATTTCGAAAAGCGCATCATCCGCTGGCGACTCTAATCCCTCTGCAGCTATGTATTCAGCCTTTGAAGCCTGGTCCTCATTACCAGGTCAGGGGCCTTTGGCTATGCCGTAAAAAAGATTCTCGCGCAGAGACGCAAAGACGCAGAGAACCCCTGAATATATCCGGCTTCCGTCTTCGCCCTTCGGGCTACGCCGGACATGTCGCCGGAAAAACCAAAATGGCCTTTGTAACCTGAAGCTTGAAACTGTTTTCGCGCGATAGCGCGATGAAAATCTGTTCTTGCCTTTCTCTGCGTCTCTGCGCCTCTGCGCGATGCATGATTTTGTAATTGTGTTTTGACGGCGAGACCCCTTTTAAGAGCGTCTCAAAGCCTGGCCATATGGGCCAAGATTCTTTACTTTCAATCAGGAGAGATATTGCAGATGGCGTATCAGGCAATCAATTTCAAGGAAAAATTGGCCCTGTTCAACGAACACTGGTCACCTCGGGTAGTTGCCGAAATGAACGACTACCAGTTCAAGTTGGTGAAGATCCAGGGTGATTTCGTGTGGCACGATCATCCGGATACCGATGAGACCTTTATCGTACTGGAGGGGGCGATGGAGATAGAATTCCGAGAGGGCCGGGTCCCCTTAGCGGCCGGAGAGATGTTCGTCGTACCCAAAGGGGTCCCCCACAAACCCCTGGCCAAAGAAGAGTGCCGCATTCTCGTGATAGAGCCACGTGACGTCATTAACACCGGTGATGCCGGGGGAGACCTAACCGCGGCAAATGACATTTGGATTTAGATTCGATTTAAATTAGGGGTGGGGGAGATCTGCTAATAAATGCCCGTCATCCCGGCCCCGCATCAAGTGCGGGATAAACTGCAGCCGGGATCCAGCCCAATTCGAAGAAACGTTCCTGGATGCCGGATCAAACCCGGCATGACGATGAATGCTTCCCGATAGCGCAATTAAATAAGACTTTTTTTGTATATGTCCTAAACAACATTGGTTTCAACCGGATCCCCATTTCTGGATCTTACATCTGCAAATGTGTGCCGATACAAGGCAAAATAGGTGACCGGCACCACCAGCAGGGTAAAGACCGTGGAGGCCAGCAGGCCGAAAATCAGCGCCCAGGCCAGTCCGGAAAAGACGGGGTCAAAGGTAATGGGAAAAGCACCGATGGCGGTGGTGGCAGCGGTCAGCAAGATTGGCCGCATGCGGATCGCGCCGCTTTGTAATATTGCCTCTTTGAAATCCAGGCCCTCTTCTACAGCATCCTGAATGAATTCAATCAGGACCAGTGAATTGCGGATCACGATCCCGCCCAGGGCAATCATGCCGATCATGCTCGTGGCCGTGAAAAATACCGGATTGGCAAACCCGCCCACACTTTCAGCGGTCAAAAGGTTGAGCAGCCAGAAGCCGGGCATAATGCCCAGCAGGGTCAAAGGGATGGCCATCATGATCAGCAGCGGCATGAAAAATGAGCCGGTGTTGATGATCAGCAGAATGTAAATGCCCAGCATGGCTGCGGCAAAGGAGATTCCCATATCCCGGAAGACCCGAATGGTAATCTTCCATTCACCCTCTCCGGCCCATTGTACCCGCAGCCCATCGGGTATGGGATCTTTTTTCAACTTGCCCTGCATATCCAAGATCGCCTCAGCCGGAGCGCGGCCGGCCATCTCCGCCGTTACGTACACCACCCGCTTCATATTCTTGTGGTAGATGGTCTGCTGCGCCGGGACCCACTCCGGCTTGACCAGTTCCGCCAGTGGGATCATGGTGTCCGCCCCAGTCTTGACCGGGATCTGTTCCAACAGGGCAACACCGCTGCGTTTCTCGATGGGCAAAATTGCCTTGACCATCAATGGCTGGCGTTCTCCGGGCAGGTGGACCGTGGCCGACGTGGCCCCGCTGAGGGCCGTCTGCAGCGTCTGGTTAATGACCTGGGTAGAGATGCCGTGCAGGGCGGCCTTGTCTTTGTCCACGATAAAATTGGCTCGGAGACGCGGCGTTTCAACCGAATCGTCGATATCGACCACAAACGGCTCCTGGCGCATGATCTTTTTGATGTGGTCGGCGCCGGCTGTCAGTTGGCTGTAACTTTGCTCCATGCTGCCGTATATCTCGGCCACCAGGGAGGACAGTACTGGCGGTCCGGGCGGTGTTTCCACGATTTTCAGGGCCACGCCGTTAGCAACGGCAATTTCCTCCAGATCTTTACGTAGCCGCAGGGTCAGGGCATGGCTCTGCTGGGCCCGGTCCGCCTTGTCGGCCAGGTTGACCCGGATATCGGCCAGGTTTCCCGCCCGGCGCAGGAAGTAGTGTCGAACCATGCCGTTGAAATCCATGGGTGAAGCAAAACCAGTGTAAGCGACAAAGTTGGTCACCTCCGGAACGGTTTCCAGGTATGCCTCAAATCGCCGCACCATCGCGTCGGTGGCCTCCAGTGGGGTGCCGTCGGGCATGTCCAGGACGATTTGGAACTCGTTTTTGTTGTCAAAGGGCAGCAGCTTCAACGGCACCAGGCGCAGCAGGGCCAGGCTCATGGACACCAGTAGCAGGCCGATGATGGTGGCCAGCAGCAGGTAGCGTTTGTGACGTGAAACGAGAAACGGCTGCAGCAGTTTGCGGTAGAGCCGATGGAGTCGGCTGTTCTTCATTTTGGCATTTTGCTCTTCAGCCGTGGTGGTCCCGGTGGGTTTGAGCTTTCTGAGCAGCAGGTGGCTGAGCCAGGGAACAATGGTCAGGGCACAGAAGGTGGAGAAAATCACCGTCAATGGTACGTTGGAGGCCATGGGGGCCATGTAGGGGCCCATCATGCCGGTGATGAAGAACAAGGGGGTAAACGAGACGATAATGGCCAGGGTGGACATGATGACCGGCGGCAGAACTTCACTGACGGCGAAAAGGGTCGCATCCACAGGCTTGCGCAGACCCATCAGGATGTGCCGCTGGATATTGTCCACATTGGTGATGGGGTCGTCCACCACCAGGCCCAGTGAAAGAATCAGGGCAAACAGCGTCACCCGGTTGATGGTGTAGCCGAAGAGAAAATTGACGAACAGCGCCAGGGCAAAGCTGATCGGCACGGCCAGGGCCACCACCAGGGCCTCCCGCCATCCCAGGGCAATGGATAGCAGGACCACCACGGCGGCAATGGCAAATCCCAGGGAACTGAGCAGTTCGTTTACTTTCTGCTGGGCGGTGGCCCCGTAGTTCCGGGTCACTTCCACCTGGACACCCGCGGGAATGATGTGTTCTTGCAGCTCGGCCAGCCGTTTGAGGACCTCGGCGGCTACCCGGACGGCGTTGGTGCCTTTTTTCTTGGAAATGGCCAGGGTGATGGCCGGGTAGCGCGCCGGCGTGCCGTCCAGCCCGTGGGTCTTCCGGTAGTGCTGTGAGAACCCGATGCGGGAGTAATTTTCAACTTTCTGGGGGCCATCGCTGATGGTGGCGATATCTTTCAAGTAGACCGGTCGCTGCCGCTGTACGCCGACCACCAGGCGGCCAACGTCATTGGCCGATGCCAGGAAAGCGTTGCTGGTCACGGTATATTCCTGATTGAACTTGGCGAAGGTCCCGGCGGTGACCGAAGAGTCGGCCCCTTGCAGCGCCCGACTCACTTCCGGCAGGGAGATGCCGAAACCGGACATCCTTTCCGGCAGCAGTTCCACCCGGATTTCCCGCTTGCGTCCGCCGAACACCTCGGTCCGGGAGATGTTTTCCACCTGGGAGAGACGGGCCAGCACCTCTTCGCCGATGCGGTGCAGCTGGTAATCGTCATGCCGGTCCGAATAGAGGGTCAGGTTGACAATGGGCACGTCGTCGATTTCTACCGGCTTGATGACCCAGCTCTGGACGATAGGGGGGACCTGATCTTGGTGCATCATGATGCGGTTGTGCAGCTTCACCAGCGAATTTTCCCGGTCCTCGCCCACGAAGAAGCGCACGGTGACGATGGCCATGTCCTGGCGTGACATCGAGTAGACGTATTCCACCCCGTCCACCTGCCAGAGAAGTCGCTCCAACGGGGTAGCAACCAGGTTCTCCACCTCCTCCGGATTGGCGCCGGGGGCATTGACGTAAATATCCGCCATGGGGACGACGATCTGGGGCTCCTCTTCCCGGGGCGTGACCAGAATGGCCGCCAAGCCCAGGCAGAGCGAGGCGATGATCAGGATGATGGACAGTTGCGACGAGAGAAACCGGCGGACGATGCCGGCGATGATACCATCGGAGGTGCCGGAATTATCGGACATGCGCTACCCCTTTACATATGTTTTCCATTGAACGATTTGCGTTTTGATCTGCGCCGGGCAGCAATCTCTAATTCAGACCAATGGTTTCGTTGCCCTGGAGGCCGGCCAGGACCTCGATTCGATCGCCCAGGCGCCGCCCGGTTTTGACATAACGCCGGGTCCAGCGATCGCCCTCTTTGACGGTGACCAGTTCAAGTTGGCCCACCTGACGCAAAGCCTCCTGGGGAATGACCACCACCTCTTCCGTCAGTTCCGGGATGCGCAGTTTTCCGAACATGCCGGGGTAGAGACCCTCGATGGGCGGTAGCGCCGCTTTGACCAAAAAGGTCCGGGTCTGCGGGTCGGCATAAGGGATGATTTCCTCCACGTCGGTCTGGACATCTCTGTTCAGGGTGACGATGGTGGCCGGCAGCTGCATTCCCAGGCGGATTTTGGAAATCAAACCTTCCCGGACGTGGGCTTCCAGCCGGTATGCTCCGGCAGTCTGCAAGACCAGCAGGGGCTTGCCGGGCAGGGCCAGGTCGCCGGGTTCCACCAGACGCTTTAAGACTTCACCGGTTTCCGGGGCAACGATGCGGGTGTAGCCCATGGCAATTTTCGCTTCCCGCACCACCTCTTCGGCCTGCTTGATGCCCGCCTGGGTGCCGGCGTAGGCTTCTTGCGCCCGGGCCAGGCCAGCTTTGGCCTGACTGTAAAGGGATTGCGCCTTTTCCAACTCCTGCTGGGTAGCGGCTTTGGATTCGAAATAAGTTTGGGTTCGCTTGAAATTTGCTTGAGCTTGATCGTAGGCGGCCTGGGCGGAGATAACGGCCTGACGGGCCTGTTTGCGGGCAGCCTGGGCCGACTTCAGCCCCTGGCGGGCCTGATCCAGTCGGGATTGCAGCTGCCGGTTGTCCAGGGAGACAAGTACCTGGCCTTTGGTGACACGGCTGCCGGGCCGCACCGCGACTGTCACCACCTGGGCGGTGACTTGCGATTCGATGCGGGTTTCCGTACGGGGCCGGACCGTGCCGGAGGCTTCAAACCAGCGCCGCACCAACTCTACCTTTGCCCTGGTCGTTTTAGTCGGTGCTGCTTCCAACCCTGACAGGGACTCAGTTTTACCTGGCTGGATTTTACCGTCATCGCCGCATCCGGCCAGGGACGAAATAACCAGTAGACATAATATCAAGGTAGCCATAAGGGTGTTGCCGGTTGATCGCATGATCACGTCTCCTGTGGGTCGGCCCTAAATTACGGGGTTGGGGTCAAAATTGGGCCAGCCATTTTTTAATCGGCCGGTGGCGCCGGGCTTTCCCAACAGGCAATGGCCCGGCAGACATCGGCACGTGATTTTTCGCGGTCGTAATACGCCGTGGCCGTATGGATGCGCGAACGGTTGCGGGCCAGTTCGCTGTCCAGGTAGCGGGTGATGCCGGCACTACCGCCCTGGTATTGCTGGCGTACCAGTTCAAAAGACTCGTTGGCGCTTTCCACGCTTTTTTCGGCCACGGCCAGTCTTTCACCAGCCTCATTTAGTCGCAGGTAGGCAGTTTTTACATCGGTTTTTACCGCAAGCAGCGCTTTCCGATCCGCGGCCAGGGCTTCATGCAATCCGGCGGTGGCCTCTTTTACCTGTGCATCGGTGGAAAAACCCGAGAACAGAGCCCAGGTCAGCACGACACCGGCGGTCCAATTATCCCGATTGGTACTGAAACTGCCGTCCGGATCCGACATCCAGTACCGTGATTTGAAATCCAATTTTGGTATATAACCGCTTTTGGCCAGGGACATAGCCTTTTCAGCCTGGTATACTTTCTCGCGTATTTTCCTGATCTCGGGCCGTAGCGAGAGCGCTGTTGTCAAACCTTCGTCATACGTATCCGGTACGTTGAAGAGAATCCCAGTGCCGGCCTTCAATTCCAAATTGGTGTCCGGGTCGAGACCCATGGCGCCGGCCAGAGCTGTTTTGGCTATTTCCAGGCGGTTTTTACTGCGCACCACTTCTTCCTGGGCCCGGGCCAGCCTCACCTCCAGGGACAATATATCTGATTTAAGGGCGCCCCCGGCCCGGTAACGAACATTCATAATTTCCAACTGGGCGGATATTGTATCCCGGGATTCATTGGAGATTTCCACATAATCGCGGCTGGCGAGAATGTTATACCAGGCCTGAATCACCGCCATCCGAATGTCGGCCGCAATTTCATTACGGGCTGACTGGCGATACTTCTTTTCCGACTCGGCGATCTGGAGGCCCAGACGGTCACGGTTGCCGTTGTAGAGGTTCAGTTCCGCCACGGCGGCGGTTTCCCAGTTTTCAAACCAGCCCGGCTGGTTGAAATCGGTGCCGGGTTGAAACTTGCGTTGGTCGATGGTTTTGAAAAGGTATTGCGAAGGGGCATCGCCCTGCATGTATTCGAGGGAGACACCCACCTGCGGATAGAAGACGGACTGGGCTCTCTTGATAGCGGCAGCTGCGCTTTCAATACGATGGGTGGCCATGGCCAGGTCGAGATTGCCCCCAGTGGCGATGGCAATGGCCTCTTCCAGGGAAATGGGGCCCTGCAAAGTCCGGGTAGATCCGGCGGCGTCAGGCCGGGGCTGTTCGCTAGCGGCGGCCAGGCACACCGTTGCCAGGGCCGTCAACGCACAGATACAGAACCACGCAAGTTTGGTGGCAAAGCGATAGACTCCCACAGTGAAACCCCCATAAATTTCTATTTGTTTGTTTGTTTGATTTGGATAGATTGACGCATAATGAAACGGCCCGACAATACGACATAATGAACAAATTATCAACCGTTCGGGACTAAGCAGCCAAGTTCCGGATCGGTATATCCTGCAGGCTTTCATCGCGGTAGACTCTGATGACCGTATCGTCCGCAAGCAACGTTTCAGGAATGATCACGGGGGCTGCCACCGCGATTGCCCGGGCACACCAGGCTGCCAGTCCCCGGTGCAGGGGCAGGGCGGAAACGAAAAAGGGAGCCAGGAACGGCGCCGCTGCTGCCGCTGCCAGCGGTCGGGCACCGGCCAGCCGTCTCAGTCCCCAGAGAACGCCGCACTGGAGCGCTTCATGTTCCAGGTAATTGCCGTCGGGGTTCAGGTAGGACACCAGGATGTTGGCATATTCTTTCGTCAGGCGGGGGTTGCGGGCCATGGCTTCACCCATGGCCTCGGGCGATCCCCAGCCGATCCCGCCCGATTCATCATTGAGGGTCCACATCAGCCGTCGCATCATGATCCGGGCATCTTCGAGCCGCGTGTCGGTCATTTTCGAGATGACGGCACCGGCTGCCGTGATCGCACGCCAGCGCAGGCGTTCATCCCCGCTGCAGAAAAATGCGAACAGGGGATTGATCACCCGGCGCAAATTCATCTGATACAACTGGTCAAGGGCAGTTGTCAGATCCTCGTGGACCAGCAGGTCGCGCACAACTTTTTTAAGCGCACGATGATGCATGGCACCTTAGAAGGTAATGAGCTCATAGCCCTGGTTGAGGTAGGTCGACATGGCCGGATGTCCGGACATGTCGTCCAGCAAGGTCAAGTCCTGCGCCCGGCAAGCGTCCACCACGCCGGTCTTGGTCGCGCAGGCCAGGCACACGCCGGCTACCAGATTTTTTGCTTTCACGTCCATCCACAAACGATGCTGCGGGTTGCCGGGCTCATCCAGTTTGGGGACCAATTGAGTGGCCGCCCCTTCTATGACGATGCCGACCGCATAACCGTTATCCGCCAGGTTGAGTCCATTGAGCAGGACATGGATAAAACACATTGGGTCGCCGTTAAATACGAATAGGGCGGCCTTTTTAATTTGGTCGGCCATGTTTACTCCTCCCAGGTAATACAGTCTTCCGGGCAGTACTTGATGGCTTCGTTCACTGCCTCCTCGGGATATTCTTCAAGGTCGGCCACTTCGATGTGCCCGAATTCGTTTTCCTTAAACACTTCCGGGCAGACCTCGATGCAGCCTCCGCAGAGGGTACAGGCGGCCATGTCGACTACCGGTTTTTTCATTGTGCACTCCAACTAGAAAAGGCATGGTGTTCAACAGTCGCCGCACCATGCCTTTTTATGCTTACAGGGTTGCAGTTAAGCTGCCATGACAGCCTGGCCGATTTCCCGGCCAAAATCGACACACTGCGCCAGGGCATCTTCTCCGGGAACATACTGCACCCGGAGACCTTCCACCGGCAGTTCGAACTTCATTTCTTCCAATTCCCGGGTAATGTATTTGACAGCTTCGCCACTCCAACCGTAAGACCCAAAAGCACCCCCGATTTTGTTCTGGGGTTTGAGGCCTTTCATGTAGGTGAGCATATCGGCGACACTCGGGAAAAGCTGGTTGTTCAGGGTCGGTGAACCAACCACAATTGCCTTGGCATCGAGGACTTCAGTCATGATATCACTGCGGTCGGACTGACGAACATTGAACGGCCGGGCTTCCACGCCGGCATCATACAGCCCGGCCACCACGGCATTGGCCATTTTTTCGGTGCTATGCCACATGGTGTCATAAATCACGACAGCTTTTTTCTTGGGTTCCGCCTTGCACCAACGCGCGTAGGCATTGATAATCCGTCCCGGGTCCTCCCGCCAAATGATCCCGTGATCGGGGCAGATCATGTCAATCTCCAGCCCCGATTCAACAACCTTGTCAATCAGTTTAATGGTCTTTTTCGAATAGAGCATCAGGATATTGGCGAAATACTTTTTGGCATGCAGCATGATCGCATCCTGGGTTTCATCGTCAAAGACTTCATTGCCGGCATAGTGCTGGCCGAAGGCGTCGCTGGAAAAGAGGATCTTATCCTCGTTGAGGTAGGTAAACATGCTGTCCGGCCAGTGCAGCATCCGCGTTTCCATGAAGGTCAAGGTGCGTTTTCCGATGCTGAGGGTCTCCCCGTTCTCAACGGCATGATAATTCCATTTGTGGGGAAAGTGGCGTTGCAGATTCTTCAAGCCCATTTTCGAGCAGTAGAGCGGTGTGTCCTCGCCCACGCGATGCATCACATGCGGCAGCGCGCCGGAGTGATCCATTTCCGTGTGGTTGCTGAGGACGATGTCAATTTCTTTCGGGTCGATAATATTGGCGATGTTGTCCAGCAATTCTTTGGAAAAGCCGTCCTTCACCGTATCGAGCAAGACATTCTTTTCATCCAGGATTAAAAAAGCGTTGTAGCTCGTGCCCAAGTGCGTTGAATAGCCGTGGAAATCACGGATATTCCAGTCGTTTACGCCGACACTGTAGATATTGTCGGCAATCTTAGTCGGTTCCATATAGTCCTCATAGTCCTCGGGGTGTTACGCTTGGTTTTCCTCCACCGGACCGGTGGATACCGGTCCGGGTGGCTGTATCCTGCGGCTACCATTGCCGGCAGGGATACGGTGCTATTCTTCTTTTTCAAAATCTTCTTTGGCTGCGCCGCAAACCGGGCACTCCCAGTCTTCGGGTACATCTTCCCACTTGGTGCCGGGTGCTACGCCGTTGTCGGGGTCGCCTTGAGCCGGATCGTAGACATAACCGCAAAGTGTGCATACATACTTATCCATGGGTTCCTCCTCTAATAATTTTGGGTTTACTACTAAGATGCATTGAAAATATGTTGAGTTAAGATACCTGTTTTTAAAATTAATTTCAAGTCTTCATGGTTTGCTACTTTACGGCATCCGGTCCGGCCAGGGGCCGAAACATTTTTTTCCCGGCACCACAAACCGGGCACTTCCAGTCATCCGGCAGGTCCGCAAAGGCGGTTCCTTTGGGGATCTTGCCTTTCCGATCACCTTTGTCCGGGTTGTACATATACCCACAGTTGACGGTCTGGCACTGATAGATATCCTCGGGGTTGGCCATTTGTAATCCTCTCCTCTTGCTTGGCACCAAATGGAAGGTGCATTTTATTTGAACAAGGCTGCTGCGCTTTTTTCAATTTCCTCAAGGTGCCCGGCAAGGTTTTTTAAATCCCGGGGTCCGTCCACCTTCCGGAACGTCAGGTCGCCGCTGTAACTGGCACCGGCCGCATCGAAGAAATAACGAGTGATCAGGCGGATCGCATCAAACAGCTGTTTACCGCTGGTGGCCCCTACTGAGAGCAAAAACCCTTTGCGGGTTTTTGCTTTGGGGTCATCCAGCTTCAAAGCGTACTTGCGCGACCAGAGGGTCTGAGTACGGTCGATCAAGGCTTTGAGCTGGGCGCTGGGACCATAAAAAAAGACCGGGGTGGCCGCGACGATGATGTCGGCATTTTGCAGCAGATCATACATTTCGGAAAACATGTCGTCAGTTTGGATGACGCACTGGCCGGTCTTCATGCAGCTGTTGCAGCCGATACAGGGGATTATATTTTTTTCGGCCACCGGGACCTTGACGATATCAGCCCCGCGGTCGAATCCATGTTCCAGGAAGCGGTCCAGGAGATAAGCGGTATTGCCGTTTTTGCGGGGGCTGCCTTGCAATCCTACGACGAGCATGATGTTATCCTCTTATATGACATGTAGAACAGGTAACCGGCCCAGCTTTGCGACTGCTTTTTTTCATGGTCTTGTGGCACTTGACGCAATTTTTGTTCATTACCTGTTTCTTTTTCAATTCCCCGGCCTTTTTAAGTCGTTCAATGGCTCCGGCCTCCTGGGGAAATAGATTGTGACATTCGTTGCAGTCGCCCAGCACTTCCTGGTGGGTGCGATGCGGGAACGGCACCTTGCCTCGTTTGCCGCCATCGAGCTGCATGTTTTCAGCACCGTTTTCGGCCGAAACTGCAGCGGCCGCCATGATAAGAAGCCCGAGCAGGGCCGCTGCGAGTGAAATGGGTCGGATCATGAATGTATGTCTCCGCTTCAGGATTGTCCGTGTCTACTCAATAGTCTATTTCGCTGCAAACCGACAGTAAATTCTCGCGTCTATTGACTGGCGGCTGGCGCAGTCGCCGACAACCAGGCTCCCCTGAGCTTTGGTTCAGTCCAACTGGCGTACGTACCATTCGGCTGCCGGTGTTTATGGATGATTCTAACGTATGGGTGCTCCCTGCTCGCCGACGGCCACATGGTACCAATGGGTAGTTGTTTACTTATCATGATGGGGACATTATGGGCGGGTCCACCATACTGTACCAGGTAATGTCGATCTGCAGCCGGCATATCCGGCCGGCTCTTCAGATCCCTGCAGATGGCAGTGGTAGGTAACAATCTGCGCCTGAGTCCCTGTACCCCGGTCTAATTCCCCTCAAAAATCGATGGGGAACGGATGCCGGGCTGTGCATGGGTTGCCGACTATCGGGTTCAGGTGCCGGCTTCCAGGGTGCACTCGGCGAAATCGATCTGGGCGCCGCATTTTGCACACTTTTTCGGCTTGTCGAATTCGTCCGAAAAGATTTCCATCGATTCGTTGCACTCATTGCATTTGCAGATGAAGGACTGCAGATTCTTGAAATTTTCAAATCCAGGGCAGTGTTGGGGAGTAGACATGGTGTTCTCCTTATAAATGCTGGTAAGTTCTGTTTACAATCTCCCTTTTTTCCAGGGGTGGGCTACGCTTTTAGCGAAGCGCTGTCATGGGGCTGAATGATATTGCTGAACCAAAGGCTGCGGCCCAACGGCCCCGCGTCGCCTACGCCAGTTTGTTCGCTATTTCCTTGCCGTAATCCTGGGCCATGGTAATGCCGCCACCGATATACGTAGACTTGAGCCGCAACGGACCGCCGACCATATCCATTTTATAGATATGCTTCATGGTGTCGAAAATCCGATCCGGAGCCTCGCCGCTCCAGCCGAACGATCCAAACGAACCGCCCGGCTTGCCCTCAAGGTCCGCCTTTTCCGCCAGGAACAGGAGGGTTTTCATCGGCTGGATCATGTCACCATGATAGGTGGGCGAACCCAACACCAGAGCGTCGTATCCGGCAAAATCATTTTCCGAGCTGATATCCTTGACGCTTTTGACCACGGCCTCGTTGCCGGTGAAACGGACGCCTTCGGCGATGATGTTGGCCATCTTTTCGGTTTCACCAGAGCGGGTGGTAAAGACGATCAGTACTTTTGCCATGGTGCTCTCCGTTATTTAATTCTGGGGTCAGACCCACCGGGCACACAATCGGGGGTGTAGCAAGAGTTGTCCACGAATTCACACTTTTCCTTGCAGGACGGGCATGTATCCGGAGGCGCTTCTTTTTCAAAGGTATAACCGCAATTCTGGCATTTCCAACTGGACATAATATCCTCCTTTTCATCCCGGGATTCAGTGCCGCGCCGAAGCGAGGTCCCTCATCGTGCGGCACCGAATCCCCTGGATAGGTCCGCTAATGATCGCGTTTATCAGGCCTTCCACAACCCGTGCAGGTTGCAGAACTCGCGGGCGGCAACCGTAGAAGCGCTTACCGTGAATACCGCCTCCGGAACCGCACCGGGTTCCAGGTATTTACGGTAGGTAGCCCCGTCGGCAATCAGTTCGATCCATTCGATGTAATGTTTTTCCTCCATGGGGTGGGCGACTTCACCGACACTGACCTTGTATCCGCCATCCACCGCCTCGATCACCGGTACATGTTTTTCTTTGGCAGCATCGACGGTATTCTCGGTGAGAAGTTTCATCGCTTCTCCGCAACAGACCAGTTCGCCGCCGCCGCCGTGCAGGACTTCCACGATATTTCCGCAAGCGTCGCATTTATAAACCTGATATCTTTCAGCCATGACTACCTCCTGATGAATTGGGTAAAATACTTCCTTGTTGCCGGCTACCAGTTTTCGCCCAGCAGTTCAAAATGGGCCTGGGGGTGGGCGCAGGCCGGGCACATTTCCGGCGCGGCCATGCCTTCGTGCAGGTAGCCGCAGTTGCGGCAGCGCCAGATAACGCTCTGTTCTCTTTTGAAAACCCGATCGGCCTCGATATTGCCGGCCAGTTCCACGTACCGCTTTTCGTGCTGCTTTTCGGCCACGGACACCATCTCCCAGACGATCGCGGCGGCTTCAAAACCCTCTTCCCGGGCCACTTTGGCAAAACCGGGATACAACTCCGTCCATTCAAAACGCTCACCGGCCGCGGCCGCATTCAGGTTATCAAAGGTGCTGCCGACGACCCCGGCTGGAAACGCGGCGGCTATTTCCACTTCGCCACCTTCGAGCAGTTTGAAAAAGCGTTTGGCGTGTTCCTTCTCATGGTTGGCTGTTTCGGCAAAGATGTCGGCAATCTGGACGTAACCGTCCTTCTTGGCCTGGCTGGCAAAATAGGTGTAGCGGTTGCGGGCCTGCGATTCTCCAGCAAAAGATCCCAACAAATTCTTTTCAGTTTGACTTCCTTTTAGGCTTGGCATTCAATTTTCTCCTTATGGTGTAAAGTTGGTTTATGAAATAGGGAGGCGCGGAGTCCTTCAGCAACGGTCCCGCCACCATCCTTTGTTGATATGTTTCTGTTTCTCTTGTTCGGCCAACTGCAGGATCTTATACGCGGAGTCACGCATAATGCCGTATAGAATTCCACAACCGGCATCCTCGCTTTGGGCGTCACCCTGATCTGCCAGTAACAGCATTTGTTCTGCCAACATAATCGTCTTCATGATGTTTTCATCGCAGGGCTTCAAGAGACGTTCTCCTTCCGGTCAGACATGTCGCAGGGCACATCGACCGTATAGAAAAAATCGTTAGAGGTTTTAACTACCTGCATCGCCCGGCGGGTCCGGGTAAAGGTTTTTGTGTGCTTAGTTCGGGACCCGCGTTGAAGCGCAACCAAGCCCTGGCAGTCGGTTATCCCGTGGCTTCACGGTTCCCGGGTACGTCCCATACGCAACCACAATTTTCGGGCAGATATATTTCAATATGCATGCCAACAATCTTGGAGGGCATAAAACCACATAATTACATATGGTTACGATTTTGATGGTCGGTGTCGACCTGTAGCAGCGGTAATCAGGTACGAAAAGCGGGGATCAGCGATACAGATAGGGCTGTGCCTGGGATGGTTTCGACTGGGGATAGTTTATTAACTGTCTGAAAATATTTATTAAAGTAACGTGTATGCACCTCACCGCAAGCCGTGGTACACAATCGTATCATGAGACACATGTCTGAAAGGCTGTCGACGGTACACCGCGATTGCAAAGAATAACCCGGTTTCTCTGGCGGAAACCGGGCCATGGTGATTTGTATCGGTGGTATCTGCTGGTTTGGTCGAGTAAACCGGTATTAAACGGCCTCCTTTTCCCAGAAAGGGGACAATTCCCTCAGACGCGCTATGACCGGAGGCATGTTTTCAACGATATAGTCGATTTCCTCCTCCGTGTTATACGTGCTCAGGCTGAACCGGATGGAACCGTGGGCAGCGGTAAAGGGCACGCCCATGGCCCGCAGCACATGGGATGGCTCGAGCGAGCCGGAGGTGCACGCACTCCCCGAGGAGGCGCAGATGCCCAATTGGTCCATCATCAGCAAGATGGCCTCGCCTTCTACATATTCGAAACTGATACTGGTGGTATTGGGCAGGCGGCTTTCAACCGTTCCGTTCACCAAAGCGCGGGGAACGCTCTCCAGAAGCCCCGTCTCCAAACGATCGCGCAGGGCGGCCAATTTGGCAACACTTCCGTTCGCCAGGTGCTCCCCGGCCAGGTCGGCTGCAGCGCCCAGCCCAACGATTGAGGCCACGTTTTCGGTACCCCCCCGGCGGCCGCCCTCCTGGTGCCCGCCGACCATGAAAGGTGAAAAACGGGTGCCCTTACGTATGTAGAGGACCCCCACGCCCTTGGGTGCATGCAACTTGTGGCCGGATAGCGAGAGCATATCATATGGATCGGCCTGAACATCAATGGTCAATTTGCCGGGCACCTGCACACTGTCCGAATGAAAAACGATACCCCGTTTGCGAACTTCGGCGGCAATTTCCTCGACCGGGAAGATGACGCCGGTTTCGTTGTTGGCCCACATAATGCTAACGACGGCCGTACCGTCCGTCAGGTTGTCGTATAGATAGTCCAGATCAAGTTCGCCTTTCGCGTTTACCGGTACGTAGGCCGTTCGGTACCCCTGGGTCGACAATTGCTCATACAGGTTCTTGATAGCCGGGTGTTCAACCCGCGAGGTGACGATATGGCGTTTGTCGGGATTGGCTGCCAGGGCGGCCTTTATGGCGGTGCTGTCACTTTCCGTGCCACAGCTGGTAAACACGATTTCATTGGCCGAAGCATTGATCAGGCTGGCAACCTTTGCCCGAGCCGCCTCAACTGCGCCGCCGACCTGGCCTCCGAACGTGTGCATACTGGAGGGGTTGCCGTACAATTCCGTGAAATAGGGCGTCATGGCTTCGACGACCTCCGGCGCGACCATGGTAGTGGCATTGTTATCGACATAGATCGGCTTCATCATTGCACCTCTTCGACTTCAAGTTCGGGGGCCACGAGTTCCTGAATTTTGGCCTGGACGTAATCTTTGAGCGTCACCTGGGAGGCGGCACAGGTCGAACATCGCCCGTGGAGCTTGACCAGGATACGGTTGCCATCCAGGTCGACCAGTTCGATGTCGCCGCCGTCTTTCTTTAACACGGGTTTGATTTCCCGCTCGAGTGTCTCTTCCACCAGGCGGATTTTCTGGATATTGGTAAGAACCCGGGGCTTGGGGGCTTCCGGCTCTGCGGTGCCGTGTACGCCGACTATAATGGCTTCGATCTTGTCATGACAGTTGCCGCACCCGCCGCCGGCCTTGACATAGTCGGTCACGTCTTCGACGTTCTGTAAACCATTTTCAGTTACGGCCCGCTTAATATCCAGGTTGGTGATGCCGAAACATTCGCAGACAATTTCACCCTCGACTTTTTTGTCCGGCTCACCGCGGTAATAAGAGATGGCTTTTTCAAGGGCGTCGCGGCCCAGCACCGAGCAATGCATTTTCTGCTTGGGCAGGCCGCCCAGATACTTGGCAATATCATCGTTGGACACTTGCATAGCTTCGTCCAGTGAGAGGCCTTTTATAATTTCCGTCAGTGCCGACGAAGATGCAATGGCGCTGGCGCAACCGAAGGTCTGGAATTTGGCGTCACTGATCTTTTTGTTTTCGTCCAGTTTGAAGGTCAGCTTAAGTGCATCACCGCAGGCCATGGAACCGACTTCGCCGATGCCGTCAGGGTCCGTGACCACACCCACGTTGCGCGGGTTCAAAAAATGCTCTTTTACCTTATCAGTGTAATCCCACATGATTCCTCCTAAAGTCTACAATTAACCGGAAAATCGGTCCTTTTTTTAGCAAGCTGAATATATACCACAACGTAGTAATGTCAAGGCAGACGCGCCGCCGGTCAGGCGGATTTTGCCCTGTTCAACCGGTAAAACGCAGCCAGTACGCAAGCCCTCGGAAACGAGACATTATGCGCAGGACCGGACGGCTCACAAAGAGGCCGAACGTAAGGAATATCTGCGGCGGAATCACCCTGTGCATCCAGACTGTTCACAAGCGGCTGGCAATGTCTTTCGGAAAGTCGAGAGGAGGTGACTTTAAGCTTGTTTAGATCAGGCCGCGTATGAGTCCTGCTTGAGACAGTTGTGTCTCACTGGGCGAGGCATTACCAGAGATGAGGCAGTTTCGATTTCCCCTTTTCCGGCGGGGAAACCGTTAGGAACCTGCTTTGCGAGTACTGCCGGTTTATTCTTTCAGCATAGCAAGCTTCTGGCTCAGGATTTTGATGTGCCCCATTTCCTCTTTTATGATGGCATCCATTCTGCCTTTGCCGAGAGACTCCGGGACGAGATCTTTCATGCCCAGGTAGAAGATAATGGAGTCTTTTTCAGCCGTGACGGCACTTTTGAAAATCCCCTCCACGGTTGAAATATCAATCTCCTTTTTGAAAAACACTCGGGTATCAGCCAAGGCCTTGAGATAATGGGCCGCCTCGTTGTTGGGATCAAAAACGGTTGCAGCTTTTTCAGCCGCACTCAGTTCCTTCCGCAGATCTGTGAAGGTTTTTTCATGTTCGACCTCCATGGCGGCAAATTCGAGTAGAAATACCTTGATGTCTGGATCTGCGACCGAATCGGCGGCTTTACGGTAAAAGGCGGCGCCATTGCGTTCCAGTTGGACGGCAATTTCGAAAATGTCGTCCGCGTTAAAGTCATAAGTCATTGATCGGTTCCTTTCCTTGCATCATTTTAACAGTGGCTTGCAGGCACACCGCAGCCACGGATATAGCTATTATGGCAAAGTCGTCGTGCGGTTACAAGTCCAAGATTAGAGGATCTAAGTACCCGTTACCACATAGTTTATTTTGAAAGTTTTACTCTTTTAACTTGCATTCATCATCCCACTCGGGGCAGGCGTCGGCCATTTTGGTCTCATACTGCAGCATACATTCGCCGCATTCGAGTTCGACATTGTCCACATCCGGATATTTGGCTTGGATTTCCTCGGCTGACAGGTGCGTGAGGTAGCTGCATCCGCACTGGGGGCAGGCTGATTTTATCTGGTAGCGTTTTTTTCCCATTGTATTGCACCTCCTGTTAAAGATGATGGTCTTGAAGGTTTATTCCGGCACCGCGGACAAGCGCCGCAGAGGCCTTCCACCCGATTCGACTTTAGTTTTACAGCAAGGCTTGTGCCAAAAAGTCAAAGGGCATGGCATGTAATTTGAAAACGGTTACAACAACTACAGGCGCCTTATCAGGTCGCCCAAGGTTGCCAAACACAGGTTTCTGCCTACTATTAAGAAAAAGATTACAATCACGGGGGATAAATGAACGACACCAGCCGCATATTGAGATGTAACCACTGCGGAACGCGCAACCGGGTGCCGCGGGACAGGCTGGCTGACAAACCTATCTGCGCCAAATGCAAAACGCCTTTGCCTTCTGCGACGACCCTGCCGGTAATGGTCACTGATGCAAACTTTGAACAGGAGATCATGACGTTTCCGGGACCGGTCATGCTGGACTGCTGGGCGCAGTGGTGTCAACCCTGCAAAGTGACGGCTCCGATTTTCAATCAATTGGCCGGACAATATGCCGGCGTGGTCAAGATAGCAAAGTTGAACGTGGACCAGAACCCGATGGTCGCAGCACGCTTCAATGTTTTGAGCGTGCCGACCCTGCTGCTGTTCAACGGCGGCCGCCTGGTCAACACCCTGCCGGGAACACTGACCAAGCCTGACATTGAAAGACATTTGAATTATTTGGCGGGAGGAACACCGACATGAACGTACTCATTACGGGCGCATCCGGTTTCGTGGGCAGTCACCTTAGCCGTCTCCTCCTGGATAAAGGGTGGGCCGTAACCGGTCTGGGTACATCCCGTCAGCCGCCACAGCTGCCGGAAGGCAAATACACCTGGATCAGCGCGGACACGGCCTGCACCGGTGACTGGCAAAAAGCGGTGCCCGCGGCCGAGGTCATCATTAACCTTGCCGGCCGGACCATCTTCAAACGCTGGAGCAAAGCCTACAAGCAGCAGATGTTGGACAGTCGGATCCTCACGACCCGCAACCTCGTGGCGGCCCTACCTCCGGACAGCAAGACGATTTTTTTAAGCACCTCGGCGGTTGGTTATTACGGTAGCCGGGGCGAAGAGATTCTCACCGAGGCATCGGCGCCCGGGGCGGATTTCCTGGCAGGTCTGTCGATAGACTGGGAAAAGGAGGCCCTGGCAGCCAAAGAAAAAGGCGCCCGGGTGGCCCTGATGCGATTTGGGATCGTCTTGGCGGCCGGCGGCGGGGCGCTGGGCAAAATGGTGCCGGCATTCCGCATGTTTGCCGGCGGACCGGTCGGAGACGGGCGCCATTGGTTTCCCTGGATCCACATGGATGACCTGATCGGCGCCATCGAACTGCTCATCGACCGCAAGGATCTAGACGGTCCTTTCAATTTCGTTGCTCCCAATCCCCAGCGCAACGGTGAGTTTGCCAAGACACTGGGGAAGGTTCTGGGTCGTCCGGCGGTGCTGCCGGCCCCGGCTTTCATGCTGCGAATGCTGATGGGCGAGATGGGCGGTGTCTTGCTGAGCAGCCAGCGGGCCGTGCCGGAGAGACTAATGCAGGCCGGGTTTCAATTCCAATATCCCGAAGCTGCGCCGGCCCTGGCCGATTTATTTCCATAACACCCAATCCGACGGAAAGGCAAAGGTGTGCGTATGGCGTCCGCAGCCCCTTCTATTCCCGGTAACTTTCTGACGACTGCCATGGCAGTAATGCCGCACCAAAATCCCGGCCAGGCGCTCGAAGCGGCACTGTCGTTGGATATTCCCTTCTGGCCCCAGCTGCCCAACTTGAGCTACCACGAAGACATGTATGTCCAGGCTTCGGAGAATTTTCCGGGGATCGTGCTGGATATGGAACAACGCAAACTCTCCTTTTCCATGGATCGATTCATGAAAGAATTCGAGATGGCGGCGGCAAACGAGGATCAGGATGATTTCTACGACATCAGCCCCGGTTACTCCGAGGTGTATCACCGTTTCCTCGATTTGGATCTGGCCGAACGTCCGGCCATTCGTGGCCAGATGGAGGGCCCGGTGAGTTTCGGTTTCAATGTGGCGGACCAGGACGACCGCCCCATTCTCTTCGACGATACGATCCGACCCTACCTGTTCGAGTTTTTAGCCCGGCGTATAAACGTGCAGCTCGCCAGACTGCTCCGGCGCAACGAAAACGCTTTCATGTTCGTGGATGAACCGGGGCTGCAATTTGTCTTCAGCGCTCTGTCAGGGTACGATAGCGTGCAGGCCAAGACTGATCTGGAGACTTTTCTTTCCATGGCGAAAAGACCACGGGGCATCCACCTGTGCGGAAATCCCGACTGGGATTTCATGCTGTCGCTGGACCTGGACATTCTCTCGCTGGATGTCTTCGGCAACGGTGAGGTGTTCAGTGCCTATGCCGGGGCGATCAAACGATTTTTGGAAAAGGGTGGGGTGATCGCCTGGGGCATCGTACCGACCAACGTCGAACCCTTTGAAGCGGAATCCATACAAACCCTCAAACAGCGGCTTGAACAGGTCTGGACCACCCTTTTCGATCGGGGCGTCGACCGGGAGGTGCTTGTGGCCCAAGGGTTGCTGTCTCCGGCCACCTGCTGCCTGGTGAACCCCGACGGAGAAAAAACAGTGGATAAAGCATTTGCCGTGGTCCAGCAGTTATCCAACGTTCTCAGGGATGCATACGTCACATGAGCACAGACACCTACCACTGGCAAACCGCCTACGACCGCCGCCGGATGAGCGGCCATACTCTGGATTGGGCCTTTCGGCCTGAACTTTACAAGGCTTATCCCGACGCCGTTACCCAGACTCTGCCGCGCGAGGGCGGACGCCTGCAGGCGGAGACGTTTTGGGATATCCTGGTGTCCGACGTTGAGAATCCCGATTCCGACCGGCCGGAAAGGTTGGATATATCCCAATTGCTTGGCCTCGGCTATGGTATTACCGGCGCCGTGCGCTACCCGCAGGAGGTTTTTCACTATCGCAGCGCGCCGTCCGCCGGGGCTCTCTATCCCTGTGAAGTCTATCTTGCGGTCTACGATATGGAGGGGCTGGAGCCGGGGGTCTACTACTACCACGTTGGTGAGCATACCCTCAAAGTGATAAGATCCGGTGACTCCTCCGACTTTTTCAAAACCAATGCCGGGGCCGGCCTGGCCTACTCGATCTTCGTGACCGGGATTGCCTACCGGAGTGCCTGGAAGTACCGGGCCCGGGCCTACCGCTATGTGCTGTTGGATAGCGGCCACCTGCTGGGCAACCTGGCCCTGATCCTGAAAGCCCAGGGGTGGCCCTATCGATTGGTCTACGATCTGGACGATTTCCGTACGGGTCAGTTACTGGGCCTCGATGAACGCCGGGAGGCACCGGTGGCCCGGCTGGATGTGGGCTCGCGGGAAGCCCTTCGCCGGGAGGCCTTCACCCTGCCGGATGACCTCCCGCAGCTGCCGACCGAGTTTGCAGCCGCATCCCGGGTTGCCGGACGGGAGGTGGAATACCACGAAATTTTGCGGATGATGGCGGCCCCGCCCCCAGCTACGCACCTGGAGGTGGCCCCCCAGTCACTCCCGGCGGAACCTGATAAATGGTTGCCGATAGACAAGATGAGAGCGCCACCGCAGGAGGAATCAGCTGTCCGTGCCCTTATACGCCGCCGCTCATCACGCAACTATGTGCAGCGCGAACTTTCCCGGGAGGACTTCGACTCGCTGGTGTCTCTGATCACTGGCTGCTACCGCGGCCGTCTGGCCATGGGACCGTCGGACCGGTCCGCTATATTTACCGGTTTTATCGCCGGGAACGTAGCGGGCCTGGAGGCTGGTTTTTACCTGTTGGATCCGGAAAACAATCGCTTCGGTTTGGTGAACGCTGGGCAACTAACCGGCCCAATGGCAACCGCCTGCCTCGATCAGGCCTGGTTGAAACACGCCGGGGTGCATTTTCTGTTTATGCTCAATCCCGAACATCTGGATCAATCCTGTGGTTTGAGGGGGTATCGGCACGCCATGCTGCAGGCCGGTTTTTTAGGCCAGATGGTGTACCTGGGAGCAACCGCCCTGGGATTGGGAGCCTGCGGCATCGGTGCCATCTATGATCGTGAGGCCGGCGAAATCCTGGGTTTGGCCGATGGATTCGCACTAGGCTACCTGGTGGCTGCTGGAGCGGTGAAAAGAACGAAGTAAAAAGCAGTGCCCCGATAATTGGAAGATGTGCAGCTTGCTACAAAGCATTAAAACCAATTTCGGTGCTTGAAACGTCGCCAAAAATATCTCAACACTGTTGGCTGTTCGCGAGGTTAAGGATCATAGAAGGTATCGGTAAATATCAGCGGCACGGACTATATCGGATATTTCCCGTCTTTTTCTGAACCATGTATCGGAGTAATAGTGGTCGTAGTCCGCGGTTGCGATTTGAATGGGATATCACAACGTTTTCCAACGTAGTGATATGTTGGTTTTCATAGCAGATATCAAAAGTAATCGAAGAAAAGAACCGCAACACCATATGTGATTTGAAAAAGGCAGAGTGTTTGACCCTGCCTTTTCAAGAATTCGATTCTTTTAATTGTTGTCTTATTAAACTTCTTCCGCCTGAACCCCGCTATTCAACTAAGTCCGAGGCTGATAATATCATTAGGGAAGCGTAAACCATTTAATTCCCCGAGTCATGTATCCTGTTCCTTCTTCGAAAAGACGATATTCAATTCGTGCCATGCGCCCAGAAAAATATGCCGGAATTGTTGCTTTTACTGTATCACCTCTGGTGCTTCCATCTCCCCTTAAATATTCATAAGGCGGGTCATACGTAAATTGTGCTTCTGCGCCAGTGCCTTCTAAGTTAAAGACACGGATACGAATCTGTCTGGCCAGATTGTTTCTATAAGGGGCAGTAAATATCAATTGGATGTCTCCGTCATTCTTGACCTTCATTTTAATAATCGAAGAAATTGGAGGCATCGGAGCTGTGGTTGAGGGTGTTATAAACAATGAAGTTGTAAATGTTACTCCTCCGTCTACTGAAAAGTTAATTGGAACACCCGATGTGTCAAATGCTTGGATCTCAAATGTTTCTGCAAGATTCGTTTTATGACCAATCCACAGGGTATAATCATAGAGATCTCGATCAATCCAATAATAATAATCAGCTTCGGTTTGAACATGGATATACCGATCCCCTATAATATGAACCTCACCGATCTGACTAGCCGTTGCCGCATCAAATACACTCAAACCAATACTCCAACCCCCATAAGTAGAAACAATCCCTCCGGCAGGAAAAGATTTGTCATATGTTCTGCGATCATAGAAATTATTTACCCAAGCATCCTGCCCCAAAATTATGTCCAAAGCCATTGCTGACCCACACCAAAAAAAAGCCACTGCCAAGAAAATTCCGATTACAAAAATTTTTCTATACATTTGTTTCCTCCTTTCTGAAATTAAACACATGATTGAGTTGCAGTTGTTAAAAGGAACCGTTCCTCAAACAACTATGATCAGAGCCTCATCTTTAACGATTGAAGTGAAAAATGAAGTAACAGGAGAAATTAGGGCTTATTTGCAAATGGTAAGTGAGGGCAGATTCCGCGAGGGGCTCAATGTTTAAACGCCATTATGTGGAAGTCCTCTTGTCAAAAGAAAAACTGTTCAGCAACACAATATGCGAGGGAAGACGAATTACGCGTCGACTTGTGATAACTTACCGGACATACAATATATCACTGTCGGCAAAACACTGTCATATCCATTTTTAATCAAGAAAATTCAAAACTGCATGTACATAGCAGACACCATTTATGCTAGAACTCAGAGGCAACGACTGTTGCTACAGCAAATATATACAGCTATTGCTTCAAATATGTTTCAAACCATTCTAAAATCCGTCTGTCTCTTTCATGATGATGTGTCTTTAAGCCATGATCTCCCTTTGGGTAAACCACCAACTTATGGACCTTACCAGCCGCGGCTAATTTTTTCGATAATTTCTGCGCTTGGGTTACCTTTATTCTATAATCATCTTCACCATGCAAAATCAGTACAGGTACATCTATTCTTTCGGGCCAATAGCAGGCCGACCGGATTTTATATTCATTATCATCATCTCCAACCAATTCTCTGAGAACTTTTTTCATTTTATCATCTCGCTCCTGATAAGTTTGAAAAAGATCTGTAAATCCACTGATAACGGCCGCAGCTCTGATATCCGCCCCCTCTTTAATCGCCAGGTATGTCATCATACCGCCTCTAGAAGCCCCCAGCATTACAATTTTTGTTGAATCTGTATATGAGAGACTTTGGGCCAATGGTATAAGGGAGAGAACATCATTTACATCCTTCCCCCCAAATGCTTCGTGGCCCTGCCCACCATCATTTCCTCTGTATTGTGATGCCAATATGACATAGTTTTGTGAAGCGTAATATGAAAGAACTCTCAGGGTTTCCTCAGATATTTTGTAGTATTCTCTATTGCCGCCTCTATTGAATATGATTACTGGAAGCTTATTATTAATCTTCTTTGGCTTCACAATAAAGCCTACAACTTCTAATCCATCGCTCAAATACTTGATCCTATAACAATCAATCTCATTTTTGAAATTGGAGTCAACTGTAATAAGTTTTTGTTCGAGAATTTTTCCATTGTTGTTTTTAGGTCTTTTTACGTCTTGTTGGTTTAATGGCGGTTGTTCTTTTGCCAAAGCCGGTTGATCGATATAAAAGTCATCCACAAGGGTACGTACGGTTTTTTCGGCAACAAGGCCAAAGTGAGAATAGTGGGCATAGGTATTTACTGAGTAAAGCTTGTTGCTCTTCGGGTGATATAGATAGAAATCAGCATGTTGAGTGCCAATATCGCACCTTATCGTCACAATAAGGTCAGTATCGATTTCCAGCCCTATTTTTCTGATTTCTTCCCAATCCGGCTCCTTGGCAGAAAAAAACGACTCTTTTTTCCAGACATCGCTGGGCGGCTTTTTTGAAACATCTTCGATGAGCCTGACGCCTTGAGTGATATTTCCACATTCCTTGTAACAGTATTTCAAAACAAGGCTGTCATCATTAGAAGCTACATTCGCAATCCCTTCTACGCCTTTTCTTTTAAGATCTCCAATGTACTGGCTGCCCCATGTGGCAGCATGGATGTTTAATGGGAATATCGCGATGTCATAGCTTCCAGTGATCATTTTTTTCTTAATTGTTGTGTTTTGCCTCGCCTGCCTTTCCCTCTGTTCTCGTTTAAGTTTCTCAGTTATTAGCTCGTATTGATTCAAATCGATAGGACATTTCTTGTGGATTGCGATTTCATCCAAAGCGGCTTTTTCCCCCAAGAGCCTGCTATATTCATTGGCTTCAGGTCCATCGCCCCCCTCTAAAAAAAACAAGGCCGGCCAAAATATAACCGCACCAATCGCAGCTTGGGCACTGTCGCCGTCTGCTAACTTTTTTAAGTCGGTATATAGGGTCGCAACCCTGTTGGAAACTGTCTCCAATTCTTGCTCAATTTGTTCGCAGTCATAGTCCTGGTATTGTAGTGGCGACACATACTGTGATTGCAGCTTATCTGGCTGACTTGCGCAACCTAACATGCAGTTTGATAGCGCGAATGTAACCAAAAGGGTAGCTGATACTAATATTTTCATAGTCCCCCCCTCTCGTTGGTCAAAATATCCAAGGTAAACCGCTGAGTACTTTGCTAATTGTGCTTTCCCTTTTCAAAAACTATTTGAAGCTCATTTATTATTTCCTTTGAATTGATACATTCAGTTTGTGCTTCGCCTGAGTCCTTGCAAAGCTCAATTATTAATATTGAAGTCGGTTCACTAATCGCGTTCTCAGCTACTGGAATATACAACATGCCTGCACCAGCGATTGGCACGATGATTGTTGTGACCTCGTGGGTAGTTAAATTTTCATCATTTTTCTTAACAATTCGAAAAGAGGTTCGCCTATTTCGAGTTGTAACTTTTGCGGCATGATACAGTGCAAGTTTAGCTACATAGTCTGTGGCCGAATATCTATTTCCTTCAGCTATAATTGCATATTCATCATTACTTATTTTTTTGTCATTATATCCATATTGACTGCCTATATAATCATCTCGTTTAACGTAGCCTGTGGGTTTGGCTGCACAACCGAGTAAAAAAATAAAAGGCAATAGAATTGAAAAATATGAAAATTTCATCCCGTTAATCCCTTGTTGGAATTGCTTTGTTGAAAGCAAAGAGTATTTTTATAAATTCGATTATATTCTTTTTTATAGCCTCTTCTTGGGCAATTCTCATTCTGGTTATGCCAACAAACACCTCCTCACCGGTTTTAGTGTCGGTTGTCTTTACTAGCTCGTCAATAACAGTTCTGTTATTCTCAATCTCGCTCAACTTATATCTTACAAAAGCGGTTATTGTGGTCGTAAAACCACTTTTCGGGCGATCAACTTCAACAAGGAAAACATTAAGTTTGTACTTGGCATCCTCAGTAGATAGAGCGTGGTAATTATACCCTCTTAAGGAGGTTATAATGGCTTCTTCCAATTCAGGATTTCCGATTTCCGAAAACATCATTGGATTAGTTTCTTTACCGCCACCAACATTGCTTACCGAAATGGATTTATAAAAAGGACCATTAGAAATAAGGTATTCGGTTCCTATTTGGGTGGGGATCATCTTTTCTGGCGCGATTGGTTTTGGACATCCGGTCAATATTGTCGCAAAAACAAACAACCCGCATACGGTATATAGAAAACCTTTAATAATTTGGGGATGTGACAGCCGTTCTTGAAAAGAGACACTCTCGTACATTTTAGCACTCCTTCCGAGCCGCCCTTGTGGTTATTGATTTTCCAAGAGCAAGGTCATTCAGATATTATCCCAATGGGTAGTAATTTTTTTAGTAATTGGGCTCCCAGGGCCCCACACAGGTCTTTAAACCTTTTTCCGTCATTTCCTAAAATGGATCTCCTTTGGCGATTTCGGAAGAATCGATCTCACTTGATCTTCCTATTACCTGTCTCGTCCGAATATCTTCAGATACATCAATAGGGATTTTCTTAACCGTTCAATTGTAAAGGCTGCAATGGAAGTAGATGACAACGAGTGTAGGGCGAGTGATGGTGAGTGAAATTAAGACCAAGAACCGTTGAAATTCGTGAAACCAGGGTAAGCTATCAAATCCGCGTGAACCGCCTTAGATAATAATTCACCGATTTCTTTAACTCCACTGGCTACAAATAGTATGCCATTCCGGCTAAAAGATGCAACCATCTGTTTTTTAATCTATAATTAAGTTTTTTTAAGCAGAGTTGGTTTAAAGAAATCAAATTCTCTCATACATTTGGTGCTTTTAGTGTATACATACATTGTACCTTCCCGCAGCGCTTATGTTGGAATGAAACAATAAGATAGCGTGACGCTCACTGGAATCAGCATTGGCAGAGCCTCGAAATTGATGGACCGGGCTATGGACTATTTGCCATTTACCCCTGCTGGAAAGTCCCTATTTCAAGTTCATACTCCCTTGCAATATTCCTCAGGCGTCTCTATCCCGCACCAATCGCGAACGGCTGCCAAAAGTCCGCAGTTTGTAATGATATAGTTCTGCCGTGGAATGATTTTGGTATTTTGTGGTATCTTGCCAGAACCAGTAATTATCAATTCATGCTAAAAAGTTGTAATAAATAGCAGATATATCTAATATCCTTCATCAGCATAATAAGAGAAGCCAGTAAGAACATATTTGTATTTTGGCTTAAAAGGGAGAACAACCTCAAAAGGGACAGGTTCCGTAATGCTCTTTCCTAATGGTAAATCTGCTGTTTCAACGGCAACTATAAAACCATCGTTATCAGTGAAGAAACAGATCAATACATAATTTTTAAATTTTAATAGAAATGTTTCAGTTCTATAAACACTATCTTCAATAGGCTTGTTGTACTCAATGATGCCTTTTAGGGTTATCGTGCCGCCAGACTTATCAACTACATAGTCATATTTATAATACATAGCCCCTTTCTGATCACGGTGACTTCCGGAATCATATATTTTATGGAGAGAAGCTGTGCTTAACCATTTACCAAGATATTTATTCTCGTAGTACTTTTTAGTCGTACAACCAGAATAAAGGATAATGGATATGACCATGCTGATAATTAAGACGCATCGAGGATTTAACATTTTGCCCCCTCATCGTTAGATAGAATCTAATCCAACTGACTTTATAAGGGTATATTTCTATACGGTTCTCTAAAAAGCTCCAGTTGGCATAAAGTACTCGGATATAGGGTCCATATCCCAAGTAATGTTATTCCAAGTAATCTTGGATGATCTCACGGCCTGCTGGACGATACGCATAA
>Ga0126333_1000063_pt1 | contig 38484 bp, 33 predicted proteins | sample InaspJWI54metaG_FD_94488 | JGI IMG/M metagenome (GOLD analysis project Ga0126333, IMG submission 94488) | Marine gutless worms symbiont microbial communities from Oahu, Hawaii - Inanidrilus sp. 2 OAHU.JWI-54 metaG | ecosystem: Host-associated > Annelida > Digestive system > Unclassified | place...
CCCTGCAGCAAGGCCTAAAAGGCATTCGGGCCGGGATTCCGATGGAATACTTCGACAAGGAAGGCTTGGACCCGGACGTATCAGCGGCGGTTAAAAAGGCCATCGAGACCCTGCAGGGTCTCGGCGTTGAATGTGTCGACATCTCTTTGCCCCATACGGAATATTGTGTCGCGGTTTACTATGTGATCGCCCCCTGCGAGGCGAGTTCCAATCTGGCGCGTTACGATGGGGTGAAATACGGCTACCGGGACACTGCGGCCGACAGCCTGATTCCCATGTACCGGGCCACCCGGTCAGCCGGGTTTGGGGTCGAAGTACAAAGGCGGATCATTATCGGTACATATTGCCTTTCCGCCGGCTACTATGATGCCTACTATGGAAAAGCATCCCAGGTGCGCACCCTGATTACCCGGGATTTTCAAAACGTCTTCGAGACTTGCGACGTGATCCTGTCGCCCGTGGCTCCGGAAACGGCTTTTAAAATCGGAGAAAAGGCGGATGATCCCTTGAAAATGTACCTCTCCGACATCTTCACCTTGTCGGCCAACCTGGCAGGCATTCCGGGGATGTCGGTGCCCTGCGGCTTTTCGCAGGCCGGGCTGCCGATAGGCCTCCAGATTCTTGGGTCCCACTTCGCGGAGGAGGCTTTGTTGAAGGTCGCCTACAATTTTGAACAGGCGACGGATTTTCATAAACAAAAGCCAGAATTATAAAACCATGGTCAAAATCTTAGTCTCGCGCAGAGACGCAGAGGCGCAGAGGAAACCAGTAATTAGCCGGCTTCGCCGGTAAAATCTAAACCAAAAAGATGTCTTGATTCTTGTTTTACGCGCGCTATCGCGCTGAATTCTATTTTGATTTTCTCTGCGCCTCTGCGTCTCCGCTCGAGAATAATTAAAGGCTTTTTAGAAAGGGGAGCACCATGGGCATACAACCACAAGGCGACAATATTCGCAACGCCGTCAAGTGGATTTCCGAACAGCGCAAAGAAGACCCGGAGGCCTCGTTACAAAGCCTGATCGAAAAGGCCGGCGTTCGTTTCAACCTGTCGCCTAAAGACGAACTTTACCTGGCCAGGGCTGAAAACTACGAAGAGTAGAAGCGGTTTCAAAACTTCCCCTCGAACTCAATCTCTGTGTTGGTGTTCGGTTCAAATCCTCGAAATACCGGCTTGTATTCCTCCGGTATGAACCTCACACCGCCGTGATCTTGAGCCCGATTGAAAATTTTGAAAACGCTTCTTATTCAGGTAATAATTCGTAGCCAAAAATCAACAACCAAGACTGATCAGCCATGTCAAAAATTCGCATATTACCAGAAAATCTGTCCAACAAAATTGCCGCCGGTGAGGTGGTGGAACGGCCGGCGTCGGTGGTGAAGGAACTGGTCGAAAATGCCCTGGATGCGAACAGCGGCCGGATTACCGTCGAAGTGAAAGGTGGTGGACGCGCTTTGATCAGGGTAGCGGACAATGGCGAGGGCATGAACCGCGACGATGCCTTGCTGTCGCTGGAGCGGTACGCGACCAGCAAGATTTTTACGGACCAGGATCTGTTTGCGATCAACACGCTGGGTTTCCGAGGTGAAGCCCTGCCCAGTATTGCGGCGGTATCCAAATTCGAGATGATCACCCGGCAGACTCAAGCAGATACCGGCACCCGGATATTCGTGGATGGCGGTAAGATCAAGGCTGTCGAGGAGGTGGGCGCACCGCCGGGAACTATGATCACGGTCAAACAGATATTTTTCAATACGCCTGCCCGGCGAAAGTTTTTGAAGACCGTGCCCACCGAAATGGGACACGTGGCTGATACCTTGGCCCGCATTGCCATGGGCCGGCCCGATGTCCGCTTCCGATTGCTGCACAATGGCAAGGCAATCAAAGAGTGGTCGGCATCATCCGATCCAGCCTTGCGGGTTGCCGATGTACTCGGTACGGGCGTCAGCGAGGATCTACTACCGGTCAACGGTACCGGGGTCGAGGCTGCGGTGTCCGGCTGGATGCTCTCCGGGCGCAATACCCGGAGTACCTCCCAGGGGATCTATATTTACGTGAACAACCGGTTTGTGAAGGACCGGGTGATCCGGCATGCGGTGATTGCCGGTTTCTCTGGGCGGCTCATGAAAGGACGCTTTCCTGTGGCGGCCCTGTTTGTTAAAGTGCCGCCAGAACAGGTGGACGTCAACGTTCATCCCACCAAGCACGAGGTCCGCTTTTCAAATCAAAAGCAGGTTCATGATACCATTGAAAAGGCCGTTGCAGCGACCCTGCGGGCATCGGACCGGTCAGGATGGGAATATGTACCGGCGGCCAAGCCAGATATTGGCAAAGGGGAAAGGGGTCCTTCAAGAATGCCACGCGCATCCAGACCCGGAGTATCAGTGGCCGAACAGACAATGGATTTTTATTTTGAAAAACAGCGTGGAATAAAACCGGAGCATCGTTCCGCATCAGGCGGGGCGTTTGAAGCTGAATTAAGTGCCGCCAATGAAGAGAAAAGTTCCCCTTATCATAATTTTGAACCTGCTGGGCATCCTGGTTTTGTCGAGACAATCGACAAACCGACCGGGCTATGGAAATCGCACCCCTTTTCAGAGCTCAAAATTATTGGACAGTTTTACGATACCTACATCGTGTGCGAATCAGCCAGTGGGCTTGTATTGGTTGACCAACATGCTGCCCATGAAAGGGTTGCGTTCGAAGAACTGAAAAAGGCAGCCGGCCAGACGCAGGCGCCGGCCCAGAGGCTTTTGATGCCGGAAAGCCTCGAACTGGGTTACCGGGAAGCGGCCGCCCTGGATAAATTGCTGTCTGCGCTGGCACGGGTGGGATTTGAGATTGAACCGTTCGGTACCAATGCCTATGTCATCAGTTCCGTACCGGCTTTGTTGGCCCAGGCTGAAGCGTCCCCATTGGTTCGCGAAATTGTAGAAAAATATGTTGAAGTTGGCATACCCGACGACCCTGGGAAAATACTTGATCCCTGCATTGAACTCATGGCCTGCCACAGTGTCATCCGCGGCAACCAGGCGTTGACCCTTGAACAATCAAAAACCCTGTTGCAGCAGCTTGACGGTTGTGAAAATCCTTCCCACTGTCCCCATGGCCGTCCTATCTGGATCAGTTGGTCGGTCAAAGAACTGGAAAAATTGTTCAAAAGAATCGTGTAACTCGACCGAAAACCAAATGCAGCGTGCCTGGAGCATGGTGCACGGTGCCTGGGGCCCGGGGTGTGTAGGGCATGGGGCGAAAACTTTACAAGGCCCAGCCATTCAAGCAAAATTGGTCTTGATTTTCAGGTTTTGCTTTTACGCTATGCTCCAAGCACCATGTTCTCAGCAAACAGAAAGCCCCGAACCGTTAAGATTCGGGGCTTTCTGTTTGTTGCTTTTTGCTTTTCTGTTTAACGCTTAGAACGTCACTGTAAGAGCGTGAAACAGGGTGTACATGTTATCGATTTTCGCGTTTGCCACACCTTTTTTCCAGAAATCACCGGCGTCCAGGTAACCGCCCATGATCTTGTATTCCAGGTTTTCCATGGGTGTCCACTTGATGGTTAAGTCGTATTCATTTCCAACGTCTTCGTCCCAATCAGTGGTGTAGTTAACCCCGGTAGCATCGTTTATGAGGTTTTTCCCCGGCGGTTTATCGGCTTTGGCGTTGCCATAAGCTACGTCGATGTGGAGATTTTCCATGACATTCCATCCGAGACCCACATAAATAATCTTGCCGCCAGCTGTGGCAAGGGTGCCTGTTCCTAAATTTGTACCGGTCGTATCGGCCGAAAAGTTACCGAGCCCCCCTATTGAGTTGAAGGTACCCAGCTCATGGACGTTACCGGTTAGGATCAGGAGAATATCCATGTCCCGGTTGTTCTCGATGTAGCCGATGGCATTCATCTCGTTGTCATCGGTGTTGTTATCACCCGACATAAACCAGTATCCACCTCTGAGCGCGGCCGGCCCGAATTTAAACTTACCCTCCACATGGTACATCAAAGCATCGACATCAATATCATTGTTGTTAACTATGTTGGGATGGTTCTTATCCGAGTATTCGGCATCACCAAAAGCGTATATCATTTCGCCGAAGTAGCTGAACGGTCCGAAATTACCTGAAATGTACGGGTCGACAATGAAGGCCTTGGCTTCGACATTGGCAAAACCATTTAGGACGGTTGATCCAGCCACAGCAGCGGCGCCTTCCGCACCAATAGCGGCTTGTTCCAAGGCGTAGAGCCCCGGCCCGGCGCCAGCTGTTCCGCCTAGGGTGTTTGTAGGATCTACACGGTTTGCTTCTGCAAATGTACCACCAAGTGTGGATGCCGCCGTAGCAGCATAAGTCCCATTATAAGTACCCCTGGCCGTAGTAGCTGCAGCAGATTTCGTTTGAAAGTCATTGTAGAGAAATTTGAAATTCAGGGTGTCCCGCATGGTCGGAAACGCCCGGAAATCGTAATGCGATAAGAGCAGACCAGCCTGGAAGCTTTCTCCCTTGTGTTGGATAAACCCGGTGTACTTGTCGTTATCGGCATCCGCTCTGCCGCTATATCCATTTGAGTCCTGTTCGAAACTCTTTTCAGCATATGCACCGAAAGACAACTTGTCTATCGGAACGTACCACAGGAGCCGGTCCTTACCCTTCAGGTTGCTGTCACCCATCGGAGATGGCCCCCACTGCGAACCGATCATCCGGCCACCGAGAAATGCACCATAGGGTGTCTTGACAATGGCATAAGCGATATCGAAATCGAAGTTCTGATAGTTCTGGTAATCAGGACGAGCAGTATCAGTATTTTGCGAACCGAACTTGCGATTATCCAGCGCGTCGAATCGGGTGATGAATGAGACGTTGTCATTGACCTTGAAGGTGGTCTTGATCCGGGCCCGGGTATCATACCAGGCCTGGGACGAGGACTTGGGGTCGGTTAGGGCGATGTTGTCGTGGTTGACACCCCTCAGGCGGAATTCACCCGAGAAGTCGACATCCAACGCCATGACCGGAGCCGCGCAGAGCAAGGCAAGGCCGATGACCATGGTTGCTAGTAAGCATTTCTTCATCTGTTTTCCTCCTTGAATAATTACGAACTACAAAAGGGTTGTACTTTTTCCCCCAACAAATCTTCTTTCGTATCACCTCCCCCCGGTGGTCTGTCCGCATGTGCGGTTTGAAGATTTACCCCAATGCTACTTAAAATTCCCCCCCACTGCTTGCCGCGGCAAGCAGACTGGGGACCAGTGTAATTCCCTCCTTTTGCAGCTCTGGCAAAAACTACTTGTCGCCAGAACTCTAATCCATCGCGCGTGATTTTTATGTTTGAGTCTTTGAGTGAGCCCTTATCCAAGGTGAGCTTAGCTTGACTATAAACCAGTCGAGCAAAAAGTTTCAACACCTTTCGTCACTCAAGCTTTTACGCACCTATTTACCCTTGTCATCAGCTGGCGCTTCGTTCCATTTGATCGTCAGATAGGACGATGCTCGGTCAAAGTCCAGAAGATCGCCGGAACCAACCACGGCAAACACCACGTCCCGGGCGCCGTCACCGTCCATATCCGCCACGGCGACGTCGCTGACATAACCAGCTGCGGTTTCAGCCGTCCATTTCTCCTTCAGGGCCACCACGTCCCAGTAGAGGCAGGCCACTGTACCACTTTTATATACTTTGATGCGGGCCACCAGATTGCTGGCCGAATCTCTGTTTTTGACCACGATGGTCTCCAGCTTGCCGTCTCCATCCAGGTCTTCGAGATGCACTCGCTGGGGCAGATAATAACGGCCCACTTCCGATAGATCCGCTCCGGTTTTGAATTCGATAAACATGGCGCTGCCGCCAAATTTTTCCGAACTGGTCCATTCCTTACGGCCGCTGCGGTCCAAAACCCGCAGGCGGTAGTTGTCCATGAGCATGACCACCTGCTCCTGATCTTTGCCGCGGATGTCCCCCCAGGAAAAGCCATACACTTTCATGCCTCGTGGCAGCTCTTGACGCTGGTCTTGGACAAGTTTGTCACCCTGCCAGTGCAGGGTATAAATTCCGGCTAAAAAAAGTTCGGTCGGTTCATTCAAAGAGGCAAAATTACTGCCACCAGTGATGGTGCCGCGTTTCTGGCCCAGCAGGAGATCACCCTTTCCAGGGATACGAACGGCCCGGAAATACCAGTTCAGGTTATCGGCGATTTTTACCAGGTTTCCATTTGTCCACTCCAGAACATAAGATCGGAGTTCGCCGTCGTTCAAACGGCAGGTGACGTAAATTTCAGGGCGTCCATTCTTATTCAGATCGAGTACGTCGACACCCATCAGATTCAGGTGCCGAGAACCTTTCGATTCCGCTACCGTGATGAGGCGATCCTTTTCGTAGCGGCGAATCAAGATATCGCGTTTGGTCGCCATCACCACTTCGATTTTGCCGTCCTGATCGATATCGCCGGCGGCCAGCGAAACTACGCCCTTTTTAAAACGTTCGCTTTTCCATTCAGGAGGACGTGCCGGCTTGGCCGCAGCGGGTGCGGCGGCGACTGCCGGTGGCGTTGGTGCCGTGGCCTTGGGTGCGACCGCGACCACGACGGGCACCGGGGCTGGAGCCGAAGGAGCAGCCGCCGCAGGCGGCATCCCGCTGCCCAATAAAAGCGGCTTGGCCTGGGCGGCGAACTGGTCGATATGGGAAATGACCGCGCCTTTCTTGGTTCCGGCCCGGCTGAAAGCAATGGCTGTGGTTTCATTTTCCACGTCAAGCACCTTCAGGTCGGTGCTGACGCTCTTGCCGAACACCGTGATGCTGCCGAAGATGACATAGTCGGCATTGCTGTCGGTGGCCACCTTCAAGGCGGCCGCCTGGTTGGGAGCACTTTTTTTGCCGGTGAGAATTTCTATCCGGCCCTGTTGGTACAGCCGTGAAGAGAGCATGGAAACCATGCCCCGGTTCAGGTAGGTGAGGTCTTTTTCGGCGTTTATGGTGAACGGCAGAATCAGGACCTGTTTAAGCTCGGTTGCCGTTGCGGATGGGACTGGGGATAATAATACGATTGTTGATAAAAAGCAGAGTAACGGTCGGTTGAACTTAAAGCGCATCTGTATTCGTCGTTCCCGACTTCAAATAAATTTAATAAATAATTGATATCCAGCGCCTGAATTATTGCGTAACCATAGCATGAATGCCTTATTATTTAAAGGGCAATCTTAACGTTTAGGTAAATCTGAAAAGCCGGTTTTACGAGGATTCCTGGAGGGATGATCCGGAGGCGAGTCGATCCGGCGTGAGCTTTTTCATCTGAGCGTTAAAATAAGGAGAGTGTGGAATCAGCAGTAAACTCAGTTTGACCAATCCTATTTTCATAATTCTTCGCGAGCTCCCATCAGGGCTGAGAAAAAATGGATGTCCGTGCCTTGGGACCAGCTGGCCTTCGGGACGTAGCAACATTATTTGAAGCTAACGGTGTGTTAATGTAAGCGTCTGATTTGTGAACGTTCGAGGCACCCTTTTTCATCCTTGTTTTATGCGGCCGATCATGATTTTATACCTTGGTATGCATTCTTGGGCGACGCTACAAAATTTCCAGAATTATCAGGGGGTCACAGAATGCATAAATCATAGAAAAACCTTGACTTTTAGAAGTCGGGTTGGTACAAGAGTTTCGTTATTATGCATAATTGTATGACTTTGGCTGCTTGGGCTTCTTAGGAACGAAGCCCATTCGCCAGGAAAGGAGGTGATTCGGGGCCGGCAGCAACCGGCCGTTACACGTATTATCAGGTTACAATAGTTCTATCGTCATGACGACAGTTAATCCATTAAGGAGGAATTTAAAGATGAAGAAATTATTTGTATGTTTTCTAGCAGTAGCCATGGTTTTCGCGTTTACTGCACCGCTGATGGCTGCTGACTGGAACTTTTATGGAAACACCCGTTTCCAGACTTTTAGCCAGGACAGAGACAAGGAGCTTGTCAGTGCTACTGCAACTGAAGGCGATACCGACACCATCTGGTTGATGCAGAACAACTCCCGTTTCGGCGGTAAAGTTGCCGCTGGCGACATCGCCGGTCACATCGAAGTTTCGGTTGGCTCCGTAGCCTCTGGCGGCACCAACAACGTTGGTATTCGTCACCTGACGGGTACCTGGAACTTCGGCGCGGGCTCTCTGCTCGTCGGTCACACCTGGTCCATTCTTACCAACTTGCTGTCCAACCAGGCTGCCAATCAGGGCCAAGGCCTGCTGGGTTATGGAAGCATCTTCCAGGCCCGTCAAGACCAGATCCGCCTGACCTTCGGCGGTTTCAAAGTTGGTTTTCTGACTCCGACCACTTCCGCTGGCGCTGGTCCCGATATTGACACAACGCTGCCGAAAATCGAACTTGCTTATCGGTTCGCTACCGACATGTTCTGGGTTGAGCCTTTCCTCGGCTACCAGACCTATGAACGCCAGTACAGCGCAGCCACCACTTCAATGGCAGATGTTACGTCCGTCATTTATGGTTTCAAAGGTAAGGTTAACTTTGGGCCGGCATTTGTTGGCTTGGGCCTGTCCGTAGGTACCAACCCCACGGAATACGGTCTTGCCGGTACCGGTCAGGCATCCACTCTGGTCGGCACCGAGTACAAAGACATCACCTACATGGAATACATGCTGAATGCCGGTTTCAAAGCCAGTGATATGTTCACCATCGAAGCTGGCTATGGTGCTCAGATGACTGAAGATGATCTCGCTGCCAAAACTGAAGTCGAAAGAAATGCTTACTACATTCAGGTCGATATCTCCTTGGCTCCTGGCGTACACCTGATTCCGGAGTACTCCAAGATTGACAATGGCGAGTCCAAGACCAGCGGCGTTACGACTGATCTTGGTGCATCAACCTGGATTGGTGCCAAATGGCAGATCAACTTCTAAGTCTCTGACTCAGAAGTCCAATTGCTAAAAAAAAAAAGCTCGGGGTTTTGCCCCGGGCTTTTTTTCATGGTGATACAGCAAGCAGTAGCAGCCGAGCTATCGGTTCACAGCCTGTGATAGTGGGCGCTTGCATTGATGTTGATAAACGCCCCAAGCATAACCGCTCAGAGTGCAACAGACAAATCCCTGATTGCACATTCAAAGAAACACGTGTCGATTGATACGACTATAGCAGCCCCCCCCCCCCCGTAGCCGCGAGGCCTATAGAGATCGAAAAGCATGAAACCTCACAAAACAGCGAAACTATCGGGTCGTCTTCTCGATAGAAGTCGATCCAAGAACGCAAGTTGGTGCTATCTAAATTTTGCGTCCATGCTGAGAAACACAATGCCTTTTTAGGAGAGGTAATAGGAAAGAATAGCGCAGCCTTGTGTGCGAATCCAATGGCCACGGCAGGATACAGGATACACCAATTCCCTCCTGCAGGGGAAAGTTTTTTAGTCAGTGGCTGTATAACCACCCATCATTTTTTCTGGCTGAGCTCATAGGCCATGAGAGTGCTTTGTGGCTGCGTGGCTACTACCCGGCCTTCTTTCATGACGATTCCGACGACTAGCTCCTGTATGCCGTCGTTATTGAGATCACCGACTGCGAAATCCTGGATGCGGCCGGTTATGTCCCGGGTTTTCCAAATACTGGCCAGGCCTCCACCGTCCCACATCACGGCCTCTATATAACCAGAGGAATAACTACGATATCTCTCTAACTTGACATTCGCAAACGCTTTGTTTTTAAACAGGACAACCTCGTACAAGCCGTCCTTATCAAGGTCGGCCACTCTGAGGCGCGTTGGCAAGTAAAACGGCAAAGGATGGACGTCCTGGTCATTTTTTTCACCCAGAATGTGTTGTAAATTGCCGCCATATGTTGCTTGCCCCTGCCACACGGATTCTCCGGCCGGGCGCAGGATCTGCAGTTTATCTGATTTATTATATGCCACGATGGTTTCGCCGCCGTCATTCTGGATATCACCCCAGGCGGAACCCAAAGCATTGGCCAGCTTGGGTTTTACGACCCGATCGAGGACGTCCAGTTCACCGCCGACCCAACCTAGCTCAGAGATTTCTGAATCAAAAGGTGTATTGCTCTCAAGAATTTGCCGTTGTCCCAAAAGGACGTTTCCTTTGATGGGGTGGTTGATGGCCCTAAAATAGTAAGGTTGTTTGTTTGCTATCACGGCATACGTCTGGCCGTTGAATTCAAGGACGATGGAGTTCATCGCGGTGCGCTGGCTGGTCAATCCCGTGACAAAGATTTCAGGGGTTCCGTTGCCATTTATGTCTGCCAAATCGACGCTCAAATTCAAGGCGAACGCGTCGCGTTCATACTCAAACACTTTACGGAAGCGCCCCTGGCTAGCCTGGTGAATATAAACCCATTTTGGGGTGACGGTGACCAGCTCATTTAAGCCGTCATTGTTTACGTCTCCAATTTCCATTCCGCTGAGCAGGTGCTTGAAGACAGGGCCTTTCCAAAAATTTGCTTTGGCCCGGCCGGTGTACGCCTGGGTGATGAATGCCGGGTTCAGGTTGCTGCGTTGCTGGTTGTTTTCTGGCTGGGCAAGCGCAAAAGGGGCACCTCCGGCAGATGTCCGGGGCGCAGCCTCCGGTTTGAACCCGCCCTCAAGGAGCTTTTCCGGATGCGCGTGGACATCGAGCGTCTTGGTAGGTCGGGCTGCTGCGGCAGGGCCTGAGGCGGCCGGCGCTGCCGTTGCCGGTCCCAGGGCCACCGGTGCGGCCATCTGGCGGCCAAACACCGTGGCGTTGATATCGGTTGCGAACCGGTTGATCTGGGGAATGACCTTGCCCATCCCTTCGGCCTGGTTGAAAAAAGAGAGGGTCTGTCGCTCGCCAGATACATCAACCATTTTAGCATCCATGCTGATACTGTTGCCAAAGATAGTCAGACTGCCGAACAATACATAATCCGCCTGGAGTTTGGCGCCCAGAATCTGGGCCTGGATCTCATTGAGCGGGCCGGTAGCCTGTTTGGCGGCGGCCACGGTCTGCTCGCGGCCCAGGACCTGGACTTTGTTTTCCCAGGCCAGGCGGGAGGTCAGCATGTCGGCAATACCGTTGCGCAGATACGTTAAATCTTTTTCCGCGTTGATCGTAAAAGGGACGATGGCAACTCGATAGGGCCGGGTTTCTGCGGCCTGAAGCGCTGGACCGGAAATGGCCGCGGCCAAAAATATTGTAAGGACGGCATATTTAAAAATAGATCTTAAAGACATATGATTCCTATTCATCCAATTTATGTTTTAATAGGTCGTTGACAATTTTGGGGTTGGCCTGTCCCCGGGTGGCTTTCATGACCTGACCGACAAAAAAACCAAAAACTTTGGTCTTGCCGCCGCGGTACTGTTCCACCTGGGCACTGTTTTCCGCCAGGACTGTCTCTACAATCTGTTCCAGTTCGCTGGTGTCGGACATCTGGACCAGGCCCTTCTTTTCGACAATGCTTTCCGGCGCTTCCCTGGTGGCCGCCATCTCGTCGAAAACCTGCTTGGCAATCTTGCCGCTGATCGTGTCGTCGTCAATCAAACGGACCAGGGCGGCCAGGTGCTCGGCGGATATCGGGGATTTGGTGATGCTTTTGCCCTCGGCGTTGAGCAGTCCCAGCAGGGAGCCCATTATCCAGTTGCTCAACTGCTTCGGGCTGGAATGATGGCCGACGCAGGCCTCGAAATAGTCCGCCAGGTTGCGGCTGGTGGTCAGCACCCCAGCATCATACCCGGGCAAATCATATTGTTCCACAAAGCGCGCTTTCTTGGCTGCCGGCAGTTCCGGCAGGGCGGCTTTCATCCGTGTGATCCATTCGTCATCGATGACCAGCGGCAAAAGGTCCGGGTCAGGGAAATAGCGGTAGTCATGTGCCTCTTCCTTGCCCCGCATGGAGTTGGATCGGTTGCGGTCCGGGTCCCACAGCCGGGTTTCCTGCACGACCTCTTCACCGTCCAGCAGGATGTCCTGCTGGCGTAGGATCTCGTACTGCAGGGCTTTTTCGACGTGTTTGAAAGAGTTGAGGTTTTTCAGCTCCGTGCGGGTGCCGAAGGCTTCGGTTCCTATGGGGCGCAAAGAGATATTGGCATCGCAGCGGAAACTGCCTTCCTCCATGTTGCCGTCACAGATATCCACATACCTTATAATAGAACGCAACTGTCGCAGGTAAGCACCAGCCTCCGCGGGGCTACGGATATCAGGTTCACTCACGATTTCGATCAGGGGGACCCCGGTACGGTTGAGGTCGACGTGGCTGATAGGCCGGTTGGGGTCGTGGTTCAGCTTGCCGGCGTCCTCTTCCATGTGGATGCGGGTGATGCCGATGCGCCGGGCATGGCCGTCGATATCGATATCGATATGGCCATTGAGGGCTATGGGCAGTTCGTACTGTGAAATCTGGTAGCCCTTGGGCAGATCCGGGTAAAAATAGTTCTTGCGGGCGAAACGGCTGGTCGCCTCAATGGAACAGTCGGTGGCCAGGGCCATGAGCATGGCATATTCAACCACCTTTTTATTCAAAACGGGGAGCACCCCGGGCATGCCGAGGCACACCGGGCAGACATGCGTGTTGGGCGGCGCCCCGAACTCGGTGGAGCAGCCACAGAAAATCTTGGTGCGGGTTTTCAGCTGGGCGTGAACCTCCAGCCCGATGACAGGTTCGAATTGCATAGAAACAGGTGTTAAGTTTTAAGTGTTAAGTTTTAAGATGATCGTCAATCAACCGCCAACGCGTGTAAGATTCATGTGCCAGGTCAGGATTACAGTTGCGGATTTATTCTAACACATAGCACATACGACCTAAAACTAAAATCGATGAACTCGAATGCTTTCGAATTCATCGATTTTAGCCTTATATATCTGTACAATATTAGCCTATTAGTCAACGTTTATTTTGACAATGGCAGGGCCTGCGGGTATACCTCCCACCGGACACCTTGGTCTTGAATTTGCCATTGAATACCGCCGGGAGTGTGAAAATGGACTTTTTTCTGTGTGTCATTGGAATGGTATTGATATTCGAGGGGCTACCCTACTTCGCCATACCCGACAAGATGCGGATAATGGTGCAGAAACTGTTTGAGATGCCCGACAGGTCCCTACGCGGCTTCGGGTTTGTCATGATGCTGACTGGCCTGTTTCTCATATATGTCGGAAGACGATAGGGGATTCCCAATTCAAACACGATAAGGTTATATAGGGATTTGGTTAAAATTTATAAGTATTTTCAATGTATTCACTAAATGATTACAATTTTGATCTACCCAACGAACTGATTGCACAATCTCCCGTACAAGTAAGAGACAGCTCGCGACTGATGGTAGTGGATCGAAAATCCGGGCTATGGCAGCACAAGAAATTTCACGATCTTTGTGATGAGTTACGGGCTGGCGACCTACTGGTCATCAACAATACCAAGGTAATTCCAGTCAGGTTGTTCGGCAAAAAAGCAACAGGTGGCAAGGTTGAACTGCTCGTTTTGGACTATAATGATCTTGCTGGTCTTGGCGGCAACCCTGGTGTCCAGCCTGCCCAATGCCTCATAAAAGCCTCAAAACAATGTCGACCTGGAGCAATTCTTTATTTTGACGATGGGTTGTCAGCAAAGGTGCGCTCATTTTCAGATGGGATATACTCGGTAACGTTTACCAGTCGGGATGGATTAGAGGCGGCTTTGGATCAAAACGGCTATATGCCTTTGCCACATTATATAAAGCGGTCTCCTGAAACGCCATCGCCTTGTGATGATCGGAAAGCGTACCAGACGGTTTACGCCTCGGAAAAAGGTGCCATTGCGGCGCCAACAGCCGGGCTCCATTTTACCCCTGAACTGCTCGACGACTTGTCCGATAAAGGCGTTGAACTTGTTGAAATTACACTACATGTTGGCTATGGTACGTTTTTGCCGGTCCGGGTTGCAGATATTCGTGAGCACCGCATGCACACGGAACTGTATCATATCTCTACGAAAGCAGCGGAGCAAATCAATCTGGCACGCAGTGAAGGCCGCCGTGTGATCGCTGTGGGAACCACCAGTGTGCGCACACTTGAATACGTGTCGAGAGAAAGCGGTACCGTCTAGGCCGGCAGCGGAGCCTGTGACCTTTTTATATATCCTGGTTTCCAATTTAGAATCATCGATGCCATGATTACCAATTTCCACCTGCCTGAATCTACGCTGCTCATGCTGGTATCGGCATTTATCGGGCGGGAGAGGATCTTGAACGCCTACCGTGAGGCGGTGAGACAGAAATACCGTTTTTTCAGCTATGGTGACGCGATGATGATTGCTTAGTGTTAAGTTTTAAGTGTTATGTGTAAAGTGAAAACCAAAACCGAAAGGCTTTCTCCATGGCATATTTCTATTTTGAAAAACTTGACGTTTGGCAGCATTCGTGCCGGTTGGCGGTTGCTATATATTAGGAAACCGAAAGTTGGAATGACTTTGGCTTAAAAAATCAGATGACAAGGGCAGCCGTTTCCATAGCCTCCAATATCGCCGAGGGGGCTGAAAGAGGATCGAACGCTGAATTTATTAGGTTTCTTAATATTTCAAAAGGTTCTGCCGCAGAATTAAGAACTCAGGCGTATATAGCTAAAAAATTAGGGTTTATTGATGAGTCTCGCGCAGACAGGCTTATAATGGATTTGAAGAATCTCTCCAGTATGCTCCATGGGCTAATAAAATCTTTGAAGCGGAAACTTAAAACTTAACACGACTTCATGTTGAAATTTAAGATTGAAAATCAATCTACCGACAGCCGCGCCAGGACAGGTAGGCTGGAGACGGCCCGCGGTGTTATCGAAACCCCGATCTTCATGCCGGTCGGTACGCTGGGGACCGTCAAGGGCTTGTCCCCGGAAGAGCTTACCAGCTGCGGGGCGCAGATCATCCTGGGCAACACCTACCATTTATACCTGCGTCCGGGCCGCGAGGTTATCGATCTTTTCGGGGGACTGCACCGGTTCATGCATTGGGACGGCCCGATCCTGACGGACAGCGGCGGATTCCAGGTCTTTTCACTGGCCAAGCTTTCCAAGATTTCCGAGGAAGGCTACACCTTTCAATCGCACGTGGACGGTTCCCGGCATACCCTGACGCCTGAAAAAGCGATCGAGGTTCAACTGAGCCTCGATTCCGATATCATGATGTGCCTGGACCAGTGTATCCAGTATCCGGCTTCCCACGCTGAGGCTGAGGCGGCACTTGAGCTGACCACCCGCTGGGCCAAGCGCTGTGTTGATTACTGGGAATCAAACCGCCTTCCCCAAAACAACCTGTTCGGCATCGTGCAGGGCGGCATGTTTCCCGATCTGCGCGAGCGGTCCGCCGCCCAGTTGACCGCCTTCGATTTTCCGGGGTTTGCCATCGGTGGTTTGAGTGTCGGCGAGCCCATCGACCTGATGCGGGAGATGGCGGATTTTACCCTGCCCCTGCTGCCCGCCAAGAAACCCAAATACATCATGGGTGTGGGCACGCCTGAGGACCTGGTGGAACTGGTGGCGCTGGGGGCGGACATGTTTGATTGCGTCATGCCCACCCGCAACGCACGCAACGGCCAGTTGTTTACCGCCAGCGGGACGCTGAACATCGCCAATGCCAGGTTTCGCAAGGATACCGACCCGATCGAAGCGAGTTGTATTTGCTATACCTGCCGGCACTATTCGAGGGCCTATTTGCGGCATCTGTACAAGACTCGGGAACTGCTCGCTTACCGGCTGAACACCCTGCACAATATCCACTATTACCTGAAGCTGATGGCTGATATGCGGGGCGCCATAAACCGGGATGCGTTTGCGGATTTTCGCAACGCGTTTTATCGCAAGAGAAATAGTTAGAGGCTATCTCAAAAATAGGATTTTGGTTCAAGGTCAAGGCGGCCGTGAGGTTCTAACCGGAGTAATACTCAAGTATTTCGAGGATAGCGCTTACGGTCGCGCCTGACGGCTTGAAAACCGGCACTGCCTGCCGAAACCTCTCGCCTAACGCAGAGATTGGGCCAAAAGACATTTTTGAGATAGCCTCTACGCTGATAACAGCGGTTCTTTGTCGAGTTCCTTTTGACTTTTTTGAATTTAGCCCTTATTTTCGGAGTGACGGTTTCAAAATCTTCAATCGGGCTCAAGGTGCGGCGGCTGCGAGGTGTCCCGTGGTGCGGGATTTCCCGCTTGATCTATTCCTTTATGGTGGGTCGTAAACCGGAGGTGCCGGCGAAGCCAATGCCTTGCGTGGTAAATACAGTGGGTATTGCAAGGATAGCGCTAAAGGTTGCGCCTGAAGGCTTGAAAACCGGCACCCCGTGCTGAACCGAGTGCCCAAAGCCGAGATTGATTTCGAGGGGAGGTTTTGCGACCACTTCTATTCAGGTTGATCATTCCAGTGAACCCGGGAGAATAAAATGAAAGAAAAAGTACAGGCAGTTTTAGATAAAGTCCGGCCCATGCTGCAGGCTGACGGCGGTGATGTGGAGTTGGTGGATATACAGGACGGTATTGTCAAAGTCCGGCTCCAGGGCGCCTGCGCCGGATGCCCCATGTCCCAGATGACCCTGCGCAACGGGATTGAACGCACCCTGAAGCAGGCCATTCCTGAAGTTAAAGCGGTCGAACCGGCCGACGGATAATCCTCCGGAAACCATTTCCGGAGGCCCGTTGCGGTGAGCCGATCATCATATTCTTTCCAATGCGGCGCATGTCCCCGTCGCCGCACCGTATATCCTTGCCTGGGAGGACTGCGTCCCCAGGTCTCAGTGTGAACTACATCGAATGAAGGAGCGGACCGTATGACAGTTGCGAAAAAAATCGAAGCGTTCATGGAAAAGTCGTCCTGGATAAGGAAAATGTTTGAAGAGGGCGCCCGTCTGAAGGCGGAACACGGTGCCGAAAATGTATTTGATTTCAGCCTGGGCAACCCCAACCTGCCGCCGCCGGACAAATTCAATGAAGTGCTTCGCGACACGGTCGATTCCTGCGGCCTGGGGGATCATTGCTACATGCCCCAGACCGGCTACCCGCAGGTATGCCACAGTGTAGCCGAATACCTGACCGAGGAGCAGGAAGTGGCGGTTTCAAACAAGGACGTTATCATGACGTGCGGCGCCGCGGGGGCCTTGAATGTCATGCTCAAAGCACTATTGGATCCGGGTGACGAGGTGATTACGCCAACACCCTGCTTTGTTGAGTATATGTTTTATGTCGACAATCACGGTGGTGTTTTGAAAATGGTGCCTACCCATCCGGACTTTACGCTGGACCTGGCAGCGCTTGAAACTGCCATCACGCCTAAAACCAAGGCATTGATTATCAATTCGCCCAACAATCCCACCGGTCAGATCTATTCCGAGGAAAGCCTGAAAGCGCTGGGGGATTTGCTGACAAGCAAAGGCCGGGAGTTTGGGCGGACCATCTACCTGCTATCCGATGAACCTTACCGCAAAATTATTTACGATGGGGCGAAGGTTCCCAGTATTTTCAAGTGTTATGCGGATAGCGTGATCGGGACTTCGTATTCAAAAGATATATCGATTCCGGGTGAACGTATCGGATTTGCGGCCGTTAATCCGGCGGCCGCCCATAAAGACATTCTGATGGCCGGTATGACGCTGACCAACCGCATCCTCGGGTATGTCAATGCGCCGGCCCTGATGCAGAGAGTGGTTGCGTGCATGCAGGGATTGAGCGTCGATATCGGGGAGTATAAGCGCAAACGTGATATGCTCTGCGATGGCCTGGCCGAATGCGGATATGAGTTTACCAAACCCACGGGCGCGTTTTACCTTTTTCCCCGCACACCGATTGAAGATGACGTCAAGTTTGTAAAGGCTTTGCAGGAAGAATTGATCCTGGTTGTTCCGGGCAGTGGTTTTGCGGGTCCGGGACATTTCAGGATCGCGTTCTGCTGCGATGACAACACGATCGTCAATGCAATGCCCGGCTTTAAGCGGGCGATTGAAAAATTCAAGTAGAAGCTATCTCAAACCAATGCTCCCACAGTAGCCAGGAATCAGCCGCAAACAGCTGCTTTCGCTTGCCGAACCGGATTCATTTTTCAATCCGGAACAAAAAACTTCTATTGACACACCCCGGTTAATCATTTATTGGTTCTGTAACAATGTTACTATTCGTAACTTTGAGTGCTTCCAAAACCTCGGGAAACATTGAATACATTAAAGGTAACATCGTTATTCTATTGGCTTATATGCCCGATTCCAACTTTTTACGCAGGCAATCTAGGTGGGGCGGATTTATCCCGTTTTGAGAGAACAACAGCGGTCGCGCGAACTGTGGTAGCGGGCGTCCGGCTACCCCGCATGTAGTTAGGAACAAATAAACGACAATTAGGAGCAGAAGGGGTCAACATGAAAATTCTAAAGATCGACCATCTCGGTATTGCAGTCAACAGTATTGAAGAGGGCAAAAGTTTCTGGACGGACGCTTTGGGGCTTCCTTTCGAAGGCGATGAAACCGTGGCGGAGCAAAAGGTCACGACGGCCTTTTTTCCGGTGGGCGAGAGTGAGGTAGAACTGCTGGAATCGACGGCGCCGGACGGGCCGGTGGCCAAATATATCGAAAAACGAGGCCAGGGGATTCAGCATGTAGCCTTCCGTGTCGAAAATGTCGAGGAGGCCCTGGAAGAGCTCAAGGCCAAGGGGATTCAGTTAATCGACCAGAAACCGCGTATCGGCGCCGGCGGGGCCAAGATTGCCTTCCTGCACCCCAAAGCGACCAACGGCGTGCTGGTCGAATTGTGTGAAAGAGATTGATTGCTTAACCAAATCATTTTCTGGGCTTTCGTTGCCCGTCGTCAAGCTGGCGGCGAAAGCCCGAGCTGGTTGCAACCGCGACTGATCCAGAGCTTGATCTACCCATCGTGCTATCTTCTGCCGGAACTCTCCTGAAGCTGGTTTATTTTTCAACAGAGATATAAAAACTTTTGTTGACACGCCGAATATTATCATTTAATGATGCTGTAACAATGTTACTGTCCGTGACACCAATATAACCCCAAAAACCTGTAAAACCCTTTGATTTCAAAGGTAACAACGTTATTAAAAAGAGCTTATGACTGAACTCAACGGCATCAATCCGGAAGTTCTCCAGCGTCTTGAAACCGCGGTGATGGACATTTTCAGCAGTTCCGACTTCCACAAGGCCAACATGCGGGATGTGGCCAAGCGAGCCGGCATCAGCTTCAGCACCATCTACAATCATTTCGGATCCAAGGAACGGCTCCTGTTTGCCTTCGTGGACAAGGGGCTCGAAACACTGACCGATCGTATATTTGATCATCTCAAAGGAATGCAGGATCTCAAGGAAAAGATGCGCAAGGTGCTCTGGTTGCAATTGGACTACTATGAGCGCTATCCGGAACTGGGGCGCATCCTGTTCATGACGGTCCCGATGAAAACCTGGATGGCGGATGAGTCTTTCCGGCAGCGAAAAATGATCAACCTGTATCTCGATGTTCTCAAAGAAGGCCAAACGCGAGGGCAGCTCAACCCGGATGTCCGGGCCGGTGTCTTGCTGGATTTCATGCTGGGTACGGTGCAGCGGGCATTTTTCATGTGGGTTTCCCGGGGACAGCAGGGGAGCCTGGCTGATCAAACCAGCTTCCTGTTTGATATGATCTGGCGGGCCATTGCCAATCCTGCCACTGAAGTCTGATTCCCGCCCGGGTACCGGTAAAATGCCCGGGCACTGTGATCCGGTTCCAAGCAGGGGGAGATAAACAATACCAACGCGATAATAAATACTTTTTCAACGTGTAAAAGGAGACAACATGTCCGACAAGCAAAAAGTAGACGACTGGAAGGCGCTGGCGGAAAAACAGCTAAGAGGCAAACCCTTGGAGGCTTTGGACTGGGACACACCTGAAGGCATCAAGGTAAAACCGCTCTATACCGCTGAAGATCTCGAAGGGTTGGAGCACATCGACACGCTGCCAGGTTTTGCGCCGTACACGCGCGGCCCCATGGCCACCATGTACGCCGGCCGTCCCTGGACCATTCGCCAGTACGCGGGCTTTTCGACCGCCAAGGAATCCAATGCGTTTTACCGACGCAACCTGGCCGCGGGCCAGAAGGGGCTTTCGGTGGCCTTCGATCTGGCCACGCACCGCGGCTATGACTCCGATCACAGCCGGGTAGTGGGTGATATCGGCAAGGCCGGCGTGGCCATCGACTCGGTGGAGGATATGAAGGTCCTGTTTGACCAGATTCCCCTGGACCAGATGAGTGTCTCCATGACCATGAATGGAGCGGTCCTGCCGATCCTGGCCGGTTATATCGTTGCGGCCGAAGAGCAGGGCGTGAAGACCGAGCAGCTTTCCGGTACCATCCAGAACGATATTCTCAAGGAGTACCTCACCCGCAACACCTACATTTATCCGCCGGAACCGTCCATGCGCATCGTATCGGACATCATTGGCTTTTGTTCCAACAACATGCCGCGCTACAACACGGTCAGCATCAGCGGTTACCACATGATGGAAGCCGGCGCCAATTCCGTGCTCCAAACGGCCTTTACCCTGGCCGACGGCCTGCAGTACGTACGGGCGGCCCTTGATGCCGGTCTGGATATCGACGGTTTCGCACCGCGGCTCTCCTTCTTCTTCGGCGTGGGCATGAACTTTTTCATGGAGATCGCCATGCTGCGGGCGGCGCGTTTTCTGTGGCATGAGCTGATCAGCCCGTTCAATCCCCAGAATCCCAAGTCCACGATGCTGCGGACGCATGTGCAGACATCCGGCTGGAGCCTGACCGAACAGGATCCCTACAACAACATTATCCGGACGACCCTGGAAGCCCTGGCCGCGGCCCTGGGCGGCACGCAGTCACTGCACACCAACTCATTTGATGAAGCCGTGGGGCTGCCCACCGACTTTTCCGCGCGGATTGCCCGCAACACCCAGATTGTTATCCAGGAAGAGTCCCAGGTGTGCAAGGTGGTGGATCCCTTGGGCGGCTCCTATTATATAGAGGCCCTGACCAACGGTATTATTACCGAAGCGCGTAAGATCATTCAGGAGGTGGAGGAGCTCGGCGGCATGGCCAAGGCCATCGAGACCGGCATGCCCAAGATGCGCATCGAGGAATCGGCCGCCCGCAAACAGGCCCGGATCGACCAGGGGCTGGATGTCATCGTAGGCGTCAACAAATACCAGATCGAGGAAGCACCGCTGGAAGATGTGCTGGAAGTGTCCGAAGCCGTGCGTGACGAGCAGATCCAGCGCTTGAAAGAGCTCAAGGCGGGCCGTGATAATGCTGCCGTGGAAAAGGCCCTGGCCGATGTATCCGCCGCCGCCGAATCCGGTGCCAACTTGCTGGAAGCCTGTATCCCGGCTGTCCGCGCCCGGGCCACGGTGGGTGAAATCTCCGACGCCATGGAAAAGGTTTTCGGCCGGTTCGTGGCCACCACCCAGTGCATCTCCGGTATCTATGCCTCTGAATATACGGGCACCGACGCAATCGATTCCCTGCGCAAGCGAGCGGACGAATTCGAAGCCAAGCAGGGCCGGCGGCCCCGGATTCTGCTGACCAAAATGGGCCAAGACGGACATGACCGGGGCGTTAAGGTTGTGGCCACTGCATTTGCCGACCTGGGTTTTGACGTCGATATCAGCCCCATGTTCCAGACGCCTGAAGAGGCTGCCAAGATGGCCGTCGAAAATGATGTCCACGTGGTGGGAGCGTCCTCCCTGGCCGCGGGTCACAAAACCCTGGTGCCCCAGCTCATCGAGGAGCTTAAGAAATTGGGCGGCGACGAAATCCTGGTCGTGGCCGGCGGTGTAATTCCGCCCGGCGATTACCAGTTCCTGTATGACTCCGGTGTCAGCGGTGTATTCGGTCCCGGTACCCCGATCACCGAGTCCGCGGCCAAGGTGCTGAGTGCGATGGAAGGATAAAGGCAGTTATAAGTGAGCTAAAGTTTGAAGTGATTTAAAGTTAAGGTATCCTGCCGATATGATTTTAAATCAATGGAGCAAAGCGACACCTTGACTTGAGACACTTTAGATGACGCGAAGCGAATGCCTAACGTGGTGCAATTTAGTCACTCCAAACGTATTATGATGAATGCCCAAGCCCACATTGACGGCGTTCTCGCCGGTGACCGCCTGGTGTTGGCCCGGACGATTACCCTGGTCGAGAGCAGCCTGCCGGAGCACCGGCAGATGGCGGCCGGGATTATCGACGGCCTGCTGCCCCACACGGGCAAAGCGGTTCGTCTGGGTATTACCGGTGTTCCCGGCGTGGGCAAGAGCACGTTCATCGAGACCTTTGGGATGTACCTGACCGGGCAGGGCCATCGCCTAGCGGTCCTGGCCGTGGATCCCAGCAGCACCCGTAGCCGGGGAAGCATCATGGCCGACAAAACCCGTATGGAGCAGTTGTGCGTCGAGCCCATGGCGTTTATCCGACCCTCGCCCTCCGGGGGCAGCCTGGGTGGTGTTGCGCGCAAGACCCGCGAGACCATGCTGCTGTGCGAGGCGGCCGGGTTCGATGTCATCATCGTTGAAACCGTGGGTGTGGGTCAGTCCGAAACCGCGGTGGCCTCCATGGTGGATTTTTTCCTGGTGCTCATGCTGGCCGGGGCTGGCGATGAGCTGCAGGGGATTAAAAAGGGGGTGCTGGAGATTGCCGACGCCCTGGCGGTAAACAAGGCCGACGGCGACAATGTCGAGAAGGCCGCACAGGCCAAGAAAGCGTATGAGACCGCCTTGCACCTGCTGAACCCGGCGTCACCCTCGTGGTCACCCCCGGTGTTGACCTGCAGCGCCAAAGAAAAACTGGGGATCGATGCTATCTGGCAGACCGTGCTGGCCCATAAGCAGGCCTTTGAAACTTCCGGTGAGTTTGTGGAAAAACGGCAGAAGCAGGCCCTGGACTGGATGTGGGCCCTGATCGAGGAAGGCTTGAAGGATCGGTTCCATAAAAACCAGGAAATTGTGGCGGCTCTGCCGGATTTGAAACGGGCCGTCGTCAACGGCTCGGTTGCCCCGGCCGCGGCCGCCGACGAACTGCTTTTTTTTCTTGACAAGCGGGGGCCGGTCTAGTTTGTCAAAAGTTCCACCCATGATTGTCGTTTCAGGACAGGAATTGAGAATCACCCTTGACCCGAACAGCGAGCGTCTTCCCAGCAGCTTGCTGCGGGGGTAGCGAGCGAGTCTGAAGTGTAAAATTCCCTACGGGGAACGATTCCGGCAGCTTGCTGAGGGGAGCGTTCAATATAAACCAATTATCTATATAAGGGTTCCAAAGAAAGGAAGGCCACAATGGGTATAGTGGAAGACAAAATCAAGGAACTGAAAGACCGCGAAGCCAAGGTACAGCAGATGGGCGGCGAAAAAGCGGTTGCCAAGCACAAGGAAAAAGGCAAGTTGACCGCCCGGGAGCGGTTGGACGAACTGTTCGATGCGGGCACGTTCCGGGAGATCGACGCGTTTGTGTCCCACCGCTGCGTGAACTTCGGCATGGAAGCGGTTGAGGTTACCTCCGACGGCGTCGTTACCGGCCACGGGCTGGTCGACGGCCGTCCGGTGTTTGCCTATGCGCAGGATTTTACCTCCCGCGCCGGCAGCCTGGGAGAGATGCATTCCAAAAAGATCTGCAAGGTCATGGACCTGGCTCTCAAGGCCGGGACCCCGTTTGTTGGTTTCAACGATTCCGGCGGCGCCCGGATCCAGGAAGGGGTCGACGCGCTGTCCGGATACGGCCAAATCTTCTACCGCAACTCCGTGTCATCCGGTGTAATCCCCCAGATCTCAGCCATTATGGGACCCACCGCCGGCGGGGCCGTCTACTCACCGGCCATGACCGACTGGATCTTCATGGTCAAGGATACCAGTTACATGTTCATTACCGGGCCGGAGGTTATCAAGTCCGTCACCGGTGAAGAGATCACGTTCGAGGACCTCGGCGGGGCCATGGCGCACAACGAGAAGAGCGGTGTGGCCCAGTTTGCCTGCGAAAACGATCAGGATGCCATTGCCCAGATCAAAAAGCTCCTGTCGTTTGTACCGTCCAACACCATGGAAGATCCACCCCTGGTGGCCACCGGTGATGATCCCCGGCGAACCGACCCGGCCCTGGACAGTATCGTACCGGACAGTCCGGCGGCTTCCTACGACATGAAAGACGTGATCAAGTCCATAGTGGACAACGGTGAGTTTTTCGAACCCCACATGTACTTCGCCCAGAATATCATCATTGGATTTGCCCGCCTCAACGGCCGGTCTATCGGGATTATCGCCAACCAGCCGAAAGTGATGGCCGGCTGCCTGGACATCAACGCGTCCGACAAGGCCACCCGGTTCATCCGCTTCTGTGATGCCTTCAACATTCCCATGCTGACCATTGCCGACGTGCCCGGGTACCTGCCCGGCTCCCAGCAGGAATGGGGCGGCATCATCCGCCACGGGGCCAAGTTGCTGTGGTGCTACTCCGAAGCAACCGTGCCCAAGCTGCTGCTGGTGACCCGTAAGGACTACGGCGGCTCTTACCTGGCCATGTGCTCCAAGGACTTGGGGGTCGACATGGCCTTTGCCTGGCCGACGGCCGAGATTGCGGTGATGGGTGCCGAAGGGGCCGCCAACATCATTCACCGCAAGGAGATCAAAGGTGCCGACGACCCGGTTGCCAAGCGCAAGGAGAAGATCGCCGAGTACCAGGATCTTTTTTCCAACCCATACTGCGCGGCGACCCGTGGCTATATCGATGCGGTCATAACACCCAGTGAAACCCGGCCGCGCCTGATCGACGCGCTGGAGGTGATGTGCAACAAGCGCGAGCTGCGGCCGCCAAAGAAGCACGGCAATATTCCCATGTAAGGTTCGCGCGCTTTTGACATCCAGCCAGGGAGAGACCTATGAATGAAAAGAAAAAAGCAGCGGCCATGGCAGCTGTGATCAATTTCATCAAGACCGAGGAAGAGGCCATCATGATGCAGGCCGCGGAAGTGCCGGCCGAGCCGGTTGCCGCGCCGACTGCGCCACCGGCGGGCCTGTGGGGCATCAGCGGGCGTCAGGACATGATGCAGATGCGCAACATGATGCAGCTCAAAGCCTTTCACGGTATTAAATAAATCGAACGTAAAACTGCAAAGTAAACTTATATAAAGAGGAGACAGGGGCAATGAGCGATCATAGTCAGCTTAACATCACCGAAATGAATTACGACAAAGACCGTCCGGCGGCGGCCAACCCGGTCAAGGTCATGGATTTGACCCTGCGCGACGGGCACCAGTCACTGTTTGCCACCCGGGGACGCACCGAGGACATGATTCCGGTGGCGGAGATGATGGACGAAGTGGGCTTCTGGGCCACGGAGACCTGGGGCGGGGCCACCTTCGACACCATGCACCGCTTTCTCAACGAAGATCCGTGGGAACGAATCCGTACCTTGAAGCGCTACTTCAAAAAGACGCCGTTTTCCATGCTCCTGCGGGCGCAGAACTTGGTGGGCTACCGCAACTACGCCGACGACGTGGCTGTGGCGTTCATGGACCGGGCCTGTGAGAACGGAATGGACATCTTCCGGACTTTCGACGCCCTGAACGACTACCGCAACTTCCAGACGGTGGTGCCCAAGATCAAGGAGTACGGCAAGCACTTCCAGGGCTGCATCTGCTACACGATGACAGAGCCGCGCCTGGGCGGCGAGGTGTACAACCTGGACTACTACGTGAACAAGGGCAAGGATCTGGAGGAGATGGGGGCGGACAGCATATGCATAAAGGACATGGCCGGGCTGATCGCGCCATACGACGCCTACGCCATTGTCAAGGCCCTTAAGGCGGCGGTTAAAGTGCCGATCCACCTGCACAGCCATTTCACCTCTGGCATGTCGCCCATGAGTCATTTAAAGGCCATCGAAGCCGGGGTGGACATCATCGACACCTGCATGTCGCCGTACGCCTACCGCACCTCGCACGCGGCCCTGGAGCCTTTGGTAATGACCCTTTTGGGTACCGACCGCGACACGGGCTTCGACATCCGTGACCTGGCGGCTATCAACGAAGTGCTGGAAAAAGAGATCATGCCCAAGTACCGGCACCTTCTGGACGATACCAAGCTGTCGATCATCGACATCAACGTGCTGTTGCACCAGACCCCGGGCGGGATGCTCTCCAACCTGGTCAACCAGCTGCGCGAGATGGACGCGCTGGACAAGATCGACGAGGTGTACAAGGAGCTGCCGCGGGTGAGAAAGGACCTGGGCCAGATCCCGCTGGTAACGCCCACCAGCCAGATCGTGGGTATCCAGACGGTGAACAACGTGCTGTTCGACGACGAGAACGAGCGCTACAAGATGATCACCGGCCAGGTAAAAGACCTGTGCTACGGCCTCTATGGAAAGACGGCTGTACCGATCAACCCGGAAGTGCAGAAAAAAGCACTCAAGGGCTACGACCGGGGCGAGGAACCGATCACCTGCCGTCCGGCGGAAGTGCTCGAGCCCGAACTGGAAAAAGCCAAGGAGGAGATCGGCGATCTGGCCGTGGACCTGGACGATCAAGTGCTCTATGCCATCTACCCGGTTACGGGCAAGAAATTTCTCAAGTGGAAATACGGCAAGGAAGAACCACCCAAAGAGGTGCTGCCGCGCAGCATGGAAGAGGCCCAGGCCGAGCTGGACCTGATCAAGAAGGCCAAAGCCGGCCAGCTGTATGAAAAGCCGGAAGCCCCGGAAAAGAGCGAGAACCTGCGGACCTTCAACGTGTATGTCGACAAGGATTACTTCGAGGTGGGCGTAGACGAAGTGGGCGGCGGTCCGGTGATCAGCTACGTGCAGCCTGGTGCAGTTCCGGCTGCCCCGGCAGCCCCGGCCCCGGCCCCGGCGGCAGCTCCGGCCGCACCGGCTGCTCCGGCAGCCCCGGCCCCGGCCAAGGAGGAAGCCGCTCCGGCGCCGGCCCCGGCGGCAGCGGCCGATGGTACCCCGATGAATGCACCCATGCCCGGTATGATCGTCAGCTACGAGAAAAACGTGGGCGATGAAGTGGCCGAGGGCGACACCGTGCTGATTCTCGAAGCCATGAAGATGGAGAACGCCCTGGCGGCCCCGTGCAGTGGGACCATAAAGGCCATCAACTTCTCCTCGGGCGACTCGGTGGCCAAGGGCGATGTACTTGCAGTTATCGGATAACTAGCGGCTACTTATAAGCTAAACCTATACTCGGGGTATCGGCGCAACGGGCCTGGTTGACATCCCCTCCGCCATACCCCGGTTTTTTAGATAGTGCCTGACCACAAGAGGCATCTTTTGGCCCAGAGCGGCGTTTTCGCTCTTTTGAGCACGCAGTGAAGCTTCAGCGCTATCCTCAAAATAGCGTACTATGTCTGCGGTTTCAAAATCGCTCAAGCCTTGCTCTGAACCAAAACCTACCATTTGTGACCAGGCACCAGATAACCATGAAGGAGGTTTGGGATCATGAAGATTCATGAGTACCAGGCAAAGGAATTGTTTAAAAAATACGGCGTGCCGATTCCCAACGGCGGAGTCGCCTTTTCCACCGATGAAGCCAGCTCCGTGGCGGAGACCCTGGGCGGCTATCCGGTGGTCGTCAAAGCGCAGATCCACGCCGGCGGCCGCGGCAAAGGCGGCGGCGTCAAGCTGGCCGGTAGTGCCGCTGAAGTCAAAACCAATGCAGACGACATCCTGGGCATGACCCTGGTGACCCACCAGACCGGTCCCGAAGGAAGGCTGGTCAAGAAAGTGCTCGTAGAGCAGGGGCTGAACATAGCCAGCGAACTTTACCTGAGCATTTTGCCGGACCGGGCCACGGCCAAGAATATCATCATGGCCAGTGAGGCCGGCGGCATGGACATCGAAGCGGTGGCCGCCGAGACACCGGAGAAAATCATCAAGGTGTTGGTGGACCCGCTGACCGGCCTTCAGGCCTATCACTGCTGCGAAGTGGCTTTCGGGTTGAACCTGCCGGCTGAAGCCATGAAGCCGTTTTTCAAACTGCTGACCAGCCTGTACCGCATGTTCTGCGATTACGACTGCTCCCTGGTGGAGATCAACCCGCTGGTCCTGACGGCCGAAAACGACGTGATCGCCCTGGACGCCAAAGTCGACGTGGACAGCAATGCCCTGTTCCGACATAAGGATATCCTCGAATACCGTGATCTGGACGAAGAGGATCCCCTGGAGGTCGAGGCGTCCAATTACAACCTCAACTACATCAACCTCGACGGCAATGTCGGCAACATGGTCAACGGCGCCGGGTTGGCCATGGCCACCATGGACATCATCAAGATGGCCGGGGCCGATCCGGCCAACTTTCTGGATGTCGGCGGCGGAGCCAGTGCCGAAATGGTCGAAAACGGTTTTCGCATCATCCTCAGCGATCCGAACGTGAAGGGCATCCTGATCAATATCTTCGGTGGTATCCTGCGCTGCGACGTCCTGGCCACCGGGGTGGTCGAAGCGGCCAAGAAGACCAACATTGCGGTTCCCGTGGTGGTCCGCATGGAAGGCACCAATGTCGAGGAGGGCCGCCTGATCCTGGCGGAATCCGGACTGAACCTCATCACAGCCGTGGATCTCAAGGATGCCGCGGAGAAAGTGGCCGAGATCGTCGCCTAATGTAAGGTTGACGGCAAGCAGGCAGATTTTCCGCGGATGCGGTGACTTCATAAGCTAAATTGAGCGCTAGTAAATAGAGAGGTAAACACAGTGAGCATATTCGTAAATAAGGAAACCAAGCTTCTGGTCCAGGGGATCACCGGCCGGGAAGGACAGTTCCATACCCGCCAGTGCGTCGAATACGGCACCCAGGTTGTGGCCGGCGTCACGCCGGGCAAGGCCGGGCAGAAAATGGATGACGTGCCGGTGTTCAACACGGTCAAAGACGCGGTCAGTGCCACCGGCGCCAACTGCAGCATGATTTTCGTACCGCCGCCTTTTGCGGCCGATGCGATTATGGAAGCCGTAGATGCCGAGATCGAGCTGATCGTGGCGATTACCGAGGGCATCCCCGTGATGGACATGATGAAGGTAAAAAATTTCATGGCCGGTAAAAACAGCCGCCTGATCGGCCCCAACTGCCCGGGCATCATTACGCCGGGTGAGTGCAAGATCGGCATCATGCCGGGCCCCATTCACCAGCCGGGCGGCCCCATCGGGGTGGTGTCGCGCTCCGGCACCCTGACCTACGAGGTCGTTCATCAACTGACCAACAAGGGCATCGGCCAGACGACCTGCATCGGTATCGGCGGCGACCCGGTCAACGGGACCAATTTTATCGATTGCCTCAGCGCTTTCCAGGATGATCCGGAGACGAAGGGCATCGTCATGGTCGGTGAAATCGGCGGCACGGCCGAGGAAGAGGCGGCCGAGTTTATCTCCGCGAACGTGAACAAGCCCGTGGTCGGTTTTATCGCCGGGCTGACGGCGCCACCCGGCCGCCGCATGGGACATGCCGGGGCCATCGTGAGCGGGGGCAGCGGCACCGCCCAGGGTAAAATCGAGGCCATGAAAGCCGGCGGGATTCATGTGTGTGAGAATCTGGGGCAGCTAGGTGACATCTGCGCCGATGTCTTCTAGAAGTGATCTCAAAAAAGTCTTTTGATCCAATCTCAGCGTTGGACGCAAGGTTCAAATCCTCGAAATACTATCAGTATTACTCCGGTTTGAACCTCGCGCCCGCCTTGACCTTGGATCAAAATCCAGATTCTGAGACCACCTCATAGCTCTATTCTATTTAGATTTATAGATTAATCCTGTAGAGGCCTAAATCAAGGCCCCCAAGGTTCAGCAGTCTACATAAAGACCGTCTGTGAGAAAAACTTGCTCACGGGCGGTTTTTATGGTTTAGGTGGAGGGCTGTGTCGTTTTCACACAGGATGAGGGGTAGGATAAAGCATCCTGCTTAAGTTGATAAGGTATTCGTATTATGCATGAGATGGGCATCGCCCTGGAAATAATCGACATTGCCGAGGCCTCCATTCCGGCCGAGATGCAGGACGCACAGGTCGAAAGTGTCAATCTGAGGATCGGCAAACTTTCGGCTATAGTCCCGGAAAGTCTGACTTTCTGTTTTTCGGTAGCCATAAAAGAGACACGGCTGGAGGGTGCCCAGCTGAACATCGAGCAGATTCCGGTGGTGGCCACGTGCAAAGATTGCGACAACCACTGGACCATCGATGAGCCCGCTTTCACCTGCCCCAAGTGCGAGAGCGGCTCCATCGAGTTGATCTCCGGCAAGGAGCTCGACATCGTGTCAATCGAAATTAGGGATGAGGACCAATCCGCATGAGTATCGAGTTTTTTACCACCAGGAAATATTATCACCACGACCACACCAAGCACACCCACGACGGGCATGATCACCACCACGGGACCGTCGTGGGCAGCAAGCGTTCCGGGACCCGCGAAATCAAAGTGGTGCGCAGCGTGCTGGACGCCAACAACATCATGGCCGACCAGAACCGCAAGCTGTTTGCGGAAAAGAACGTTTTCGTCCTGAATGTGATGAGCAGTCCGGGTTCGGGTAAAACCGAAACCCTGGTCAAATCCCTGGCCCTGCTGATGCCCGACATCAAGTGCGCCGTGGTTGTCGGGGACATCTGCACGACCAACGATGCCGACCGGTTGGCAGCCAGCGGGGCGCCGGTGGTGCAGATCAACACTGACGAATTCGGTGGCGACTGCCACCTGGCCGCCCACGTGATCGAGGCCGCGGTAGGTGGGATCGACCTGGATGCTATCGATCTGCTCATCGTGGAGAATATCGGCAACCTGGTCTGCCCGGCCGAGTTCGACATCGGCGAGGACGAACGGGTGGTGATGCTGTCCGTCACCGAGGGTGAGGACAAGCCGCTCAAGTACCCCCTGATGTTCCGCGAATGCAACGCCGCCCTGCTCAACAAGATCGACCTGCTGCCCTATCTCGACTGCGACCGCCAGGCCGCGGTGGACAACATTCACCAGGTGCACCCGGGCATTCCCGTGTTCGAAATCTCTGCCAAGACTGAGGAGGGCTTCGAGGCCTGGATTCAATGGTTGAAGGATAAGGTGGCAGAAAAACAGGTTGGTTAGGCTGAAGGCTGTCAGACTTGCGGGAACAAGCGCTACTTTCCAAAGACCGTAAAATCAGTTGACCGACTCAAAACTCAATCCCTTTCGCTTTGGCGCGAGGGATTTTTTTTGCAGTTTTATTGAAATCGGTGTAAATTTAAAAATTACGACACCGTAATATCCTGAGATGAATTTCATATGTGTAAACCCGGTGTACTCAGAAGCCTAAACGGTTATAAAGATAGGAACAAATATTTAAAGCGCGTTGTGCTTATCCACCGTCATGCCGGACTTGATCCGGCATCCAGCCATCCTTCCCAGAATTCCCTCTGGATGCCGGATCAAGTCCGGCATGACGATCGCGAGATCCAGTCACAGGCAGAGTCTTATTTCGCAAAGGTCATCGCTGAATTTATAATCATTGTAGATAATAAGAGCCCGCCAACTGGCGAAAGGGGGGCAAGTGTCCAATATTAGAGAATCGGTATTTTCAGGCAGCTGGTATCCCAAGAGCGCCGGCGAATGTGAGCAGCAGATTAAGGCGTTCCTGGGCGAAGGCCCCGAAGTAGGCGAAAAGACCGGCCTGGTGGGTGGCATCGTGCCCCATGCCGGATGGTTTTTTTCTGGGAGCATCGCCTGCAATGTCATCCATGCCCTGAGCCAAACCGGCCAACCGGACGTGGTGGTGGTTTTCGGGATGCACATGCACCCGGGATCGACCCCCTGCATCTACACGGCCGGCAGCTGGCAGACCCCTTTCGGTGAACTGCCGATCGCATCCGAGATGGCCGGCCAGCTGGCGGAGCAATTTTCCTTCAGTGTCAACCGTGATGCCGACTTTTTCCGGGACAACACAATTGAGTTGCAATGTCCGTTCGTCAAATATTTCTTCGATTCGGCCGCTTTCGTTCCGATCGGGGTGCCGCCATCTCCTTTTGCCCTGCAAGTCGGCGAGGCTACGGTGGAGATTGCCGATAAATTAGGGCTCAACCTGATGGTGCTCGGGTCCACCGACCTGACCCATTACGGGCCCAACTACGGATTCATGGACAAGGGGACCGGACCTGCCGCCCTGGACTGGGTGCGGGAGGAGAATGACCAGGCCGTGATCGATGCCATGGCCGCCATGCAAGCCGAAGAAGTCATCAAACAGGGGCTGGGCAACCGCAATGCCTGCTGCAGCGGTGCGGCGGCCGCGGCCATTGCCGCCGGAGTCAAGGCCGGCGCCCAGAAAGGCGAATGCCTGACCTATGCGACCAGTGCGGACAAGAGTCCGGGGAGTTCGTTCGTGGGATACGTCGGCATGATTTTTTAGTGTCCGCTCACAAGCGGCATCTTTTGGCCCAGGGCTGCGTTTTCGCAGTTTTCAAATCCTCAACATAGCGCATACTATGCCTGCGGTTTAAAAACAGCTCATGCCTTGCCCTGAACCAAAATCTACCACTTGTGAGCGGGCACAACGCTGCAGTAAGGTCCAAAAAAAACGCATAGCAGCAAAAGACTAAAACCAGTTTACCCTTGACTTTCATGGGTAAGCTGGTTTTTTCTTCTACCTTCTACCTTCTACCTTCTACCTCTAACTATCTCCTCTTCTTCTTTTTCTTCTTCTTCCCGCCGCCGATGAAGCTTTCGTCCACGGGGTGGATGTTGGTCACGTCGATCTTGAAAATCGTCTCCGATTCAAACTGGCCGGTTTCTTTGGATGGAACCTTGATAATGAAGGTGTTGCCCGTCTTGACGAAATCCCGCAGCCATTGGCGTTTGACGGTATCCTCGCCGGTGAGAATCAGCAGGCGGTTGCCCTTTTCACTCTCCACGGCCCAGGTGTGGTAGACTTTCCCGGCCCCGGCGCCCGATGCCTGGGTCTTGTAAGTCTCTTTCAGAAAGGTCACCGGGTAGTCTTTGGCAATGGACAAACCGGGAAACAGGCCGATTCCGCAGGCTGCAGCGATCGTGACAAGTGTAATCAGATAGCGTTTCATGGTAGACCTCGTTTAGTAAGCTGTATAGGTCTAAGGTATAGGGTAGAAGCTTTTAGGTTTTACTTCTACCTTACACCTTATACCTTAAACCTGACTCACCGTTTCTTCTTGCTCTGCTTCGCCGCCTTCCTGGCCTTTTCTATCTTCGCCCAGGTGTCGCGCAGGGTTACCGTCCGGTTAAAAACCGGCTTTCCGGGCGCGCTGTCTATTGAATCGGCACAGAAGTAGCCCAGGCGTTCAAACTGAAACCGGCTGCCGGGTTCGATGTCGGCCAGGCTGGGCTCCAGTTTGCAATCGGTCAGCACCTCCAGCGATTCCGGGTTGAGGTGGTCACTGAAATGACCGCCCGCATCAACATTCGACGGATTGTGTTCTTTGAAGAGATAATCGTAGAGCCGCACTTCAGACTCCAGGGCATGGGCGGCGCTCACCCAGTGGATCGTGCCCTTGACCTTGCGCCCGTCCGGCGCATTGCCGCCCCGGGTCTCCGGATCGTAGGTGCAGCGGACTTCCAATATCTCACCGGTGGCCTCGTCTTTGACAAAATCGGTGCAGGTGACCAGGTAGGCGTAGCGCAGGCGAACCTCGCGGCCTGGGGCCAACCGGAAGTATTTGCGGAAAGGCACTTCTCTGAAATCATCCTGCTCGATGTAAAGCACTTTGGAAAAAGGCACCTTGCGGGTGCCGTCTTCGGGGCGCTCCGGGTTGTTGATGAAGTCGAGCTCTTCAACCTGGTCGTCCGGATAGTTTTCGATGACCAGTTTCAAGGGCCGCAGCACGCCCATGTAACGGGGCGCCACCACGTTGAGGTATTCGCGCACGCTGTATTCCAACAGGGCCATGTCGACGATGCTGTCGCGTTTGGCGATCCCGATCCGGTCGCAGAAATTGCGGATGGCCTCGGGCGGGTAGCCGCGCCGGCGCAAGCCGCTGATGGTCGGCATGCGCGGATCGTCCCAACCGCTGACATGCCCGTTGTCCACCAGTTCGATAAGTTTGCGCTTGCTCAACACCGTGTAGCCGAGGTTGAGGCGGGCGAACTCGGTCTGTTCGGGCCGGCTGGGAACGTCCAGGTGATCCAACACCCAGTCGTACAGGGCGCGATTGTTTTCGAATTCCAAAGTGCACAGCGAATGGGTGATGTGCTCGATGCTGTCCGAAAGGCAGTGGGTGAAATCGTACATGGGGTAGATGCACCACGTGTCTCCGGTCCGGTGGTGATGGGCCTTACGGATGCGGTAGAGCGTGGGGTCGCGCATCAACAGGTTGGGATGGGCCATATCGATCTTAGCCCGCACGACATGGGTGCCGTCGGCAAACTCGCCGGCTTTCATGCGTTGGAACAGGTCCAGGTTTTCCTCAACAGGCCGGTTGCGGTAGGGGCTCTCCTTCCCGGGCTCAGTTAGGGTGCCCCGGTGTTCGCGAATCTCATCGGCCGTCAGGCTGTCGACGTAGGCCAACCCTTTTTGAATCAATTCGACGGCGAACTCGTAAAGCCGGTCGAAATAGTCGGAGGCATAGTATTCGCGGTCTTCCCAGTCGAAACCCAACCAGTGCACATCCTCCTTGATGGAGTTCACGTACTCGATGCTTTCCTTGGTGGGGTTGGTGTCGTCAAAGCGCAGGTTGCAGGTGCCGTTGTATTGGTTGGCCACCCCGAAATTGAGGCAGATCGATTTGGCGTGGCCAATGTGCAGGTATCCGTTGGGCTCTGGCGGAAAGCGGGTGGCCACGCGGCCGCCGTGCTTGTCGTTTTCCAGATCTTCCTCGATCATCGTACGAATGAAATCACCGGCAGTGGTGTCTTCACCTGGAGAGTTGGCACTTTCACCTTTGCTCATGGTCTGGTTCCTATAGTTCCCGTTGGTTTTCCTGATTTAAATCGGCATGAAAATCAGTGCACTTAACCTAAAAACCATAACATATCAACCTCAAGCTTTCCATATTTAAGAAGTTGACCAGCAATTGCAAATAGTTGGCTGGTCTGCACTGTTTACTGTGCACCCGTGCACGGTTTTATGTGCAGGGGTACGCATCAGCGTCTTCTTTTGGATAACCAGAATGGCGGCTGTTGCTTTTAAGTGCCAGATAATAATGGGAAACCAGCCCATGTGATTACCCCGGCCACTCAAAACCACCTGGCACGATAATTGGTATTAACATATAAACCACTCCATGTTTGAAATATGGCTATTCGGCTTCTCTATAAACACATGAGCAGCTTGATATTGAGATAAAATGGAAGATTTTCGCGAATATTTATTGAAAAGCCGCGTCGCCAATACCAAAACCGTACCCTTTTACCTCCACTGGGTTACACAGTTTTTCAACCATTGCCACAAACATCCCGAGGAAGCCTTCACCCTTGAGGAACAGGCTGCCTTTTTAAAGCAAAAAGCCCGAGGCTTGGAATCCTGGCAGCTGGACCAGGCGCGTGAGGCCATCGAAGTTTACCGGTTCTGGAAAAGCCGGCAAGACGGCAAGAGCGACGTAATTCGGATGGACACGCGCATGCAGTGGAAAACCGTGGGCGATGATATGGCCAGCATGATACGTTTACGGCACCTAGCCAAGAAAACGGAGCAAGCCTATCTTGGTTGGGTACGTCGATTCTATCGATTTGTAAATGGGAAGCCGCCCAACAGCCTGAATGACGAGAACGTTAAGGATTTTTTGACCCATTTGGCGGTAGAAAGGAAAGTCTCGGCAACAACCCAGAACCAGGCTTTCAGTGCGTTGTTATTTCTGTATCGCCATATTCTTGATAAGCCTTTGGAGAATATTGGCGGATCGATACGGGCCAAGCGTAGTAAACGGCTACCGGTTGTATTGACCCAAAACGAAGTGGCTCAATTGCTATCCGAATTATCCGGTGTAAATCTTCTCATGGCCCAAATAATATATGGCGGTGGACTCAGGCTCAATGAATGTCTGCAGTTAAGGGTCAAGGATGTCGATCTGGAGCGCAAAACAGTAATTGTCAGGAGTGGTAAAGGCGACAAGGACCGCGAAACTGTACTACCAGGTTCAATCAAATCCGATCTGAAAAAGCATCTTGAGAACATTAAAGCTCTTTATGACAAAGACCGGAACAGCAATCAGCCCGGAGTGTCTTTACCGGGGGCCCTGGAAAAGAAGCTGCCCAACGCAGGCAAAGAATGGCCGTGGTTTTGGGTATTTCCATCATACAAACTGTCTTCCGACCCAGATACCGGTATAATACGCAGGCATCACGTCTACCAAGGTGTTTTGCAGAGAAATATAAGGAAGGCGGCCATAAAAGCGAAGATATATAAGAGAGTTACGGTACATACGCTAAGACATTGTTTTGCGACCCACCTAGTTGAGCAAGGTTGTGACATTCGAACTATTCAAGATCTTCTGGGTCACAGACACTTAGAAACGACAATGGTCTATACGCACGTAGCGCAGACAAATCGACTTGGAATCGTCAGCCCCTTAGATAAAAAAGAAAAAAATAACTAATAGTACAAAAAAACCGGCTTGCAACATAACCTGGATAATAACCAGCAAAAGCGGCTTGGTTGTGGCCTGCATATATTGTAGATTTGGCTTAACCTGTTGAATTTAAGTTGGTTCAGTGTATACTTAATCTAACCTGCCAAATCAGAAATTTTAACTGGATAACTAAAAACTACAAAAAACATGCTAGACGTATATTAACTAGTTATAACAATAAAATTGAATAGAAGAATTACGGTAGGTTTCGGTAGATATCCTTGCGGTGGCCGACTTTGACTATCAGAATTACAAGGACCTCCTCTTGAACCTCGTAGATTATGCGATAATCACCAGTGCGGACTTTGTGAAAAGGATTGTTCCCTTTCATCTTAGTGGTGTCCGGATTCGGAAGATTCTCAGCCAGGCTGTCAATCTTTTCGATTATTCGTTTTCTATCAGGTTTGGGGAGCTTTTTGAGTGCTTTTGCAGCAGACCTTTTGACCGCTATCCGGTAGCTCAAATTTCAAGCTCCTTTTTCAGTTCTTCCCAGGGGATCGGTTCGCCGGGTTCGCTTTTGGCCTTCCACGCATCGTCAATATCAATTTGGTCCTCTAATTCTTGCAACAATTTTAGTTCCCGCATAGACACCAGGGCGGCCATTGGCTCTCCACGACGAGTCAGAACAAAAGACTCATCTCCAAAAGCCACCCTATTGATTATATTTGAAAATTTTTTTCTGGCATCAGCCGTGGTAATTTTATTAAGCATAATAGGCACCCCATAAGTACAGTATGTTCATTTTGTACAAATTGTACGCATTGATACTCGTATTGTCAACTTATATGTTTTTGTGTAATTCAGAGGTGTTATAACATATCACTGGTGGGGACGAGGAAATCATTCGCCCCACAGTTCAACCGTTCGCTCCACCAAATTGACGTCTTGACGTCACAACGTTATAGCGTTATAGTGTCACAAAAACATAGGAGGTGACATTATGGCAACACCCGCGAAACGTGCCACTGTGTATTTTGACCCAATTATACATAAGGCTTTGAAATTAAAATCAATAGAAACTTCCAAATCAATATCTGAGCTTGTGAATACAGCCGTCAAGGATGCCCTTGCAGAGGATGCGGAGGACATTTCCGCGTTTGAGGAGAGGGCTGACGAACCTCTCATCAGTTTTTCTGAAATGGTCAAAAGGCTGAAAAAAGATGGCCGTATTTGAAATCCTTTTCAAGGAATCAGTTTGGAAGGACCTGAGAAAGGTTCCGAAAAGCCACCTGAAAAGAATCCTGTCTAGAGTAGAGAAATTGAAGGACGATCCCCGCCCAATCGGTTGCGAAAAACTTACCGGCCAGGAACTATACCGTGTTCGACAGGGAAAATATCGTATTGTTTATTCCATCCAAGATAATGAACTGACAGTCTGGATTATCAAGATCGGCCACAGAAGTAGCGTGTACCGCTGAAGCGAACAAACCGCTGTAGTGGACGCGAAAAACTGCGCCACTAAGCTCAACCGTTATAAGCTTAATAACACTCCCGGAGATTGACTATGAAAGAAAATTTTGAATTTTCCCGATATGCTGATCACGATCTATTTCACATTCGATATGGAAAGGGTGCCGTAATCATCGCAATTAAAAAGGGGAGTGAGAAAAAAAAAATTATTGATGGTGACTATCCACCTATACATATTGCACGGATATTTAATACTAGGGACCAAAAACTTAATAGTTCTTATCCTCGTCCTCATCTCGATCCGGTTAAATATATTGAAGAAGGTGATGGTTTTGTTCGGATAGAAATTGAATTTGTACGGAGGTTTGAAGGCAATCCCGATTATCGGCCATTAATATCAGTTGTAGAACGTGTAATACCAGCGACTCAGATAACTTTTGAAGTAATTAAGTAAGCTGCGTATAACAAATCATTCAAGAGGGATTGGGAACTTCCCCAAAGAAAGTGGACACCAAAAGCTAACTAAAGGAGGGTGTCCAGATGCCAAAAATCAAAGGCCCACGAAAAGCCAACCGCTACCCGGACGAGTTCAAGATAAAAGCGGTTAG
>Ga0126333_1000065_pt1 | contig 37911 bp, 50 predicted proteins | sample InaspJWI54metaG_FD_94488 | JGI IMG/M metagenome (GOLD analysis project Ga0126333, IMG submission 94488) | Marine gutless worms symbiont microbial communities from Oahu, Hawaii - Inanidrilus sp. 2 OAHU.JWI-54 metaG | ecosystem: Host-associated > Annelida > Digestive system > Unclassified | place...
ATTGTAAATTCGCAGACAATCTCAGAAAAATTTGCAGACAAACTCAGAAATTTAAAATTTGCGATCGGCAGGACGTAAAAAACCTGCTCGATCTGGGACCGACCAGGTGTCAACCTAAATTTCGGGTGTAAAATCCTCCTTTAAACTGCCTTTACGAGTTCAATCTGAATCGCCGCGTCCGGTCGGTGGATCTGATCGATCACGCGAAACAGATCCTCATCAGGCTGCACCAGCCCCAGCAGGGCCTGGTCCAGCTCGTCGCCGGCCTCAAAGTCAAAGTCAATGATATCCCCGCGCTCCACGTCGGCCAGATAGTATCCGCCGGGAAACTCGATGATAAGCCCCACGTCGGCCAGCTCGTCCCTGGCACGATCCAGCACGGCCTGGGCCTGGGCCTGGTCGATGACATAGGGCCAGGTCAACTGCTGTCCCTTGAGCGTGCCGTACCTAGCGATGCTGTCGCGGTCCGTGGCGCTGACCACGGCCCGGTCGGACTCGACCACATCCTCGTAGCCGGACCAGTCGCGGGCGTAGCGCGCCGACAGGCTGTTCTGCACCGCCCAGCGGCCGGTGTACTTGATCCGGATCTGGTTCAGGTCGATGCGCGCGGCATCGATGGTCTTGTCGGCTGACAGCGATGCGCCGCCGACGGTGCCGCCGTAGGGATAGGGGCGGCTGGGCGGCGTGAAATTGGCGGTCCAGCGGGCGGTGTGCGAGATCCGCGCCTCGTCGATTTGACCGTTAAAATAAGTGCCGGCGCCAAGCGAGCCGATGTATAAATCGCCGGCGTGATTTAATATCGGGTCGCTGTCCGTGCCCGTGCCGGCCGCCGTGCCGTCGACCGTGATCGCGTAGTCATTGGCGTTGCCGCTCCAGCCGCGCACCACGGCGATGTGATGCCAGGTCTGCGTTGCCGTTATGATCGCAGAGACATCGGCCGAGATCAAAATGGCGGTGCCGCCGCCGATGTCTTTTTGTTCAAACTTGAGCATATCGCCGCCGGCATCGTTGTCAAACCACAAGGACCAGTATTGATTGCCATCTTCGTGTTGGGCGATCAGGGTCTGGTCGCTTGCAAGGTCATCGAAATATACCCACAGGTCGATGGTAAAATTCCCGCTGCCGCCGCCCAGCAGCCAGTCGGCATGATCGGCGATCTGCAGGTGGTCGCCGGTACCGTCGAATAGACCGGAGCCGGTGCCGAACTTTTTCTGGGCCGTGTCGATCTGGGCGTCACCGTTGGCGGTGACCGTGTGCCCGGTGGCGCCGTGATCCTCGAAGGTGGTTGCGCCGTCGCTGCCGTTAAGGTGCAGCAGCAGCTTGGTGTCGCTGTCGGCCGGGTGGGGCACGTGTGCCAGGTGGTGCTCGCCGGCCTCCCAGAACTCGATGCTCCGGGCCTGATGGGCGATGCGGTTTAAGAGCCGGCGCACGTTGGGCGGCTGCAGGATCGGCACGCCCAGGCGAAAGCTGTTGCTGGCGTAATAGCTGCCGGCGGCGGCGTAAGACGCGCTATGGATCACCCCTGAAAGCCCGCAGCGGTTGAGCAGCAGATCCTCAAGCTCGTGGTCCGGCCGCTCGATGATCGCATCGGGCGTGCCGGTGATCGTGCCGTCGATATCGTCCGCAACCCCTCCGCAGTCAACTGCGACTCTTCGCCCGATGACTGTTTCAGCGGTGGTATTCCCTGAAAGCACATTCGAGCCGGTGACTTCCACCGCAGCGATGCCCGAGTCTGTCGGACTCGCTTCGGTTTCGTACTCGATCTCAATAAAAAATCGTTTGATATACTTGTATGACGTGCCCAGGTCATTCGTTGTGACATCGCACCAATTGGTCGCTTTCAACCGGCCATTCACATACGCCCAGGTTTGCGTGTAAACATTGTACCAGGGTGAATATAACAGCGTGTTGTCAGTCGACGGAAACTGATAGCTACCGTTCAGGCCGTAGCCGGTGGCCTTGTAGCCCAGCAGCGTGCCGGTGTGAAGGCCCATGCGCCAGCGCCTCGGCGTGCCGGATGTGCCCGGCAGATCAGTTGTGCGTTTTACTTCTAACTTTGCCGGGTTGCCGCCGGATGAGCCGCTGAACGAAGCCTGGGTGGCGCTGGAGCCGTCATATACATTCGCGGGATTATTGACGGTCCCGTATAGCACGGTGTGGGTTTGAAATTCAGCGGTCACGGTCCCGGTCGAGCCGCCGCCGGTCGAGTGCACATGACCCGAGTCTATCGGTACCCGGCCGCTGCTGTCGACATCTGCATTCACCTGCTTTTTTAACAGCGGCAGGGTGTCGAATACGAGCGCCGCCTTGCCCTCATACCCGCTTTTGCTGTCGCCGTGCAGATAGGCGTCAGCTCTCGGTGTGAAATTGGCGGTCCAGCGCGCAATGCCTTTAGAAATGCGCAGCTCGTCCATCCAGCCGTCGAGTCCGCCCCCGCTCAAATAACCGATGTAAACGGGTCCCGCCAGTGCGGGATAGGCGCTATCATCGGTGAATGTGTCGATGGCGGTGCCGTCAACCGTGATCGCCCACGAATCCGCATTGCCGCCCCAGCCACGAATCAGGGCGATATGATACCAGGTATCGACCACAGGCGTTGACCAGGTTGCTTCTCTTTGGATGATCAGCACTGTCGCGTCATACACCCAGATGCGCAGCTCGTATGTGCCGGCGTCGTTATAAATCCTGAACCAGGCCCTGTTAAAGCCGTCTTCGTAGTGCGCCCAGAAAACCTGGTCATCCGTTGTCGCCGGCAGCGTGTTGAACCGCACCCAGAAATCGATCGTAAACGGATCGCTGCCGAAGTCCCAGTCGGCATGGTCGGCGATCTGCAGATAATCATTGCCGTCAAACAGGCCGCTGGCCGTGCCGAACTTTTTCTGGGCCGTGTCGATCTGGGCGTCACCGTTGGCGGTGACCGTGTGCCCGGTGGCGCCGTGATCGGTAAACGTGGTTGATGCGTCGGCCCCGTCCATGTGCAGCAGCAGCTTGGTGTAACTGTCAATCTGATATCCGGTATAGGCCGTAAAGCCTGTTTCGCGCTTTACGTCGTCGACATATGCTGCGTCGATTGATTTGACCGCATGATCGGCAATCAGATAGATATACTCGGTCTGGATCTCAAAGACTGCGGCGCCGTCATCATGCGGCACCGCGTTGGTTGAATCATAGCCCCGCGCACCCGAAGCCGCCAGCGTGCAGGTATTGCCAGAGCGTGACGCGATACGGATCTGCTCGTCGTCGACTTGCGCTGTAAAGGCGCCGGCGGCCGGAAACTTTGAAGCGTCCGTAAATTCTAACGTGTCCGAATTCCCTGGCGATGCGGCGGTCATTGCTTCGGCGATCGTGGTTTTCCCGCCGGCGTCCACCGCAAGACAAGGTGACCGCCTCACATTGCCATATATCTGCGGCACCAGCTTGCCCAGGTCGTCCGGATCGGCGCCGGGGTAGTCGTCGGTGTTTAAAATCGTGTGGCTGAACTTGGCGGCGATATCCAGCTCCAGCCCGCTGCAGTATACCGTCAGGCGGCTGGCGCTCAGCTCGCCCAGGTCCTCGATGGAGCCGACGAAGTGGTCGATCCTGTCGCCGGCGGCCGAGGCGCCGGCAAAGATCTCGGAGTAGGTCACGCTGGCAAAGTGCGGATCGTAGGTTGCAAACAGGGCCGTAAAGCGCGCCACGCCGGCCACCGGCGTGATGTTGTCAAGGATAAACTCGAACTCGCCCGGCGCCACCTCCCAGGTGATCGGGTCGATGCGTCCTTTTCTCAGGGTGCCCCAGTCGAGCACCAGCGGCTCGTAGAGCTGGCCGTTGAATACGCACTCGCTGCCCGGATCGCCGAAGATGCGATCGCACAGGTACAGGCTCAGGCCCGTAAAATCGATCTGCACCAGCCGGATCAGGTCCACATACGGGCTGTCGATCTTGGTCTGGTTAAACGCGGTCAGGGTTTTCATCTTAAAGCATCTCCACCACTTCGATGCGCAGGTGGGCGTGGGTCTTGTGGTCGCCGATCTCGGCCGGCGGGGCCAGCAGGCGGCAGGGAAAATAGGCGCCGGCATCGTCCTTGATCCAGAACGGCCGGCTGTATTCGTCCAGTTCGGCCATGGCGGCCTGAAAGCTGGTCAGCTCGCTGGCGCTCAAAAACAGGGTGTACTGGCGATGGCGGACGGCCTCGCCCAGCTTGGTCGAGCGCTCCAGCCCGCCCACGCTGCGGTGCCAGCGCACGTTGTCGTTTTCGCCGGCCACCGAGGCTGGGCTTTGCATGACATCGAAGCTGCGCCCGAAGCTCATGAAGATCTCGCCGCATTTCGGGTTGGCCATGGATGCCAAAGTCACGCGCCAGTAGCGCTGGGTCTCCGCCGATCCCATGACCTTGACGATCGCGTTGTTGTCGCCCTGGGTCCAGTCGGTGACAGCGTCGTTGACGTCGGCCGAAAAATCGTCATTGGAGTATTGCCACTGCATGGCGATGCCGGAGAAATTATGCCGAAACACGGCCAGAAAATCGACCGCCAGGTTGCCGGAGGCGCCCTGGTCAACGGTGAAATCCTTGGCCTCGGTCACAGTGTCTTTCCAGTACAGCGAGACGGCGCGGTCATGCAGGCGGGCCTCGGGATAGCCCGTGTCGGGCGTGCCGGTCACCGTCACGGTGCCGGTCTCCAAGATGTTGCGCGTATATAAGGTGATGCTCATTTATTCGCCCCCCAGCCGCCGGCGCTGCTCGTCAAGCTCGCGCGCAGCGCGCATCACGCCCTGGCGGTCGATGAATAAACCGCTAAAAGAATTGAAGTTGTTGACCGTGTTGCCGCCGGGCGCGGCCGGGGCGGCCGGCGTCGGCGCGAGGCTAAACAGCTCGTTGCCGATGGCCTCCGCCTGGGGCCGGCTGGTGCCGACATCGCCGGTGGCGATCCGGTTGTAGGTTTCGAGGGCGTATTCGACCAGGCTCAAAAATGCCTTGAGCGCCGGCGTAACCAGTTCGACCCAATGTTTTATGGTCTCAAAGGTGTTGTAGACCGCCACTTCAAGCTCGTCCCAGCTGCCGATGAAATCCAGCACCCAGGCCCTGATCTTTTTAAAAGCATTCACCACCCAGTCGGACACCTGCTGCGCCCAGTCCTGCAGCTTGCCCGAGGCGTGCAGCTCATCGACATAGCCGACCACGGCCCGCAGGTTCTCCTCCAGAAACTGCATCACGCCGCTGTCCATCACCAGACGCTTAAAATCGGTCCAATAACCCTTAAGTGTCTCCATCATGCCGCCCCATGTATTCTGGATCTTGGCGCTCTGTCCGCCGAAGCGCTCGGCCATGCCCTCCAGCAGGGCGGTGATGGCCGTGCCGGCGGCCACGCCCTCGTTGCCGATGTCGGCCACCTGCTCGCCGGTCAGGCCCAGCTTTTCGCGCAGGATCTCGGCTGCCGGCACCCCGCGCTCGGCCAGCTGCATCAGCTCCTCGGCGCTGACCTTGCCCTTGGCGGCCATCTGGCCCAGGGCGCGGGCGATGCCCTCCAGCACATCCTCGCTGCCGCCCAGGGCGCTGGTGGTGTCCACCAGGGTCGTCATATCCTTGATGGTCGGCTTAAGGCCCATGGCGCGCATCATGGTAAACGCCCCGATGGCCTTGGCCGTATTGATGGGCATTTTCAAGGCCCATTCATTTAAGCGCTTGAACCAGGCCTCGCCCCGGCCCTTGGTGATGGTGTCCAGGGACAGGCGCAGCTTGTCCATGTTTACACCGGTCTCCAGGAACGAGGCGGCCAGGTTTTTTAACTTCCAGGCCGCAAAGGCGCCGGCGGCGGCCACCACGGCCGCGCCCAGGGCGCCGACTTTCAGCGCGGCGGTGGCCACGTTTCCGATAAAGCCCAGCATCCGGCGTGCGGCGCCGCTCAGGGTCCGGCCCAGGCCGGTCGTGCGCCGGGCGGCCTGCTCGGTGTTGCGCGAAAAGCGGCGCACCACCGGCGTGCCGTCGTCGTCCACGATGATTTGAAATTCAAGTTTCTCGGGCACAGGTCTTTTGCTCCTCGGCTATTTTTTCGTCGATGCACACGTGCAGCTTGTCCAGCACCTCCGCCTGCTCCTCGGGCGGCACGCGGCAGATGCGAAAGGCAAAATCCACGGCCGCGTAGTCGATGCCCCAGAAGGTGTGCCCGCCGGTAAACTGGCGCCGGATCAGGCCGGCCTCAAAGCGGCGGAAAATCTCCCAGGCCTCGGCGTTTTCGGGCCACAGCAGCACGGTCTTGCAGGTCGCGCAGTCTTTGGCGGCCAGGCCGTCGGCCTCGGCCCGCCGGCACTCTTCGCACGGATCGCGGCCCAGTTTTACGTGTTGCCGTGCGAAGTCGCGCAGTTTTTTAATGCGTTCTCCTGTTCGGCCTCTTTAAAGGCGGCCAGGTCGGTGGCCGCATCGAACAAAAACATATCCAGCCCGTAGGCCTCGCGCACCAGCGCCTCGGCGTTTTCCGGGCTGTAGGGCACCGTCTGCTCGGCCTCGTCCGGGTCGATCTCGATCGGCACCAGCGCCGCCAGCCGGCCGACGGTCAGGTTGCGCCAGTCGACGATCAGCCCGGCGATCTCGCGCAGCAGGCGCTCGTCGCTGATCTCCTCCACCGGCTGGTGGGTGCGCTTGTCGAAGCGCCGCTGCCGGCAGCGCTCCACCCGCCGGCGCAGGTCCGGCTTGTCCAGGTAGCGGATGCAGATCTCGAAGCCCTCGTATTCGATCCACAGGGTGTAGGCCTTCTTGTCACGCATCATCTGTTTCAGGTCCATCGCAATCTCCTTTTTTTCGCAGAGCGCAGAGGGCAGAGCGCAGAGCGCATGGCGTTTTACGCTTTGCGCCATGCGCCAGGCGCTATGCGTTTAATACAAAGTCCGGGGCGCCGTGGACTTTGAAGGTCACCTCTTCGCGCACCATCTCGGCGATCGGCGCCGACAGGTCCAGGCCCTCGAAGATGACCCAGGCGTTGTAGTGGTCGCCGGTCTGGTCGTCGTCCGGATCGTAGGTAAACAGCTGCGCCAGAAAATAGGCCACGCTGGCGTCGACGCAGTTCTCCAGGGCGCTGAACCAGGCACTGCCGGCGAAAAAACCGGCCGCGCGCCCGGAGATCTCGCCCATGGCGGCCTGCCACTGCTTCCAGTCGTCCTGGTAGACGCTGCGCGCGGCCAGCTCCAGGTCGACCTCCAGGCGCCAGTCGTACATATAGCCGGCCTTGACCAGGTTGGCGGCGGCCACGTAGGCGCCGGTGCCGGAGGCTGTAACCACCGTCACGGCGGCGTCGAAGATGGCCCGGCCGGCGGCGTAATCGATGCGCACCAGGTTGGCCCCGCCGCTGTCGGTGAAGCTCACGGCGGCGTTGGGGTTTAAGATGCGCTTGGCGCTGTCGGTGATCTGGGCCTGGCTGCCGCTCTCGGTGCAGGCCTCGGTCGTCAGGTTGCCGGCGCTGCCGTTCCAGCGGTAGACCGCCGCCAGTTTTCCGTGGGTCGCACCCATGGCATCCTCCTTTTAGGCGATCGTCAGCGCCAGCGCGCCGGTGCCCTTGAAGCTGAATTCGCCCGTGATCTTCTCGCCCACCGGGGCGGCAGTGACGAGGCTGGTCAGAATGATGTTGCCGCTGAGATAATCGCCGGCGTCCTCCAGGCGAAAAACCACATCGGTCAGCGCGCTGCCGGGCGTGGTGGCCACGATGTTGTCCAGCAGTGCCTTTTGCTCGGTGTTGCTCGGGTCCAGGTTAAAGCGCATGTTGCCCTCCCACTCGGCCTGGCCGGCCAGCCATTCTTTCCAGTCCTGGCCCTTGCGGGATTTTTCGGCCAGATCGACGTTGACCGTGATCGTATAATCGATCTCATTGTCGATGAGCACGGAGTTTTTGGCGATGCGCGCCACCTTGCCGTGTATCGGATAAGCCATTGTCTTCTCCTCCTTGTCTGTGCCCTATGCGCCCTGCGCTCTGCGCTACTCGCTCCAGGCGTTGGTTTCGGTAACCACCAGGTGGATCTCGCAGTGATGACACAGCACGCCGGCGATGCTGCGCAGATCGATCACCGGCGCCGCCGGCGGCGTGGTGTATTTGGATGTGCCCCCCAGGTTGAAGTCGGCCCGGATCGCGGCGCAGACGCTGTCCACCAGCGCCTGAAAGGCCGTTTCGCTGGCGTCGGCGTCGTTGTGGGCGTAAACGCCGCGCAGGCGGATATGGTGCCGGGTGTCGTTGTGGCTCTTGGAGGCGTCGGCCTCTTCGAGCTTGAAGCGGCTGATCATCCAGGCGTGCAGGCGCCGGCTGTTCTCGTGGTACAGCTCCTGCTTGATCTCCTCCTTGCTCTTGACCCAGCGGTCGTAGGCGTGCACCCGGCCGATGCCGCTGACGCCCTCCAGCAGGGTCTTGATGGCCGCGTTGATGGTGGCATAACTCACTGTTCGCTCCGGTTACTTGTTGACCTTGCGCTTTACCCGCGCCGGTATGGTTTTGATCATGGTCGCCGCCCAGCCCTCGGTGGCCCGCCAGGCGCGCTTGAACATGAAAGCGCCCTTTGTGCCCTTTCTGGCGATCTTGGTGCCCACGGCCCAGGCCACCTGCTCCAGCCGGCGCGGGTCCACGCCCAGGATGGACCGCACCCAGGGGATCAGGGCCGCTGTCGGCGGCCGGCGCTGTCCGGGCCGGCGGCCCAATTCGACCACCTGGCCGTATTCCAGGGGCGTGCCCACGATGCCCGTCACTTGGCGCCCGTAGGCCTCCACCTCGCCGAAGATCGAACCGGCCAGCCCGGCCGCGCCGCCCACCCCGCGCGGCGTGCGCTGCACCACCTCGCCCTCCAGGCGCATGACGATGATCTGCATCACGCCCACCGTCACGGATCGCACGGCGGCCGGAAACTTGCGCGCCAGCTCCCTGGCGCCGCTGATGTCATATTTAAGGGTCCATTTCATCGGCGTTTAGATTATAGAGCTTGAGCAGCGTCAGGATTTTGAAAAAAGACGGGTCCTTGATCCGCCCCTTCTCGATCTCGCACAGATAGGCGTCCGAAATGCCCGTCTTGCGTGCCACCGCCCGCTGGCTCAGGCCCAGGACTCTCCTGGCGAATTTCAGCTTCTCATACCACGACATTTATCAAAGTCTCCGCGATGGCGCTCTGCGCCATGCCTCGCCGTTCCTTTTCCCCTAATTCCAGGCATTCCTTTTCAGTGGGGCAGTCGCTGCAAAGATCTTTGTCATATTCTCCCAAACAAAAACCAGTGTGAGATAATTCTTTCATTTCTAAACCTCTTGGCTAACAGCTTCTTCACCGGTAGCGCCTCGGGTGCGTCAGGCGGTCGGTGCCGCCCGGATAGTCGACGTCCTGATCGGCGGTATAGCTGGCCGCCTTGGGGCTGCCCTCCTTGATGCCCATATGGGCAAAGTACAGCCGCCGGTACTTGTTGCCCTGGGCGCGGTACTCGGTGGCCTGTCCCTGTTGGTCCACGCCGTCGGCGTCCAGGGTGCCGTCGGTCATCTGGGCATAGTAGGCCGCGATCATATCGCAGTACATGGCCGCCGCCAGGGCCTGCACGGCCTGCTCGTCGCAGGTGTCGACCGTGCACTGGCTGCTGGAGCACACATGCAGGGCGGTGTAGGCCACCCGGAAGGTCTCGGTCGCTGCGGGCTTTTCGTCTAAAAAACGCAGCACCTTGCCGCTGGGCTTGGCGTAGACCATCCACTGCGCGTCGTCGAGGGTGTCCGGGGTCTCGTCGGTGTCGTCCACCGGGTACTCGACGCTGTGGATCACCGAAAAGCCGCTGGCCCAGGACGTCAGCAGGCTGACCGCATAGTCGAAGCCGCCGGTGCCGGCAATGTCGGCCACGACCTCATAGGGCTTGTCCTTGGAATAGCGCTTGAGCGCCAGGGACAGGGCCAGATCCTTGTCGGCCTCGCCCAGGGGAATTTCGCCCCTGACGAATGAATCGATCGCTGTCAGATAATCCGGTCTAAAGGTGCTCATAAGTGCCGCCCCCGTTCATGTCGCAGAGCGCAGGGCGCATGGCGCTCGGCGCTCTGCTTAGGTTTGTGCCCACAAATTGGCCACGGTAAAGCGGGCCTCTTCCTTGATCGGCAGATCGCTGCCCAGGTTGCTGTCGTAGGTGCCGGTGAGCAAAAAGGCCCGCTGGCCGTCATCGCTGAGGCTTGACAGCGCCAGGTCATCGCCGCTCAAAACGATGCTAACCGATGCCGCCGGGGTCAGGGTCACCGCGCTGCGGCTGTTGATGACGTTGCCGCTTTTGTCGGTCAGCTTCCACTCTAAGGTGGTCGGGATCTTGGCCTGGCTGTTTTCGTCGGTAAAGGCGGCCGTGATAACATAGGTGCCCTTCTCGCTCGGCTCGGTCGTCAAATTGGTCGGCATAACATCCCCTCTTCAGTCTGTCATCGCGCCGTAAACGCCATCGACGGTTTTGCAGAAGTAATTGCCGCACTTAGCAGGCCCTGGGCATCCAGCCAGGCGGCGGCCTCCACCTCGGCGTCGGTCAGGTAGATGTCGAACAGATACAGGTTCTTAAAGTTGGCCGGGTACTCGCTGCCGTAGTGCAGGTGCAGCTTGTTGCCCGTGTGCGGGATGCTGTCGTCAAAGGCGCCGGCCGTGCCGTGGGTCCAGGTGCTGCCGTCCTTGACGGATATGACCAGCGCGTCGTTGGCCTTGTGCCAGCGCACCACCAGGGTGTAGGTCGTGTCCTTGACGATGGACTTGGCCACGGTCACGGTGTTGATCGAGTCGCTGGCCTCAAAATCCGTGTTGTCGCAGTCGTAATACAGCAGCCCGGTCGCGCTCGGCTCGAAGGTCAGCAGGCAGATGTTGCCCGAGCCGTCGGCGGCGGAAAACTTGGGCGTCCACTCCACCACCAGGGTGCCGGTGTCGGCCAGGGCCGCCTGGATGGCCGCGCTGACGGCCCACATATAGCCGTAAGTGCCGTCAGCCGCCTCGCTGGTGCGGGTGGCCTGGCTGGCGGTGGTGACGATGGCGCTGGTGGCGATAGAAGAGTACTCCACCTGCCCGAAGTCAACGGCAATTTCATCGCCGCTGACGGCGATCTTAAAGCCGACGATCGGCTGGGTCTGGGTGCGCTCGATCTCGAAGCGGGTCCAGCTCGTGGTCAGCGTGATCTCGGTGTAGTTGGCGCCATTGTCGTCGGACAGGTACACGGCGCCGCTGCCGGTGATGCGCTTGACCCAGACCGGCGTGGTATGGGCGCCGCTGGGCTGCACGGTGGGCACTGTCAAAAAGGCCGTGCCGTCGGCGGCGGTGGCGGCCAGCTTGGATGCCGAGCTGGCGACGCCGTCCACGCCTATCTGGTCCTTGGTGGCGGTGACGTTGGTTTTGACCCACAGGTCGTTGGTCAGGTCGCGCCCGTAGAGAAGTAAATTGGTTGCTTCGCCCTCCACCAAAAGGCCGGCGCTTTCAAAGCGCGCCTTGGCCGGGATGGTGGCCGAATTAACGTAATCAGACGGCGCCAGAAGTGATGAGTCAGGGACCGCTTTCAGCGATAGGTTTCGGATATAGACAACTTCACCCGATCCCATGTAGGCAAAATTGATCAGGCAGGTATCAACAGTTCCAGCCGTAAAAATCATTTTGTAGGTTGTCCAGGACTCAGCTATGTTTTGGGTGATCGCCACATAATTCGCGCCGTCAAAGATCCTGGCTGTTACCGTATCGCCAGATCCAACTTTAGCATCAAAAGAAACTAGATATTCCTCGCCGACCGTTAGATTAGAAGACAAATCCCAATTCTTGAAAAGCAGCTGTGCTCCGGCCAGATTATCGACATAGCTTATTTTCAGGGCATCTTCGGTTTCATCAATCTCGATTGTGTTTGTGCCCTGCGGCACCCAAGAAATTTGAACTGGGCGAATTGAAATGTCATCAAAATAAAGTTTGTCTCCATCGGCGGGGTCGCCATAAAAACCTATCTGGAGTTTTCCAATAATATCGGAGGCAAAATAATTATAGAGCCTCACTTCTGTCCAGGTATCCCCTGACAGTGTCGTGATCACTGAGCCCGGAATATCACCGGCAATATCATCGAAAAATAATAATACGCTTTTTAATGTATTTGCATTGGGCGCATACAGCCTGGCCGACACTCTGTAAAGCGTGTCGGTCGACAGGGACATATTAGAAGTCAACAAGTCAGCCCGCAGATAAGAATCTCCGCTGCTTGTCAAAAGCCCCTGTTTATCATCCCGGCCACCAATCGAATCGGTATTATAGGCACAAGTGCCGGCACCGTCCGCCGAGGCGGTCCAGTTGCCGACAGTTCCGCTCGAAAAATCCCTGTCATTCTGCGCTGTGATCGCTTCGCCGCCGGCCAGGGCCGGCCACGGATCTTTATCTGGAATTCCTTTTGCTGGTGCGGTTATTTCGGCTAACTCGTCGCCAGATCCAAGCGTGTCAACGGCAGTTGCGATAAATACTGTATCAGCATCATTATCGGGTGCCCCCACTGTAGTAAAATCTAATGTTGACTGCGAAACTATGCGATAAATTGTTCCTTCCACTGTATCGGCACCAGAAGTTCTTGAAGTAGTGGTCTCCTGATCAAACAGGTCATCGCCGATCGCGTTGCCGGAGGGCAGCTCTTCGATCATGATCTCTTTGACGTAAATTGAAACAGACGAATCATCGCCGGCGAAATTGACATCGCCGTCTGCCTCCCCGGCGTATATGAAGACGGCATTTTGCGCAGCGACCGTGCCGATGCTGCGGACGATATGGCACGTGTAGTAGCCGTCTGCATCCGGCCCGCTTATTCCCGAATATGCATTGCTGTCGCTTCCGATAATGCCGTTGCTCAAATCAAAATAGGTCCAGGGCGATCCGTCATCATCCCGAATATAGGTTGCGGCCCAAGCGACGGCGCCGGCCTTGGCCTTAAATGAAAGAGAGTATGTCGTATTCGCCGACAACAAACTTATCCGGCTTATAGCATGGGTGTCATTGTTGGTGTCGGCCACGATCCCGCCGGCCACCGAATTCGGCGCCCGTGTCAGGGTCCACCAGCCGGTGGTCAAATCATTCTGCGCACCGGTGTCTATCAGCTGCGCCCGGTTGCCCCAGGCAGTGCGCAGCACGCCGTTGGCATCGACATACGTGGCGGCCGACACTCGGGACACGGCCCCGCCGGACAGGCCGCTCATCTGGTCGGTCAAATCGCTGGTGAGCTTGAGTTTTGCTAGTCGTGTCATTAGTCCACACCAAAAAATATACGGGGCGTGCCGTACTGTTTTAAGACCGCCGGCACGATCGCGGCGCTGTGCGTGTTGATGGCCTCGTGGACCGTCACGATCCGCAGCGCGCCGCCCACCCGCACCGGGTAGCGCAGCACCCGCTCGGCCACGGCATGGGCGAAGCTGCTTTTATCCCGCCACAGGGCCGTATAGGCCGCACCGGCGGTCCGCCCGGACCAGTACCAGATTTTGGCGGCATCGGCCTTGCCGGCATTAAAATTATCGATCCAGACGGTGATGCGCGGCAGCTGCTTGTTTTTTTCCACCAGGCAGTGAAACACCCGCTTTGCGCCCTGCCGGGCGATGAGCGCAAAGTCGCGGATAACTTCCGATGTGGCCAGGGCCGGTAGCTCGCCTTTCCAGTGCCGGCCGGCCGGCGGCGCCTTGCTATTGCAGTACAGTATTGCGTGCCGTATATTCTCCACGTTCCGCTCCGTCCATCTCGGCTAGTTTTCGGTCAGCATCTCCGGGTCGCGCCGCATTGATTGCGCCCCAAATTCGGCATCTCAGGCCCCTTGTGAGCCACAAATCGGCCAGGTCGCAGTTTTCGGCCAGACCGATCCAGGCCATGGCCGCCAGGGCCAGGGGCGCGATGTGCATCGTGTGCCACCCAAGGCAGGACACGGCCACCGCCGCGATCCCGGCCGCTGCCAGGCGCTGGGTCGCGGTGATGCTTTTTCGCCGGCGCCAGGCGGCGATAAGCACCCGCAGCGGGTAGACCGCCAGCAGCGCCCCGGCGGCCAGGCCCATCTCCCAGGCCGCCTGCAGATATTCGTTGTGGGCCTGGCGCCAGACGCCGCCCAGGTCCGGGTCGGCCGCGATCCGCCCGAAGATGTCGTAAAAGCTGCCCAGGCCCTGGCCCCAGGGCACCTGCCAGCTGGTGCGCGCGATCAGCGCCCAGGCCTGCCAGCGCACGTCCGTAAACACGGCCGCGATCGGATCGAACCAGATGAAAAACACCACCACCAGGGCGGCGGCGCCGGCCGCTGCCGGGATCAGCCGCCTATCGATGCTACCTGTGATCGCATAAACGCCGGCCGACGCCAGCGCCGCACAGAAACCGGTGGTCGACCGGCACAGCACCAGACCTGCAATCACCACCGGCAGCAGCCAGCGGGCATTGATCTGGAAAACCGAAAACCGCCACCAGCGATTCCTGAAAAGCGCCGGCAGGCACAGCGCCAGGTACACGGCCGCCGCGTTGATGTTAAACGGCCCGGCCCCGGCGCGACCCAGGTCAAAGGTCGACACCCAGCCCAGGCGCTGGGCGAAGATCCAGGCGCACAGCAGCCCGGCGCCGGCCGCCAGGGCGTTGAAGATGTGCGCCGGCGGCATCCGCTTGAAGCCCTCGGCCGCCGCCAGAAAGACCGCGATCATCAGCAGCTGGATGTAGGCCGTCAGCACCGGCCCGTGGCGCACGACCGCGAGCAGGGCCAGCAGGAAAAACAGCCGCCGCCAGCCGTTGGTCAGCCAGGCGCAGAACACGAGCGCCGCCAGCCACAGGCTGGCCAGCTGCCAGGAAAAGCGCAGGTAAACCTGCTCGGCCGGGATGATGGCCAGCATCAGGGCGGCGGTGGCCGCCGGCAGTATGACGCGCCAGATCTGCACCGCGTCAGTAAGCGGCCCCGGTCGACGTCGGGGGCATCACGTTGATAAAATACGTGGTCGAGGTGGTCGTCGAGCCGGCGGTGGGCATGACCCAGCCCACGATCTGGGCGTTGGTCGGTGCGCTGACCGTATAGGCCCCGGCCCCGGTGGACAAAAACAGCCGAAAGCCGGTCGAAAGGGCCGACTGGCCGGCCAGAATTCCGACGGTGATAATCTCCACCGAGGCGTTTGCGGCCCCGCCCTTGCCGATCACGCCCACGGCCGGGCGCTTGTCGCTGTCGTCGGCATCGGCCTTGTAGGCCTTGCCGTCGCTGTTTTTGATGCAGACCACATCGCCGATGGCCAGGGTCTCGCCGGCCGTGGCCGCAAAGCGCACCCATTTCTGGCGCCAGGACTCGACCGCCGAGGCGTCGGTGATGGAAAGAAATATCATGGTGAGTGCTACGGCCAGCACGGCCAGCAGCTTAATTCTGGATCAGTCGCGTTTCATGGTATCCTCCAGGTTTTTGGTATGATTGGTTGAATTGGCGCGCGGGGCGGGCAGGTGCAGCCCGCCCGCCGTGCGCTATGCTCTATGCGCTATGCGCTCTTAGGCCACCACGCCGCCGTAGCCGCTTGCGAAATCGACCAGGGCGCCGGCGTACTCGTGGCGGATCTTGTAGCGCACCTTGTCGGCCACGAAGACCTGCTCGGCCTGGGGGCTGTCGGCCACGAACATCTCCGGGTCCTGGTGGCCGTTAAGATAGCCCATCTCGACCATGTCCACCACGTCCGGCGGCATGAGCAGGCCCCAGTTGTTGGTGTCGGTCAGCAGGGTCACGGTCTGACCCTTGATCTTGCCGTACAGCGGGTTGCGGGTCTTGTCGGTCAGATCGTTGGTGGCGTAGTAGTGATCGTCCTCGGCGATCTGTTGGACGGTCTCCATTAGGTCGATCGGCCCCACCAGCACCGGCTTGATGCTGGGATCGTCCAGCAGCCCGATGCGCTCGCCGCTGTCTTTTTCGGTCATCTTGGCCAGGGCCTTGTAGGCCGCGATGGCCGTGGCCCAGGCCAGGGCGCTGGTGGTGTAGTTGCCGTGCCCGGACGTAAACCAGGCCGTGGTGTCGGAGCAGGTGGCGTTGGAACTGAAAAAGTTCCAGACGTACTTGCCGTGGGTGCGCCGCGCGGAGCGCCCCAGGCGTCCCACCAAGCGCAGGATCAGGGTCACGTCATCGTTGATGATGGTCTTTCTGCTGAACGTGAGCAGGTTACCCTTCTGGGCCAGGCTATAGGTGCTCTCCTCGTCGGTGACGCTGGAGATCTCCTGGTAGTCCCCGGTCTCCGGGTCGACCGTGGCCAGGTCCGGAAAATAGCCCACCATGACCGCTTCCTGCTGGCGGAAATCGCGCACCGGCTTGCGCACGCTGATCAGCAGGTCCTCCAGGTAGTTGACCTCGCGGTAGTCGCGCACGAAGCGCCGGGCCAGGGTGTTGCCCAGCACGTAGGTGAACGTGCCGCTGTTGATGTCCTGGGATGCGCGCAGCTCGGCCGGCAGGCCGGCGCGGTTGAAAACCCCGGTCACTTCCGGATCGCCGGTGAAAAATTCATACATTTCACGCAGGCCGGAAAAAGCGGGCACGTCGCTGTAGCCCTCGATGGCCTGCGCGGCGCGCAGGTCCTCGAACAGCGGCTTGTTATCCAGGCGCGTGGCCGCCGCCAGCGTTTTCATGTCGGCCTCGGTCAGCCCGAACATGCGGTCGACCGCCATGCGTGCGCGCTCGATGGTGCCGATGCCCACCACAGCGCGGGTCTGGTCCGGCAGGTCCAGCTTAGGCTGGGCCAGCTGGGCCAGGTAGTCTTTTTCGGCCTTGACGGCCGCATCCAGCTCGGCCGGCTCGAAGAGCTTGCCGTCGAATTGGCTGCGCACCCGCGCGGCGGCCATCTCGGGCAGCCCGCTGGCCGCCAGGGTGGTCCCCAGGGTCCGGGCGCAGGCCGCGCGGGCCTCGCTCTCGGCCCTGTAGCCGGCCAGCGCCTCGGCGATCTTCTCCTGCACCTGCTCCAGGCTCAGGCCCTGGGCGGCGTGCTTCGGATCAGCCGGATCTTTTTTGCCCGGCTCTTTGCGCTTTGCGCTCTGCGGCTCTTCCATAGCCATCTGGGCCAGCGCCACGACCTCCTCGTCGGTGAGCGCGGCCCGGTCCTTGCCGTCCAGCAGGTCCGCTCGGGCCTGCGCGATCAGTGCGATTAATCTGTCTTTCCAGTTCATGGGTTTTCCTCCTTGGTTGATATTGTCGGACAGGGCCGCGACGGCCCTCAGAAAGCGGCCGCCGGCCGCCGGATGGGTCACCACGTCCACGGACGAGCAGGAGACGATCTCGGTCACCCAGACCACGGTCATATCGTCCACCAGAATATCCACGCCCTTGATGCGCGAGTCGATGGACAGCCCCAGGATGTCGTCCTTGCCGGCCGCGATGCCGTCGGCCAGCATCTCCGGCAGCCAAGCCTGGGACTTGGCAAAGCGGATCTCGGCCTTGATGCCCACCCCCGGCTCGTACCAGGTCTTCTCGACCCAGCCGACTTTCTTGGCCGCTAAAAATCGTTTGACGTTCTCCAGCTGGTTGATATCCGGGATGGGCAGATGCGTGAAAAAGTCGGCCGTCAGCTCGTAGGCGTTGATGTCCACGCCGGCAAACACGCCGACCGCCGCCGCCAGCACCTCTTCGGACCAGTAAAAGCGCGGCCAGCTGGCTGAAAGGCCCGGCGCGATCAGCACCACCTCCCAAACCAGCCCGGTGTCGTCGGCCTGGCGCGCGGCCTGAAAGTGGATAATGCCGGGGCGCTCGCGTCCGGCCGCCGTCTGCTTGGCGCGCCACTTGTCGTCGTCCTTTTTGTACTTGGCCTTGATGGCGGCCCAGGCCGCCTTGCGCGCGCGCTCTTTGTCGCCGCTGTCGTCCAGCACGCGGTTGTAGACATCGATGCCGATGCGCACCGCGCCCCTGGGCAGGCGCTTGAGCCAGTCGGGCGGGTTTTCCATGGTGTAGGGCATCATTACTCCTTTCAGTCGTCGCTTGGCGCAGAGCGCATGGCGCATGGCGCTCTGCCCTCTGCGCTCTGCGCTATGCGCTGTTAGCCGGTTAGCGGTTTACGTTTCTTGGGCCTCGGGTTGACGCCGGTAATTTGAATCGCGGTCAGCTCCTCGACCTTGTCGCCCTTGGCATAGGTCACCTTGGCGCCGCCGGCGGTGCAGATAACGGCCTTGCCGTCGCGGATGTTGCACCCGGCCACATGCTCGGGGGCGATGCCGTAGGCCTTGGCGGCCGCTTCGATCAGCTTTTTCTCGGCCGCAGTAAACTCTTTTGCTTCTGCTTGCGGGGCGTCGTCCGCCTCGGCCAGGGCCTCCTCGCGCGCGGCGATCTCGTTTTCGCGCCGGGTCAGGGCCGCTTTCTGGGCGGACAGGCTTTTCTTTTCCTTGTCGAGGGTGGCCTGCAGGGCCGCGAGCTTTTTCTCCAGTTCCTTGAGTTCTTTTTCGTCCATATTGCTTCTCCTTTGCCTGATGGTTGAGGTTTACTTCCTTTTGGGTGCAAAGCGGATGCCGTTGTCGCCTTTAAACGGGCGCCGGTGCTTGTGCTCCCCCAGCAGGATCTCTTCAGGGATGCCCTCCGGAAACGCTTTGCACACGTTGATATGGTCCCCTTCGAGATCCGGCTCGGTCTCGATATACTCTACGCCCTCATAATGCCGGCAGACCATGCAGATCTCCGGATGCGGCGGAAATGTCTGGCCCATCATTTACTCCTGTATTCGTTGAGCACCCCTTCGAGAAAGTCCTCCAGGGGTTTCGGGAAACGCTCCCGCTCCTTGCCGTAAAGCGGCGAGGTGTATTGCGCCAGTGCTTCGGCGAAGTACTCCTGGCCGGTCGTTTTCGCGTAATCGCTGATAGTGAGCGCCGTGAACTTATGCTTGCGGGCCAGATCCCTCCGCAGGTCGTGCCATTCGTCGGTCCGCGTAAGGCTTGCGGCTTTAAGGCCCCTTCTGCGCATCACGTCGCCGTCGATGATATGCGCATACTCGTGGCGCACGTTTTTGGCCGTGTGGCTTTCCTTGTCGGTCCAGTCCCAGGGGCGCCCCCTCTTCTGCTCCCAGGCCCTGATGTTTTCCCAGGTCCGGCTATCCCAGTCATTGGCAAAAGTGATGCCGGCCTTGTCCGCCGGCAGGACACTGTGCGCCACGCCGCGCCGGGAATTGGTAATGTAAAACCGTTTAACCTTGGGCAGCTTGATTTTCAAATCGCGCTGCATACGGTCGACCTCGGCCAGGATCAGGTTGGCCTTTGCCAGGGCCTTGTACTTGGCCAGCCTGCCGCCCCAGGTGCGCCCGCCGGCCAGCTCGATGTTTTCGGCCAGATCATTTTTCTCGATCCAGCCCAGGGCCTGCTCCAGCTTTTTGGCCGGCTGATATTTGCGGGGCCGCCGCCGCTGTTTTTTGGGCTTGGGCGGCGCAATGTACGCGGCCCGCAGGCTGATGGGCGCCGGCTCGAAGTCTTCGGCCAGCTTGTCCCAGTCGGGCGTATCCAGCACGTGGGTGCAGCCGCAGTTGACCACCTCTTTGGCCGGCAGGCCCGGCGCGTGCGGATGGGGCAGCCCGCCCGGAAAATCCTGGTCCAGCGGCACGCGCACATCGTTTAGGGCCGCGTGGTTTTCCCTCGGGTAGAACTTGCCCGAGGCGATCCACTTTTTGGTCACCAGGATGGCCGGATCGGTCACCCCGCCGGCCACGGCCGCGATCCGTGCCTGGCGCGCGGCCGAGTGCACCCTGGCGGTCTCGGTGCGCGTGATGGCCTCGGCTCTGGCGGCGATGTTGTACATGCGCGTTTTCTCCGCATCCAGCGAGCGCCCGATGGCCTGCATCACGTCGCCCACGGACTTGCCGCCCATGATCCCCAGGGTGATCTCGCCGTTGATCTGCTTAATCGCATCGGCTGAAAGCCCGCCGATCAGATCCGCGCTGTAGCCCTGGGCGATCTCTAGGGCCGTGCGCGAGATCTCGGGCGCCGCCACCCGGATGCCGGCCGCCGCCAGGGGCGCATCGACCATGTCGATGCCGGCCTCGAACATATTGGCCAGGGCCGGATCGTGCCCGGCGCGGTACTGGCGCTCGAAGGTCTCGATCGCCCGCGTCACGGCCGCCTTTAGCTGCGGGATGGCGTGCGCCTGCCAGTCGGTCTCGGCCGTCCTGGCGGCGATCTCGCTGCGCATATGCTCCAGGATGCCCCGCGCCCGCGCCACTTCAGCATCCTGCAGTTGGCCGACCGACGCGATCAGCCCGCGCACCATGTCGTTGTATGCCTGCTCGCGTTTGGTGGTCACTTCTTTTTAGTGTCGCCAAAGGTTTCGATGTACTCGACCTTGTCCTTGTTCAGGTGCACCATGCCGCCGTCGGCCTTTTTGAAGTGGCACCACACGCTGTCGCCGCGCCACTGGCCGCGTATGGTCTTGTAGTGCCCGCTCTCAAAGGCCACCAGGCTCTCGCCCTTTTTGCCCTCAGCCATCTTACGCTCCCCTCTCTGCGCCATGCGCTATGCGCTCACCAGCCGGATCTCCGCCTCGCCGCGTCCCCGCTGCGCCGCTTCGATCCTTTCCACGATCTCCGCCACCAGCGCCTCCCTGGCGGCATAATCCTCTGTCACCTGCGCCTCGCCGGCGCTCTTGCGGATCTGCTCGGCCGCCGCGATCTCGATGCCGGTCTGGCCCGCCACGCCGGCAAACAGGCCGGCCGCGCTCTCGGCCGTGACCCAGCCCTGGCTTTCGGCGATCATCAGGGCCTGGGCCAGGGTGAACAGCCCGTCGACGATCTTTTTCAGATCGCGGGTGTGCATCTCGGGCATGGAGACCACCGGCTTGAAAGGCGCCTGGTCGTTTTCGCGCAGGGCGCCGTGGATCACGGCCTGGTCGATCTGGAACTTGAGCACGTTCTCGATGATGTACTTGACATAGCGCTGGCGGCTGCCCAGCTCCTTGAAGGTCGGCTCGCCCATCAGGTCGGCCTCGGTCTGATAGGCCTTGCCGCCCGCGCCCAGCCACGAGTCGGGCCGGCAGGCGCAGGCCGCCAGGTAGGTTTTCATCAGATCGAAAAAGGCCTTGCTGTCGCTGTGACGCAGGTTGGGTGAGACCGCCTCCCACTTGACGCGCTCGTTGTGGGCGCGCACGGAGTTGGCCTTGGGCGGCGGGTTGTCCTGCAAAAACGCCTTGATCTGGTTTTCGTCGGCGCCCTCCAGGGTCACATCCCAGATATAGGACAGGATGCCCTTGAGCCGGTCCAGCTCGTCGAACAGGCCCTCTTCAAAGGCGTTGATAAAGTCAAACAGGTGGATCAGGTCGCTGCGCCCGCGCGTGGCGTTGGGCGGGTTGTTGACATCGAAGAAAAAGCACTCGCCCACCAGGCGCCCGTATTCTTTGCGGCGGATGTCGGTCTCGGGCCGGATGGCGGGCAGCATCCGGCCCGGCCGCCCGCCGCTGCCCTTGAGCTTGACGGCGGCGGTGATCTCCGGAAAACTGGCGGCCTTGTAAACCGTATCGATGTTGGCCGGATCCACGTAGCTCAGGTACACCCGGCCGTTGTGCGGGTTGACCGCCGCCGGCCAGCACTGCTCGCCCAGCAGACACAAAAACTCCACCCGCTTTTCCAGGCGCAGGTCCAGGTTGTTGATCGGATCGTTCCAGAACGCCTGCAGCAGATCCTTGCAGGCGCTGTCGTCATCGTTTTCGACCTCGAAGCTCACGCCCGCGCCCAGCACGAAGTTTTTGGTATCGCGCACAAAGCGCTTGACCAGCCCGCTGGTGTCGTACAGGAAGTACGCCAGCTCGATCATCAGATCCTGGCTGACGGGCGTCAGGTCGCGCCTAAACTCCGCTTCGGCCTCGCTGGTCAGGCGCCGGTAGCCCTCGTTTTTGGGGTCGTAGTCGATATTGATGGGAAGCGCCGCCCGCGCGGCCCGCACTTCGTCCTTGACCAGGTCCTTGACCTGGCCGCTGTCCATCAGCTCCGGCGCCAGAAAGCGCGCAATTTTTTCGCGTATAGTCATTCTCGCCTCCGTTGTCCGCAGAGCGCCTAGTGCATGGCGCTTTGCGCTATGCGCCACGCGCCCGCAGCCGCCGCACGATCTTGCGCATCCCGAAATTTCTAATCCGTCCGATCGCCGTCTCACCCTGCCGGTCTCCCCGCACCACCGGCGCCGCCAGCTCCCCGGCCGTGCGCCGGGCCGGCTCCGGATCGACGCCGCCGGCAGCGGCCGGGATGCCCTCGATCTTGGTGGCCGCGTACCAGGCCAGGCAGCCGGCGATGGCCGCATCGCCGTGGCGCTGGCCGCCGTCGCGGCCTTTGCCCTTGTGGGTCTCGGGCACCTTGGCGATGCCCCGCTCCATGCGCAGGGCGCGGTGATCGTCCAGGATGTCGGCATCGCGCGGCAGCACGATGGTGCGCTCCTCGAAAGCGCTTTTATAGGGCGGCATGTTCTCCAAGTACCAGGGCTGGGTCAGCTTGACCTGGTGGATGCGGTGGCTGCCGAAGGCCTGCATGGCCACCTCGGCCAGGTATTCGCCGTTGCCGCGCGCGTCCAGGGCGCCGCCGCGAAAGCGCGGCAGGTTTTTGACGATGTAAAACAGCACCTGGCGCTGCTGCTCAAAGGGTATGTTTCTCAGCTCCACGCAAAACGGCGCCCGGTACATGATCCCCGGCTGCTCCTGCAGGGGTAGGATCACCGTCAGGTCCCCGCTGCGGCCGAAGTCCTCGCCGAAGTAGCACGGCTGCTCCAGGGGCAGGGCCTGCAGCAGCGGCCGCAGGTGGTCCTTGAGCCAGTAGTCGGTCTCGGCCTCGCGGTGCTTCTTGGGCCACTCGGCAAACTCGTTCTTCTGCGCCCAGCGCAGCACCGGGATGTCGGCCGCCATGCAGGCGGTCACCAGCACCCCCGGCAGGTAGACGCCCGAGCCGCGCGCCGGCACGCAGAACAGCTCCTCGTTTGCGTCCTCGCCGTAGTTTTCGATCAGCGCCCGGCGCCAGGCCCTCTGGCCGGCGGCGGACCAGGTGCGGCCCAGGCGCAGGCAGATGCGCTGGTACAGGCCCTGGTCCAGGGCGTCGTCCAGGGTCGTGCGGTGCAGGGCAAAGCTTTTCTTGCCGGCCCGGATGTCGGTCACCAGCTCGTTGTACGGGTGCTCGTCGCCGTTGTGGGTCGATAAAATCACCAGGCGCCCGCCCCACATCAAAAGGGCCAGGCCGGCCTTTAACAGCCCGGCCAGGTCGTCGTGAAAGGCGGCCTCGTCGATGACCACCTTGCCCTGCTTGCCGCGCAGGTTGGCCGGCCGCGAGGACAGGGCCACGATTTTCCACCCGCTGGCGAAGCGGATGCGAAAGGCCTGAATGTCGCGGTCCTCCTCGACGAACACGAACTCCTCGATCGCCGAGGCGGCCTTGTGGTAGTGCCGCGCCCAGTCGCCGGCGTCCTCGATGAATTCCTGGGCCATCTCGCGGTTGTAGCCGATGTACCAGACGTCCATGCCGTTTTTGCGGCTGGCCAGCAGCGCGTCCTCGCCGGCCTCGCACCACGATGCGCCGATGCGCCGGCTTTTCTCCCAAACCTTGACCTCCGACTCGTCCGCCGCCCAGCTGGACTGGTAGCCCAAAAACGCCATTGGCGTGCGTTGCTCGCGGTTTTCCTTGGTCCAGGCCATCGGCCCTCCAGGGCGCTGTGCGCATGGCGCATGGCGCTTAGCGTTAACGTTTCAGCCACAAAGAAGTACTTTTTTTACTTAGTGTCTTTGTGGTTAAATTCTTTAAAATTCGGCCTCGTCGACTTCCTGCCCGGCTGGCTTTTCGCCGCTCTTTTCTTCCCCGGCCGTCGGCCTCATGGGTTGCCCCTCCCTATGCGCTATGCGCCAGGCGCTATGCGCTTTCGGTGATGCCCAGGATGCGGCGCCGGATCTCCTCGGCCGCCGCGTCGCTCAGGCCCTCGGGCCGGGCCTGCGCGTCGTCTTCCAGCTTGTACCTGGCGCGCATCTTGTCGATCAGCTCCAGGGATTGCTTGACCTCTTTGATCGCCGTCAGCTTGACCTCGTCGGGCTTGACCAGCATCAGGTTGATTTTTTTCTCGACCACGCTCTGCAGGGCCGCGACCGCATCGGCCGGCGTGTTGATGGCCTGCATATCCGCCGGCGGCATCGGCACCTCGGCCGTGCCGTCGTAGCGCGCCGCCGCTGCCGCCGCCACCTGCTCGAAGCGCGCCGCCGCGTACACCTGCTGCGGGTCCAGGCTGTTCAGGGCGGCCTTGATCAGCCGCTTTCTCAGCGTCACCGAGTCGCGCCGGATGGCGATCAGCGCCGCGCGGTGCTCCCGGCGCTTTTCGCGCCAGTCGCCGGCCGCCACCCGCGTCTCCCAGGGTATCTCCTTGCCCATATTGCTCTCTCCGTTCGCCGCATGGCGCGCAGTGCATGGCGCATGGCGCTCTGCGCTATGCGCTTAGCGTTTTCTCGATCAGCTTGATCTCGCTCAGTACCTCGCGGTAGCGGATGATCCGGGTCGAAAACTCCAGGCTCTGGGCCGCGATCGCATCGGCTTTCAGGTTTTCCAGCGGCTCGATGGGGTCGATCAGGTCGCGCAGGCCCTCGCGCTCGCCGTCCAGCAGCAGCTTGAGCCTGGCCGCTTCCTGCTTTTTCTCCTGCAGCCGTCCTTTGAATTTCAGGCGCTCGCTCATTATCCCACCTCGATTTGCTTTTTATCCACCCGCTGGGCGGGGCAGAACTGGTTCTGGTCGATCTTGTTGGCGATGCTGGTCATGGCCTGGGTGTTGAGCACGACCACGTCCTTCAGGTCGGTGGCCACGTCCTCGTAGCTCTCCACCAGCCGCACGTTGGAGTCGTACATGCTGCGCATCTCGCGCATGAACTCCTTGTGCTTTGCCAGCACGCGCTGCATATCGTCGCGGTACTTCATGTTTAGCTGGCGCATCTGGCGGATGTCGAAATACCAGATCACCACCAGCAGCCCGAAGGGGCCGTAAGTCTTCAGAATCATGGCCAGGTGGCCGAAGCTGATCATTGAGTCCATTTAGGGTCTCTCTTTCCCGCCGAGTCGGTCCCGTTGATTAGACAGATGCAGCCTGATTAATTTTCTATCAAAAGATCCGATCACATCCGGTATGTCGAAATTCTTAAGCTTGCGGCTTAACAGGATCGATAATGCTTCGGCTTGGGCCTCATCCTCGATAAACCTGATCAGCATCCGATGCGTCAGATCCGATATCTCCAAATACAACTCGATCCGATCGATAAATCCCAAGACTTTTTCCCTGTCGATGTCTTTGTCGGCGATGATGGCCACCATACTCGCATCCAATAACAGGCCGTCGAGCTGTTCCGGCTCGATCCCCATATCATGGCAGACTCGACAAATTATAGATGACTCGGCGCCAGGCCGATCGCATACGCCTTTTCCCGCTGGTGCCGGGGTGTAAATCCTATCGAAATAAGAACACCCGCTCAGCGCCAGGATTAGAGCCGTGGCAGCGAATATTGCAACTAGCGCTGATAGGGTCGAATAACCGGCGCTGTTGTCCGGGCCTTTTTTTGCCATCCCTCGGCTGATCGAATACCCGAACGCCGCACCGAGCATGGCCACGATCCCGGCGATCTGCTCAACTGCCCTTGTAGCCGCGCCGGCCTGATCCGGCGTAAAAACGCCTAGCGTCGCTAAGACTCCAACCAGCTGAACCCCGATAGTTATGTAAAACTCGGTCGATTTGATGCCTGGTTTCATTGATTTGCCCCCCTGTTTGTGTTTATCCGCACAATCGCCGCACAGGGTGCGGCGATTAGGGCTGCCGCCCGAAATAAAAAAGGCCGATCCCCTCCGCATCTCCTCGTGCGGAGTGGATCGGCCCGGTGATTCCGATACCGATCGCGGCCTGGTTTCAGCCGTTCCCTGGGCGTCCTGCCCCAGGGCTATAAATTGTCAGGCTTGAGGCATTCGTGCTTCTCGATGCATTCGATATGCCCGTCGCGCATGGTGATCTCGATCCTACCGAAAAAGCGTTTTTTTGTCAAACCCGCCAGGAATTCGACCAGCTTCTCCAGCTTCCGCCGGCGCCTGTCACATGGCGCAGGGCGCTTTGCGCTTGGCGCCCTGCTCATCTGGCGGTATCCACTTTTTTCAGGGCGGGCGGTGCAAAATCACACGGCCACCTGGCCGCGCCCGTTGTCCCCGGCCAGACCGCCGGGCGCTCGGCGGTGATCTCCTCGCCCGCTTTCTGCCAGTACCTCTTTTTGCACACCGGACAGATCCAGTTAGCGTGCGGCCAGTGCCAGCCGGATGGCTGCAGCCTGGGGCGCATCAGGCAGTCGCAGCGCTTGATGCCCTTTTTCAGTGTCAGCTTATACAGTATCACGGTTGATATTTCCCAAAATACGCATCACATAAAAATCTTCTTCTTTGGTAATTCGCTTATAGCCAACAAAAAATCCATTTTTTAATTTTCTGAAACCCACAGCCCAGGCTCTATCACATTTATGACAGGTAAAAGACATATTAAAATCTACTGGTCTCATGGGATATACTGCGCAAATTGCTGCTGTACATCCTTGACAATCAACAATTTGAAATAAGTGTTCAATTGTCTCCCAGACCTCATTGCTGCCCTCTTTTTTCGCTTTTTCACGTAATGCTTTTGGTGAATATGATGCCGGAAGTTCTATTCCATCAGGAAAATATATTGATGTTTCTAAATTCCCCTCAACATATTCAATCAACGGCACATTCAGTTTTTCACAATGCTTGCGCAACTCACCATATAACTTCTCGTTGATGGCTAATTTTTTTTTCTTTTCTGTCATAGCACTCCTTTTAAACGGTGTCGGTCATCCCCGCCCCTCGCTTGCGGCGCAGGGCGCAAAGCGCCGTGCGCTCTGCGCTACGCGCCATCACCGCCGGCCTCCAGTTCGATGATCGCGTCATAGACGGTCTGCACCATGGCCCGATACAGATCCTTGGCGCGCTCCGACAGCTGCCCGTAATCCACCATCAGCTCCTCGCCCCACTCTGACGGCAGCGAGGCGATCCCTCGCTTTTTCTTAATCTCCACCCAGGCCGCGTGCACCCGCGCGGCCACTTTTTCGCGTTCGGGCAGTACCATTGTTTTCTTCCTCCATCTTCCTGGCGGCCATAATGCCGGTGATTAACACGCACAGGGCACCGATCATCGCGATGACCAGCGGCACGATGATAAGATAATCCAGCACCTCCCCTGTGAGATAATCCAGCATCTCCCCTGTTACTCGGTCGGGCCGGCCGCCACCAGCCGGCCACGGTCTGCGGCTGCTTGCGCCCGGTGATCCTCGCCAGGTCCTCTATCGTCAGGCCATGCTGGTCGCAGATCTCGGCCAGCTCGCCGGTGGCCGGGTCGGCCGGCGCATCGGCCGCTTTGGCCGTTTCGCCGGCGGTGCGCATTCTCTTCATGCCGGACCGCTGCGGCTTTCCGGGTGCAGTCCAGGCGGCAGAGGCGGCCACGGCTAGGCCGATAGCCAGCGGCTCCAGCACGCATACCAGAAAAATAATGAAAACCGTAATCGCGCGGGCCTCGTCCAGGCCCATGATGCGCGCCGTGGCGATCACCGGCCCGGCCGCCGGCAGCCCGGCCAGGGTCTCGTCCAGTACCCGCATCTCGGCCTTTAAGACCTGCTCCTCGTCGGCCAGCGCGGCCAGGGACGTCTCCACCGCCGCCAGGTCGCGCATGGCCACGCTGTGACGCTGGGTCAGGTAGCCCAGGATCTCGGCCGTGAAAAACAGGCGCGGTCCCAGCTCCAGGCGCCGCCAGCTGCGGTGCAGGTGCACCACCGATAAAAGCTTGCCCAGCTCCATGCCGGCCCCCATACAGATAACCACCAGCCCGCCGCCCGCAAAAACAGCCGCCAGGCCACTGATCGACATATAGGCCGATGTACCGAAAACCAGCAGCAGCGCTGCCGTGATAAAGTATTTGTGCATGTGTCCCTCCTTTTCTCTTCGAGCTTGTTAACGATTAGCTGACTTGCGGCGGGTCCGGCTGCACCCGACTCCGGACCTAAACACCCCCGCCCACATCACATAAACTCTCTCTCTGGTGACGCCGCAAAATCAGCCGCCAAGTCAAGCGGCTGGATAGCCGTTTTCTGATAATAGGTATTGTTTCCGCAGTGGACGCAGGTACAGTTAAATCCATTTTCGTCTTCTCCGGAAAACCCAAATTCTTTATGACAGCATTCGCATATATCCATTACATCATCCATTTCTACCCCTATGGCTAACAGTGTTGATATACGGAAAAGTGGGCGTCTCTGCCTTGCCCCTGATCATAGGGGGCGGGCGCTGCCCGCCCCCTTGCCGTGTAAGTGGGGCCTCCCATGCCCCTCGGCATTATTCGGTAATGCGCTAAGCGCCGGGCGCCATGCGCGGTCAATCCGGCAGCGCCATCAGCAGCCGCAGCACCCGCGCGCCGATGCGCGCCGCCGGCTGCCTGATGGCCGCCGTCTGCTGCTCGCCCAGATCGATGCCGACCGCCGTCTCCAGCGCCTCCTGGGCGCTGTCCAGGATGCGGCACATACCCTGGGCCGGGTCCTGCGGCCAGGGCTGATCGTTTTCATCGATCTTCAGCTCCTCCATCACCAGCTTGACCGCATCCGCCCCCATCATTGTCGGCCCCCTTTGCACATTTTATGCCGGTGCCGTTGCAGGCCCCGCAGGGCACGCGCGGGTGCGCCCGCTCGGTGTAAACGCTCGGCGTGTCCGGCTGGCGGCGCGCCACCAGCTTGGCCCCCTTGCAGGCCGGGCAGGTGATCAGCGCCGGTTGCGTGTGCAGGGTCATTGCTGCTTCCAGTCGTCACAGGTTCGCGCCCCCGGCAGCTTGCTGGTTTTCCGCCTCTTAAAGTCGACATCATATTCAAACCACTTTTGTTTGGTCCTGCAAAAGGCCCAGCACCCGTGCGGGCGGCGCCTGAATGTGTAGCCGCGACACCGCGCGCAGGTCTTGTCGCGCGGGTCGGTGATCGGTGGTTTTAACTTGGTCATTCATATATTCTGTATAGCCGCTGGCTGCACACCAGATAATGCCCGTTCCAGGGCAGGGTCGGAAAATCGCGGCCGACCTCGCGCAGGGTCTTGGCTTTTAACTCCAGCGGGTGGATCTCCCCGTCGCCGTTCACGAAAAACCCGCTCGCCAGCTCGGGCACGCACAGCAGCCTGGCAATCGCCGCGCCGTCTTTTGCGTTTAACAGTTTCGTCATCGTTTCAACTCGTACTCGTATAGCTCCACCTTCTTGCGCTCGGTGCCGATGTCGGCCAGGTCCTCTTTGCTCCATTTTTCCAGGGCGTCCCAGTCGACTTTCTCCGTGGTCTTAATGGCATCTTTCAGCCCGCGCGCCTGGAGCTTCGCCAGCAGGCCCCGCACGCGCTTGACCGGGCGCAAGACCTTGTACAGCAGGGCGCCGTTTTTTAGGTCCACCCGGTCGTGGTCGTCCGGGAAAAACACGCCCTTCTGACCCTTGCTAAGCTTGGCCAGCGCCCGCTCGACCGTCCCGAGCTGCTGCCGGGCGTAGTTGGCCTGGGCCAGATACGGCCGGGCCGCCGCCCGCACCTTGTCGGCCGTGATCTTTTCCAGCGTGTCCAGGTGGGTCTTAAGCGCTGCGATATTGACCAGCAGCCCCTCGGCCCGCTCGTATGCTTCTTTTTGCGAAAGTACTTTTTTCATGCATTACCTCGCTTTGCGCCATGCGCTATGCGCTTTGCTTGAGATCCAGCTGGATCTGCCCGAACAGCTCGCCCATGGACACCTTGCGGATCTTGGCCTCGGTGCGCAGGACCTTGAGCGCCCGCGCCCGCAGGCGCCTGCAGTAGTTCTCCAGCTCGCTGCCGGCGGACGCCAGCCAGTAGCCGCCGGCGTTGCTGGCGCTGGAGGAGCAGATCGCCACCCCGTCGCGCCGCAGCTCGTTGATCAGCCCGCGCAGGGGCCGGGCGGCGTCGTGATCCAGGCAGCGCTCGCCGAATACCCGCTCGTACAGGGCCGCCTCGCTGACAGCGTTGCTGCGCCCCACGCACTGGGTCATCACCAGCAGCAGCTGTGATTTGCGCTTTTCTTTTTCCTGTTCGCTCAGTCGTTTAGTCATGTGTCATCCTTTATCGGCTTCTATATCCGCACTTAATTGACGGATCAGGAGCATGATGGCTTCGGCCAGATCAAGTCGGGCCTGCAGATAGGGCTTGACCGCCCGATGCAGCGCCTGGGCAAACGCGCCCTGCTCCGGGTCGGGAAAACTCATATCAACATAGCCCATAAGATTGGCGCAGTTTAGGCTCTCGTCGTGAACGAAGTTGTAAATAGCTTCAAAACAGGCATGTTGCTGCGTATTCACGTTTATCTCCTCAAATATCTCCCAGCCAGGCCACGGCCGCATCGTAGGCCGCCTCGTAGCCGTCGCCGATGCCCTGCCACAGGTCCCGTCGCATCTGCTTCGGCAGGGCCTTATAGCAGCCATAGCACAGCGATTTGTGCGGTTTTTTGGGCCGGCCGCACTGGCACTCGGCGCTTTTCAGCTCCGTGATGTAAAACCGCCGATCTTTATTTGATGCCATTCACCGCCTCCTTGCCGCGTACATGTTTTTTCAGCCAGTAGATCACCTGCCCCTCGGGCGTGCGCACTTCCTGGTCCGCTATTCTGCGGATAGCCGTCAGCACCTCCACGTGCCCCGTAAAGTCGAGGCGCAGGGTCAGGTCGCCCGGCGCGGCCGGCGCCGGGGCCTTGTCGCGCTTGCGCAGGATCTGGTAGATTGCCGCCTCGTTCACGCCCAGCAGCTCGGCCATCTTGGCCTGGGTCAGCGTGCCGATCTCGTCCTCAAAACGATACACGATCTTGCGGCGGGCGGTGCTGTATTTGCCCCGCTTGCCGCTGACCACAAGATCCGCCGGCCGGATGTTGTACTCCTTGCAGACCGCCGCGATGATGTTTTTGGCCTGTTGCTCGCTGTCCATGGCTTGCTCCTTTAGCCGCGCGATGTTTTCGCGCCCCTGGGCGCAGTCGCGACAGTTGTAATCGGCCGATCCGGGCTTATAGCGGCTGACCTTGCCGCCGGCCGCGTTGCGCTGGCGCGCGGCGCAGGCCTCCAGCGACATCGTGCAGCGGTAGATCTGGCACCGAAAGGCGTCTTTGAGCGCGATCAGCTTGTCGGTCTCAGCGATCATCGATCTCTTTCTGGGCCGGCTCGAAGATCCGCAGCAGCAGCCAGACCACCAGGGCGTACACGACGAACAGCACCAGCGGCAGCAGCCAGGCGCGATGCTCGCTGACTAAATTAATCAGATAAAGAAACATAGCTCCCATTGGTCAGCCTGCGGCGCCGGGGGCCGGCCCACCTGCGGGTCGCCTGTTTGCGCCGGGGTTGTCTGGCGATCAGGTTGTCGCGCGAGAGCACCGTGACCGCCACGTTGTTGATGCTGTCAAACTTGATCACCAGGTCCAGATCCGGGTGCCAGTAGATGGCCAGCATCCGGAAGCGCCCGCCTTTTTGCTCGCGCAAGTCCCGGCAGGGCTGCACCTTGACCGAGTGACGCATAAACTCCAGGATCTCGGTCTGGGTCGGTTGTTTGCCCACCCGCTTTTCCCAGTTGCTGCAAAAATGCTTCGACAGCTTAAGGTCGCTATCGGTAGACATAGCCCTTGTCCTTTCGTTGCTTGTAGGACAGCGCCGCCACGATCTTGTGCAGCTGGTGGGCGCTGCACCACTTGACACAGTCGATGCCGAACATCTGCCGCGCGATGGCGTCCACATAGCCCCAGGTCAGTCCCAGGTCGGCGATCAGCGCCGCAGTCTTGCCCAGCAGCTTCTCCTTGGAGTCGTATTTGACCGACGCCCTGGGCGGCTTGCCCGACGATGCCCCGGCGGGGCGGGGCGTAAATCCCAGGCGCCGGAAATGATCCATCACCTGCTCGAAGGTGCGCGCGGTCAGCTTGGTGGAGGACGCCGCCCCCACGCCGCCCAGCACGTCGCGGTACTCGGTCTCGCTCAGCCCCAGCTTGTGCTTGGCCACGTGCACCAGGGCGATTTGCTTTTTGCTGATCATCCGTTTTTTACCTGCACGCGCTCGTTTCGCAGCGCCGGCGGCACGCGCCCCAGCTCACAGCCGTTATAGGTCTGATCGGGCTTGAGAAGCATGTACTTGCAGTGTCCGCCCTGCTGCTCGAATTTTTTCAGGTAGACTTGCAGCCGCAGGTGGAGCGCTTCGCATTTAAGCTGCATCTCTCTTGCCAGGTTCATGTTTAGGGTATGAAAGAACTGGTGCCGATCATCTTGCAGCTCGTCTACCAGGCTGCAGATCTCCTCGACATAGCCGCTCATGGTTTTGGGCATAAAATTCTCCTGTTTTCACTGCTCCGGGATATCGTTGATGGCCAGGCGCAGCGCCAGTATTTGCGCCACGACCGTGTCCAGCGCCGCCAGGGCGTCTTTTTTCTTTTGCCACAACCGCCGCTTGTAGGCGGCCTTTTCCTCGTCGCGCGGCATCTCGACCGGATCGCTTATCAATACCCACTTGTCGCCGCGCTGGCTAACGATCTCTTTTTTCTCCAGCATCCGCAGCCACCGGCGGGCATAATCCCGGCTGGCGCTGGCCATCATCATCAGGTCCTCGATGGTCGCTTTGCGCTGTGCTCGCAGCACATCCCACATCACGCGCTGGATCTCGGGCTTGCGGACCCGGCCCCGGTAGACATAGCGCCGCTTGCCGATCTGCTCGATCTCGCCCCTGCGGCGAAAATCGCGCAGGGTCTTACTCAGCGGCTCGGTGGCGGCCGTGCCGACGACCAGGTCCAGATCCTCGGCGATCTGCTTGAACGTAAACTCGCCCGCCACCTTCTGCCGCGCCTGCATGGCGGCCCGCACTTTGCCTGCAAAGGTCTCTTTCATTTTACTTTCCTGTCAGGCCGGCCTTGACGGCGATGCGCGCCATCTCGACCGTGACCTCGCTGGTCTGGTTGGCGTCGGCGTACTGAACCAGGGCCAGCAGGTCGCGCTTGATGATCCGAAAATCGCCGCCGCTGCTCTGCTCCAGGATCTGGCCCACCGCCTGGGTCATCTGCAGCCCGGCGGTCTCCTTGGCAAAAAAGATAATCTCGGGCAGGCCGATCGGTCCGTACTCCACCTGGCGGTAGGTGCGTGACCACACGCGCCGGTTGCGGCGCATGTACGGCACCAGCTCCTCCTCGCCGATTAAAATAAACGGGGCGGTGGTCATATCGGTCAGATCGCGCACCACGTCCAGAAACGAGCGCGGCAGCTTCTCGATCTCGTCGATAAACACCGGGCGCGGATCGTTGACCAGCCGGTCGATGATCTCGCGGTAGCAAGTCCCTTTGCGGTGCGGCGGCGGGTTGATATGCAGCTCGCGGCACAGCGCCCGCAAAAAGGACAGCTCGCTGGTGCGCCAGATGGTGGCCACGCGCAGGTAGATACAGCCATGGTTTGCGTTGTACCAGATCGCCGTGCGCGTTTTGCCCCTGCCCGCCCGGCCGTACACCAGCCCCAGGCGCCCCTCGCCGGCGCCCAACTCCAGGCCGTCCATCATAACCTCGAAGTTGCGGACATTCTTGGTTTTAACAAATACCGGTTTTACCTGTAGGTGTGTCATAGGCTTCTCCTTTCGTTTCAGCCGGTCCTGTAATCATCCAGCTGGTACATCATCACCATGCGCACCCGGTGATCCTCGAAGCGATCGGCGTAGCGCGCATACTCTGGCGTCTGTTCGTAGTAGTTCATAAAGGCGCGGTATTGCCTGGGGATCAGGACACCGCGTATGTCCAGCTCTAAAAGCTTTTCGTAACGGTCCATTTCCACCATCTGCGGCAGGCGCTGCCACACGGCCGTGGTTTCGTCGGCCACCTCGGGCACGTACTCTTCGGCCGGCTCGCTGGTCGGCTCATCGGCGTGCAGCCGGGCCAGCTCGGCCAGCTCGCTCTCCACCTGTTTGGAGCTGGCCGGCAGCCGGATGACCTCGGCCGTGGGTCGGGCCTCTTGGGCATCTAGGCCGATGGCCGCCAGCTGCCGTCGATGCTCGGGCAGGACCTCGCGCTCCAAAAAATCCCGCGCCGATACGCTGGCGGCTTTTTCCTGGGATTTTTTGTGGGCGATGTGGCGGGTGAGCTTTTCGCGGTCCTGCTCGTTGCCCAGGATGTTGGCGGCCGGGTGCACCTTGTCGACCTGGCTCGCTTCACAAAGAAAATCGCCGTCGCGGTCGAAGACCCAGATCGCAGAATCATCTTGAAGATCATAGCGGATAGTGACAGGGTGCGTGCGGCCGTACAGCTCCGGGTCGTAGTAGTTGCGGCCCAGAAAATAGATGCCGTTGCGCCGGATGTGGCGCACATCCTGGCTCATCATTAAATAGCGCAGCTCGACCGGGTCCACGCCCTCGCCCTTGCCGTCGCTGAACACATCCAGCGGCCGGGCGCCGTCCAGGTGGCCGCTCTGGGGCCGGCCGGCATACGCATCAAACCAGGACGCGATCGCCCGGTGGGCCTGGGCCAGGGTGATGCCGCGCCCCTGGGTCAGCTTGTGATAAACCTGGTTGTGGATCTTCTCGCCGCGATTGAGGCGCGGCGGTTTTTTCTCGATGGAGGTGCCGGTATAGGTCGGGCACCAGCGCTCCAGCTCGGCGAAGGTGCCGAAGAAACGCTCCACGGTCTTGCTCTGGCCGTGGTAGGGCCAGGCAAAAATAGTCTTGATATCCAGGCGCTCGAACAGGCCCGCAAACCCGGCCTGCTCCAGGTCGCATCCCTTGAAAAAGCGCGATCCGAAGGCCTTGCCGTTGTCCAGGTAGGCCACCTTGGGGTATTTGCCCAGGCGCAGGATGGCCCGCCGCAGGGCGGCGGCGATCGCCTGGGTGTTTTCGGTGGGCATGATCTCCCAGCCCAGGGGAAAATTACTTTTCATATCCAGCCACAGGATCAGCACCATGCGCTTGGGCTTGCCGGTCCAGGGGCTGATGATCTCAAAATTAAGGACGTGCCCGTCGGCCACCAGGATGTCGCCCACGTTGATCAGCGAGTAGTCGCGCTCGATGTAATAGGCGCACTTGTCGTTCCAGGCCTTGGCTCCTTGGCGGATCCAGACCCAGATGTGATGGTTTTCCGACTTCCAGCCGGTGAGCCAGCGCCGGTAGGTGGCGTCCGAGTGACCGTTGGCGATGCCCTGGGTATCCATCACCGCCCTGGCCACCCGGATCACCTCGGCCAGCTTGGGCCGGTTGGGATGCAGGGCGCATTTTAAAAGGATCTCCTGCTGCGCCTCGCTCAGCCCCTGCCGGCCGCTGCGCCAGTAGCCGCGCGTGTCGGCCAGGCTCAGGGTGTCGCCGCCGTTTTTGCGTAGCTTGACTTTCCAGCCCTCGATGGTCTTAGCGTTGACCGGCCCGAGCTTGGCGTGCAGCTCCGTAAACGCCAGCCCGCTGTTGTAGGCCCTTAAAAACTTTTCGCGCGCCGCCTCCTTGCGGCCCCAGCCGGCGCGCGCCAGCTGCGCCAGGTACATCCGCAGCAGGTCGGCCTTGGCCAGGGCCTTGTCGATCTGGGCCTGGGATAGCGCCGGATCGCCGGCCGGCCGCTCGGCCGGCGGCGCTGCGGCCGGAACCAGGTCCTTGTTGATGCGGATCTGCACATCCTCGGGCAGCCCGCTGACCAGATACATCCGGCACTTGCCGCCCGGCCCGCAGGCCTCCTCGCAGGGCCAGCCCTCGCGCGCGGCACGGCGGATCACAGTCGATTTGCTTTTTTTGATCAGCGCCGCGATCTCCCTGGCGCTGATGCTCTGGGATACAGGCATTAATGTGTCTCCTCTTGATGTTGACACCACAGTATATAATTTTCATGCAGCTCGCGCTGCACGGACTCCAGGGCGCGCTTGACGTCTGAATGCTTGGCGCCTCGGTTGTTGATCAAGGTGTGATATTCGGCCAGGGCCGGCAGGTCGTCCAGGCACTCCTCGGCGATCACGGTCTTGTCCGGGATCGGCGCCGCGCTGCGCACCAGCTCCCAGCCCTCCGGCTCCAGGAACTTGCGCACGTCCGGATCGCCGTCGGTGGCGATGAGCGCCGCGTGCAGAAAGCGGCAGTTAATCTTGATGTTGCCGTCCAGGTAATCGTAGACCGTGCGCCGCTTGAGACCCAGCAGCGCCGCGATACGCTTGACCGCCCCGTCGTTTTCCTCTTTATAAAGGATGGCGATCTTGATCTCGTTGGCCATGGCCCGGTTGCTGAAATCCTTTGCGATTTTATCGGTGTCCATACCGCAATCCCCTGTTCATTTTTCCGTTGATCTATTAATGGATCCGTGTTCTATAGGTTGACACGTCAACTGCGCCTTTTAGCAGTATATTTATTCCCTATGTCCATGAAATATTCCGGGAACACATACTTGACGTCCCGGTGAAGCGCATCGGCAATTGCTCGCGCGACCCGTATTGATTTGCTTTGACGTTTAATTACCTGTGAAACAGCTTGGCGGCTGCAGGGCGGGTCCAGGGATTTGGCGATTTTGGTCATATTGATACTTTTGCGTCGGATATGCAGTTCCAACTCGATTTCATCAGGTGTCATTTTTACCCCTTTTGCTGATTGCTATCGCAAGTAGACACCGCAACCATAAAACACCTAATTTTTTAAGTCAAGCAAAAAATTAGGTGATACACCTAAAAATTTGGTGTTTTTGGGGTAAACTGCGTATATAGTTGTATTGATTGGAATTTATTAAAACACATCACCTAATTTTTATGCACCGCTTTGCGCGACACTTATAAAATTTTGGTGTTGCATTTTATCGGCACAATTATGGCGGATTCAGGACTCGGAAAAAGGCTGAGGTTTTTGCGGGAAAAAAGAGGATTATCTCAAAAAGAGGTTGGCGAGATGGCCTTCTTGGACGAACTCTCTGTCAATAATCATGAGAATGACCGTGTTCAACCTAACAAAAATACCCTGAATCGGTATGTGGCGTTTTTTAAATGCCGCAAAGAGTGGCTGGAAACAGGCGAAGAGCCGATCTATCAAATCGAGGAAAAGCTGCCATCCGAGCATCGCACCCTTTACCAGTCCGCTCCACCGGCCGACAGCAAGGCAAAGCAGGATGAGAAAGACTATGATCCCCACGGCGGCTGGAAACCAAAGCTGGAAGGGGCTGAATGGTCTGTTATGAGCAAGGCCTTTGAGATACTGTCATCCGACACAGTTTTCAAAGCCGCGCTGATTCAGAATATTGAGGATTTTCACACCGCATTAAAGAGCGAGGGCGACAAAGCCAGCCTCAATGCGCGCGTAAAAAAGGTGGAATCTCTCATCGCTGAACTGAGTGAAGAGAACCGGCGATTAAAAGAGAAGGTGGGCGATTACCGCCGCAAGGAGCAGCGGCGCCAGCGGGATCTCGGCCCGCCGGCTGAAGGTGAGCGCCGCACTGGGAGGGACCGCAGAATCTCGGGGGGGTAATAATGCCGAGCATGCCTTGTACAAAGTTGTGTTACAGATATGCGTGCTCGGCTGAGCGATGCCAGGATATTCAAGGAGGTGGGGTATGAGAATCGCCCTATATATAATAGGTGTAGTCGTTTTGCTGACGTCTACGGTTCAGGCCGACCGGATTGAATATTTTGAATATGAGACCTGCTATATGGAGGTGCCGGCCCGCGAGGCGCCGACCCACAACGCGCGCGTGGCATTCGTGATCCCGCAATACGTCACTGTGCGCGTCAGCGCCCAGCAGGATCACTGGGTAAAAATCATCTATCGCGACGAAAACAACGACTACTGGATCGGCTGGGCCGCCTCCACCGCCATGTGTCCGATCGACTGATTTAAATTTCTGAGTTTATCTGCAAATTTTAGCCGAAATGGGCCAGAATCGCGCAAAATTCTTGAATCACAAAATCGGCGCGAAAATAGGGTGGATGATCGGACTAAGTCCCTAATACAACTCACATTCGTGCCACATCCGTCTCGCTAAACCCAGTGTTGCAAATATCTGAGATCACCTGCCCCCCCACA
>Ga0126333_1000067_pt1 | contig 36691 bp, 33 predicted proteins | sample InaspJWI54metaG_FD_94488 | JGI IMG/M metagenome (GOLD analysis project Ga0126333, IMG submission 94488) | Marine gutless worms symbiont microbial communities from Oahu, Hawaii - Inanidrilus sp. 2 OAHU.JWI-54 metaG | ecosystem: Host-associated > Annelida > Digestive system > Unclassified | place...
ACCACTTGATGATCGAAGACCATGCCCTGCCCAGGGCTACCAAGGAACTCATTGCCGCGCACGTTTCAAAACTGAACACCTGTGCCTACTGAGTGGATGCCCACAGCGCCATGGCCATGGCGCAAGGCTTCACGCGGGAAGAGGTGGACAGCATCCTGGAAGATGTAGACGGATCCGACCTGATCGATATGAAGACAAAACAACTACTGAATTTTGCCGAAACGGTTAACCGGCATGCCTACAAGGTCCATGAAGGTACCATTGAGGGGCTGCGGGACGTGGGGTGCGCGGATGAGGAAATTTTCGAAGCCGTGGCCGTCACGGCCCTGTTCAACTACATGGACCGCATGGCCGATGCTCTCGGGGCGCCCACGGAAGGCTTCCAGGATATAGTTGAACAGATGATGAGCCAATAACCGACAATGGATAGCACTGTTTCTATCAGACCTAATGCAAAAGGGGAACAACCATGAGACACAAGCACCTCAGACATGCGGTATTCCATCCAACCAGATTTGCCACCTTGGCACTGCTTTTAACCACGCTGAGCTTTCTCGTCGCTTGCACGACAACCTCACCTCCACCTCCAGGGACAGCGGACAGTACCGCTGCCGTAGCAGAAGGTGTACCGGGTGGCGTTTTCGTTAATACCATGGAGGTGAGCGTTAAAGTTACCGCTGTTGATACTGCCAAACGGAAGCTGACACTTTTACTGCCGAATGGTGAGAAGACCAAGGTGAAGGTGGGACCGGAAGTCGTCAACTTTGACCAGATCAAAACGGGCGACCTTGTTACCGCCACCTTGACTGAAGAGACAGTTGTTTATCTTGACGAAGAAGGCGCTGCCACGCCTGATGGGGCTGCAGCCATGGTTGCGTTGGCTCCTGAGGGTGCCAAACCGGGCGGCCTGGTGGCCGGAACCGTAAAGGTTACCGCCACGGTCGCGGCCATTGACCCGGCCAAGCGCACGGCTACACTGCGCTTTGAGGACGGGCACACTGAAACCTTTCCCGTGCGCGATGATATCGATTTGAGTCAGCGAAAGGTGGGTGAAAAGGTGGTGTTCTTAGTCACCGAAATGATTGCCATCTCCGTAAAGAAACCCTGATATTTCCAAACCGAACAATAACATCTAATCTATATCACAACTCTGAGGACAAATTCGACTAGGACCATATGTTGATTGTATTCCTGATAAACTGATCACTAAGGCATACCAGAATTATTACTCAAACCGGGATGACCGTATTGGCATCCCGGTTTTTCATTTTATTGGGCTTTGGGACTGATCGGGATCTTCGGGTGAGAATTGAGCTGAGAAATACCACCAGAAGAGTTCAACATCCTGGAATCATATGAATATTGCATATCCTTGACAATATGATGAATCCGGACCATTTCTATTACAATACTAGAACCTATCTCAAAAAACGGATTTTGGTTCAAAGTCAAGGCAGCCGTGAGGATCCCCGCGGTGCGGGACTTCCCGCTTATTGATTTTTCAGAGGCGGGGCGTAAACCGGAGGAATACATCGGGTATTTTGAGGATTTATTCCGAGCGCCCAACGCCGAGTTTGGGCCAAAAGACTTTTTTGAGATGGGTTCTAATCAACCGATGCCATCACCTGCTTGAGAAAATGATCAAGTTGCCCATGGCGCTCCGGGCTGCCGTCTTTTGGGAGCAAAGGCCGGAACGCTTTACACCCAGCCATGAAATGATGAACAATGTTGGCCCGCTTTTCCGCTTCGTCCTGTGAAAATCCCCCTTCAAGAAACAAGTCTGCACAAAAGTCCAACCGATTCCTGACCACCCTCATTAATACCTTTTTTGCATGTGGATCATGGACAGCCCAATGGTACATAGATAATTCAATGGCATCGTATTTCATATCGTCTATCGTATATAAGAGTTTTTTCAACTTATCAGATAGACTACCGGTTAGGCTTTTAATGTACTTGAATCTCTCTGAACTATGCCTCTCTTCCCATTCCTCCAGCATTGCCTGTAAAAGAGCCTCACGGTTCGCGAAATATCCGTAGAAGCCGCCTTTCGTGACTCCCAGTTTGCGGGCCATTGCTTCTACCCTTACGTTGTCGACCCCCTTCTTACTCAGGATCTCAAACCCTGCCTTGATCCAGTCTTTTTTTGTATTGATCATTTCCGATTATAAGCTTTTAGAAATTTGGGGTTGAATATAATATACGGTCCCGTATATTGTTTTGAAATATATAACAAATCAAAACTACAATAATGCTAAACTTTTAATGCCGTAATTTCAATACAGGAGGTTAATATGATGAAAATTCAGATTAAAATTGCTTCATTTTTGGCTTTTGCTGTATTTGTTACCCCCTTTTTGTTTTCAACTGAAAGCACGGCTACTGGCGCCCAAAAAGGAGTCTACTACCCCAATACCGAGAAACTCGCTTCCGATGAGATGCGCGTAATCGCTCTCGGTACTGGGTTGCCAACGCCGCTGACGAAGGCCCAAAAATCATCGAATTTTATGGTAGAACTAGGAAATGGGGATATTTTCTTGTTTGACTGCGGCACTGGATCGGTTGAAAACCTGTTTGCTATTCAGCCACGTTTCTCCAAAGTTGACAAAGTGTTCCTCAGCCACTTGCACACTGACCACGTCGGTGATGTGGATGCACTTTGGGTTGGTGGCTGGGGTAGCGGGCGCTACACCCCGTTACATATTTATGGACCGTCGGGCGCAAAGCCGGAGTTGGGCACCAAGGCTTTTGTCGAAGGGCTCAAGATGGCCTATGCTTGGGATATCACCGGTCGCGCAGGAGCTTGGCCCGATGCAGGTGGTAGACTAATCGCACACGAGTTCGATTACAAAAAGCCGGGTCAAGTTGTCTATAAAAAAAATGGCGTGCGGATTACCTCTTTCCCTGCAATTCACAAACTGGATGGCTCGGTCAGCTATCGACTTGATTGGAAAGGGCTGAGCTTTGTGTTCGGAGGGGACTCGGTGCCCAACAAGTGGTTCATTAAGTATGCCAAAGGTGCCGATGTAGTGGTTCATGAGTGTATCTATACGCCGGAACAAATGAATAATTTCTACGGTTGGAACAACATGCGAACTGCCACCTATGTGGCAGCGTATATACACACACACCCAGCTGCCTTCGGCAAAATCATGAGTGAAGTCAAGCCACGCATGGCAGTAGCTTATCATGCCATACTACTTCCAGAACTGCTTCAAGATAGCACCGAACAGATCCGCTCTACCTATGACGGGCCGTTAACAATAGCCAGCGATCTTTTCGTCTGGAATGTAAATAAAGACAATATCACCGTGCGAGAAGTCGTCGTTGGGGACCGTGTGTATCCGCCACCAGCTGGCCCAGAATGGGGCAGAGCAAAACGTACAGGCGCAGCCAAAGTTTCGGAAGAGATAATGAAGGGTTGGTGGGAAAAATACGTTCCTCCACCGCTACCTGAAGAGTAGCACCACCAGTATGCCTAACAAGAGCATGCAATCGGTCACATTGACCGCTAAACGCACATAACGCCGCTGTAGACTACGACCATGTTTCGATGGTATTCCTGATTTTCGGATCAGCGGGTAATACCATTAGCAGTGTGCAATATTCCGGAATTATTGGAATACTGAATTTTCTTGGCAATATTCATCAGTCCGGATATTATAGCATATCGCTGTTTTGATAAATTGCGATATGGGTATGTTGTCCCCCCTCGACAGGAGCCCCCAAATTGAAAATATCACAAGGTTTTGCTAAAGGTGATATACTGGATTTCTGGGAAAATACATGTATCCAGATTAGATCTCCCCTACCATGTAGTCAGACTTTCATTTAGAGGAAGATTTATAAAGAAAGGCATTGGAGGCATGGCATTGCCGAAGAAACCAATCGATAAAGAAAGCGTTTTTGCAGTAGAACAATTTAAACAGATAGTGGAATCGACCAATAATCCCATTGGGTTGGTTGACCACAAATATGTTTATCTGTATGCCAATGATTCCTATTCTCAAGCATTGAATAAACCCATCGATGAGATAATCGGGCACCGTGTCCCGGAACTATTTGGTGACCATTACTTTAAAACAAAGATGGAGCCTCACTACCAGCAGTGCTTGGCCGGGGAGATTGTCAGTTATCAGGATTGGTTTGATTTTCCAGGATGGGGTCGGCGCTATATGGATGTGCGCTACTATCCCTTTCAGGGTGAAGATGATCAGGCGACTGCCGTGGTCGTCAATGCGCATGACATCACCATTATCAAAGACCTCGAACTTCAACTGCGGGAAAGCGAGGAGCGATTTCGAGCTTTTATGGACAACAATCCGGCTTGCATGTACATGAAAGACCAGAACGACACCCATATATACGGTAACCGGGTCGCATGGGAATTCACGGGAATGGAACCGGAGCGGTTTGTCGGATCTAAAACTGGCGACGTCTTTTCGCCTGAAATAGCTCAAAAATTGATTGCACTGGATCGCATCGTTCTAGATGGAGAAACTCCGCAAATCACGGAAGAATATAAAGATCTGGGAAAAGATGGGATTTTTTGGTTCAAGGACATCAAGTTTCCCATCAAATTGCCCTCCGGCAAGAAGCTGCTGGGCGGTATTGCCTTTGATATCACCGATAGCAAAAAAGCCGAACAGACCCTCACCGAACAACTGGAATTCGAGCAACTGATTGCCGGCATTGCATCGCAATTGGCACAAATAGGAAAAAAGCAACTTGACGATGCCATCAATACAACCCTAGAAGCCCTTGGCCGGTTTCTGAAAACCGAGCGGGCATTCCTTGCCCAATTCACGCATGACGGTAAAAGCCTGTATCATAGAAGTATTTGGGCCGCGGAAAGCATTGAGGTTCCTTCAAACTTATTTAAGATGGATTTCGCGGAAGATTCTCCCTGACTTGCTCAACAGCTTCGTTTGGGCAAGGTGATCAACACAGGCCCGGGGTTGACTGACCTGCCCGATGAATCAGGGAATTTACGCCAAAGCCTCGAATTAGGCGGTATCACTTCGGGGGTCGTTGTTCCCATTCGCGTGGAAAACAAATCCATTGGAATGATCGGGTTAGACACAGTCGGTCAGCCGCGTGAATACCCGCCGCCCATCGTAGAGCGCCTAAAAATTTTAGCTGATATGCTAGGTACAACCCTGCAACGTATTGAAGCAGACGAGATTAACCATGAACTGTTGGAGTTCGAAGATTTAATATCCAAGCTGTCAGCTACGTTCATCCATATCGAAGCTTCAGAGATTGATAGAAATATTGAACGCGGACTTGGGCTCATCGTTGAGTTTTTAGAACTTGAGTTCGGGAATCTGATTTAATCCTTACCGGATCAGGACATATTTACGATAACGCATGCTTTTAGTAAAGAAGGTGAAAAGCCTTCGCCTTCTATTTTTAAAGCTGCTCATTTCCCCTGGTTTGCCAAAAAATTGCTCAGCCGAGAATCCTTCTGCTTTTCAAATCCACGGGACCTACCGAAAGAGGCTCAGGCGGAAAAAGAATATTTTATTCAAGCGGGGATCATATCCGGTTTAGTTTTTCCATTGGAAGCAGCAGGAATAGACCCCGGGGCCATTTCTTTAATGTCATCGAAAAGAGAACACGTTTGGCCGGAAAAGCTGATTCAGCAATATAAAATCATAGTCGAGGTTTTTTCCAATGCATTGTTACGAAAACAGGCTGATGATAATATCACCAAAGCATTTACCGAAATTAAACAACTAAAGGATCGCTTGGAAAAGGAAAATGTTTATCTGCGTGAAGAGATTGAATTAAAACACCAGCATGACGAAATTATCGGAAAAAGCAAGCCGGTCATGGCAATGCTGAACAGTGCCGAACAGGTCGCTGAAACCGATTCAACAGTCCTTATACTTGGAGAGACCGGCACCGGCAAAGAGTTGTTGGCCAATGCTATACACCGCTTCAGTCGGCGGAAGGGGCGCACCATGATTAAAGTGAATTGCGCCGCACTACCGGCAACCTTGATCGAAAGTGAACTTTTCGGCCGCGAGAAAGGGGCCTATACAGGCTCACTAAGTCGCCAGATCGGCCGATTCGAAATTGCGGACGGGTCGACTCTTTTCCTGGATGAAATTGGCGAATTACCTTTTGAAGTGCAGGCAAAACTACTAAGAGTGCTTCAGGAGGGACAATTCGAGCGCCTGGGAAGTCCTCAAACTCTGAGCACTGATGCCCGCATCATCGCTTCGACAAACCGAGACCTTGCCAAAAGCGTAGCCGAGGGTGATTTCCGTGAAGATCTATACTACCGCTTGAACGTTTTTCCCGTCACTGTACCCCCACTGCGAGAACGGAGCGAAGACATACCGTTGCTGGTTTGGAATTTTGTCAAGGAACTTGAAAGCTCAATGGGTAAAACCATTCATCAGATACCCAAGAAGGATCTCGCTGCCTTGCAGCAGTATACTTGGCCTGGAAATATACGCGAATTAAAGAATGTCGTTGAGAATGCGATGATTGTTGCTAAAGAAAAAACCTTGAGAATTGCCCCCCCAACCCGTCTGGACGTGAAAGTTAAAAACCCACTCAAACTCGAAGATGTTGAACGTAAACACATCGGGGACGTCCTCAAAAGAACCTCCTGGCGTGTTAGCGGTCATAACGGTGCGGCAGAGCTTCTGGGTTTGAAGCCGACGACCCTTGAATCGCGTATGAAAAAATTGGGAATCGTTCGCCTCCGATGAAAGGCCCCTTCCTAAAATATCGGGACATTCACGAAATATCGTGAATGTCCCGATATTTCGTGACTCACATCTCTCTTTTCCCATCAGCCCCTCGTGCCGAATTTATTAAAATATTTCTAAATATCAGTTTGTTATTAAATTTCTGCTGCATATTCATTTCCGGCACCATCCTTGCTGATTACATTTGCATCTTGTAGCACGCTCATCTGTAATCTAGGCCATCTTCCTACAATTAATAACCATTCATGTGAAAGCATCTGACCCGGGAGGCCCTGCATGTATATGCTTACATTGCGAATCAAAGTGCCCCTAAACAGACGCAAAGACATTCTTGAGGCCGCGCGTATGGTTGCCGGGCCGACACAGGTTCAACCCGGGTGTATCAGAATCCGGTTCTACCAGGACATGGATGATCCGGATGCTGTATTCTTAGTGGGCGAGTGGCAATCCCGCCAGGCACTCGATAAGCATCTCCTCTCCAAAGAGTTTCGCATTATTTTATCGCTAATAGAGCTATCCGAAGTACTACCAGACTTTAGTATCATGAAGATCTCGAAAACCGAGGGTATGGAAGCGATTGAGAAAGTAAGTGTCAATCCCTGAGTTAAAAAGGTTCAACGCGAGTGTAGAAGAATGATTTTGAGGCATGCAAAGCTCAACGGTGGCATTTAGAAATAAACATCGGTTTGCTTGCTAATACAAATTCATAAAACGGACTTTGATTCCGAAGCTAAAGGAGGCTCAAATGAAACCAAGACGATTGTTGGTAATTGCGATTGTTTTTACCCTGGTAATGAGCACGCCACTGATGGCCGGTGAATCTGAGCCGAAAGATTGGCAATGGCGCCTGGCGCCGCTCTATCTCTGGGGTGTGAATATCGACGGGGACCAGACGATCGGACAAGCGACCGTACCTCTCGAATTGAAGTTTGGCGACATATTCAACAACCTCGAAGCGGTTTTTACGGCCAACTTTGAGGGACTGTATAAAGACAAGTGGGGTGTGCTGGTCGATTTTAGTTATATCGACATTGAAGGCAATCAGGGCCCTCTAAAAGTGAAGTTTAAAAATACATTGGCCGAGGTTGATGCGTTGTACCGCCTGGCCAGTGGCGAACATAGCTTCGATCTGCTGGCCGGTTTGCGTTACACCGACCAGGAAACCGCCATTACTCCCACTCCTATTAATCTCAGTCCAGATTGGACCGATCCCATCGTTGGTGGTCGCTGGTGGTGGGATATTGCCGATGGCTGGGCCCTGATCGCACGTGGTGACATCGGGGGCTTTGGGGTCGGCTCCGATTTCACCTGGCAGGCGCTGGGTTTGGTCGAGTGGCAACCGTTTAAAAATGTGTCTTTTATCGGCGGGTACCGCGGCCTGTACCAGGATTATGAAGAGGGCGCTGGTCCAACGCTATTCAAGTACAAAGCAACACTCCACGGTCCCATGCTGGGATTTAACATCAAGTGGTGACAAACGCGGGACACCGGAGGTGAAAAATCATGACCCTTTTGGATTTATTCGCCCTATTTGTATTGATCGTACTATTGATTGCCGTTGTGGGCATATGGATCCTTTTGGGGATGATGCCCGGCCGGATAGCGGCGCAGCGCAATCATCCCCAAGCGGAAGCAATCAACGTGTGTGGTTGGTGGGGTGTGCTTACGCTGGGCATATTGCTGCCCTTGGCATTTATCTGGGCTTACACCAAACCGGATAACCAGCAGGTTGTCAGCCCTACTGATCCGGGGACTGACGCACTCGGGAAATAGGAGGTATCAGCTTTGATTGTTTTTCTGACGCTCTGTTATGTGGGGGTCCTGGCCCTTCTAATCAAGCTGAAGGTGATCAAGTTGACCCTGTGGTGGAAGATTTCCCCGGCGGTCTGGATGGTGGTTCTGTTTTGCGTGCTGTTCATTCCCATGCAGTGGGGGGCCCCTGCCGGGGCCGTGACCCAGTATCAAACCGTGATTGAAATCATTCCGAATGTGGGCGGTCAGGTTATCGATGTACCGGTAAAACCGCTGGAGCCTATAAAAAAGGGCGATGTGCTGTTCCGCATCGATCCGGAGACCTACCAGGCCGCTGTAGATCAGCTGAAGGCGCAGCTTGACCTGGCCAAAATTCGCCTGTCTCAATCAAAGGAACTGGCCGCCGCTGAAGCAGGCAGTGTTTACGAGGTAGAAAGGTATGCCGCCGATGTCAAGGCCCTCTCGGCCCAGCTGCGCACCGCCAGATGGAACCTTGCCGAAACCGAAGTCAAAGCACCCGCCGATGGATACATCATGGGGTTGACATTACGGCCGGGGCAAAGGGTCAGCAACATGCCTATGCGCGGCTGGATGGCTTTCGTGGATACCGGCCAAAGTGCCCTGGTGGCAGGCATCAATCAGAACATGTTGCGCCATGTGCGTGTCGGACAAAGGGCCGAAGTTGTTTTTAAGCTGTTTCCTGGGAAAACATTTCCGGCCACTGTGACCGGGGTTGGCTATGTGTCTCCACAGGGCCAGTTGCCGCCCAGCGGCATTCTGCCCCAGGCACCTACCGCCCAGCAGCTACCGTTACCCTATGGCGTTATACTGTCGGTCGACAAGGAAGTCCTTGCTCAGCTGCCGAATCAGCAGATGCCCGGTGGATCGGTGGGTACGGTAGGAATTTACACTGATTCGGTAAAAGCCACGCATATCATTCGTAAGGTGATGCTGCGAATGGAAACCTGGCTGAATTATATCAACCCCTATTAAAGGTCACGATGATGTTGAGCTGGACATACAAGTTGGGTTTCATCCTGGCGGCAGCAGCATGCGTCAGCGGACTGGGCGGCTGTGCCGGCAAACCTTCGCCGACAACCGAAGAAGTGGTAGCGCAGGCTTTACCGCCGGAAACCAGTGTCCCGGACACATGGAACTCGCTGGCTGAAAAGGCCGGGCCGGTGGAATTAGGTTGGCTACAGAGTTTTCAGGACCCGGGATTGGAAGCCTTGGTGGAAGAGGCCCTGAAACACAACCCGGGTTTGCAGATGGCCGCCGCCGGCGTCGAGAGTGCCGCGGCAGCGGCGGTCATCGCCGGTGCGGCCTTAAAGCCGACGGTGGCTGTCGGTGCGGGTGCCGAGCAAACCTACGGGGGCAGTCCCATTGACACCAATTCCTGGGTGGTCGGCATGTCCTGGGAGCTCGATCTGTGGGGCAAACTGCGGGCCCGTGCAGCGGCGGGCGAGGCTGTTTATGAAGCCACCGCGGCAGATTATCAGGGATCGCGCCAATCCCTGGCGGCGATGACGGCCAAGAGCTGGTTTCTGGCCACGGAAGCCCACCACCAGCGGTCACTTGCGGATGAAAGTGTCCAGATCAACCAACGTATGCTGGAACTGGTCCAGGCCCGTTTTCGGGTGGGCAAAGTCTCCCGTCAGGATGTGCACCTGGCCCAGGCCGACCTCTCCCAGGCCGAAGAACGCCTGCGCCAAACCCGGATCGCCTTCGAACAGGCCGCTCGCGGATTGGAACTGCTGCTTGGGCGTTATCCGGGAGCTGAAATCGACGTCCGCAAAGAGATCATCCCGGTACCACCGCCTGTCCCGGTGGGATTGCCGGCCGAACTGCTGCAGCGCCGCCCCGATCTGGTGGCGGCCGAGCGGCGAGTCGCGGCGGCTTTTCAATTGACTGTGGAAGCCGAAACCGCCCGGTTGCCCAGCGTGAGCCTGACAGCCGGCGGCGGTCAGGCTAGCAACGACCTGGTCAACTTGCTGGGTGTTGATCGTAACTTTTTCAATGTGGGGGCGAATTTTCTGGCACCGGTTTACAGCGGCGGTGCGCTAAAAGCCCAGGTCCAGATTGCGACTGCCGACCAGAAAGCCGCGACGGCTGCCTATGGGCAGACCGCCCTGACAGCTTTTAGCGAGGTCGAGACAGCGCTCTCCAACGAGCGCCTGCTTGCCGAACGGGAAGCATTTCTCACCGAAGTCGTCCAGGAAAACCAAGCCGCTTTAAAGTTGGCCGAAAAACAATACAAGGTCGGTCGCATCGATTTGTTGAGTGTTTTGATTATCCAGGCACGGCTCATCGGCGCCAGGGCGGCACAGATAAGCATTCGCAATGACCGGCTTGCCAACCGGGTGAACCTGCACCTTGCGTTGGGCGGCAGTTTTGAAAACCCGGAAGGCAACTGACCAACCTGCTGCACGTTATAAACAAGAGGTGGGTTATGCTTTTTAACAAAATCCTCATACACCTAAACCTTATGATTCTAACGACCATCATATTGAGCGCCTGCAGTTACGGACTGGAACTCCGGGAAGATCTGCCGGAAAGCGCTTTCGCCTGCATGCAGCAATATGCGCCTGAGGGGGACCCCTTTACACGTAAAACTGGAGAGCGATCTCCAGAGTCCTCCTTTTTAACCATCGATGCAGTCAAGCCTGCCTTGGAATGGCGACTGGCCCTCATCGACAGTGCCCAAGCAAGCCTGGATATCCAGTATTTTCTCTGGAAGACGGATGAAACCGGTTCCCTGCTGGTGCGGCGTGTGCTGGCTGCTGCCAACCGGGGTGTAGCCGTACGGATCCTGATGGATGACTTTGATTCACCCAACTGGAACAAACTGGCCGCCACCCTGACCATGCATCCCAAAATAGAGATTCGGGTGTTCAATCCCTTCAAGAAAAAACGTGGCAATTGGGCCGGCCGGGGGTTTGAACTGGTGACCGACCTGGAGCGCCTTAACCACCGCATGCACAACAAACTGTTGGTGGCCGACAAGCGACGTGCCATCGTCGGTGGTCGCAACCTGGGCAATGAATATTTCGGAGCCGGCAAAGCGCTTGACTACCGGGACTATGATGTCATCGCCCTGGGACCGGTGGTGGCGGAACTCAGTCACAGTTTTGAAGTGTTCTGGGACAGCGTCTGGTCCTATCGGATCAGTGATCTGCCCGCTGGAGAAAGTGACCTCGACAAAGTAGCCCAATTAAAAGCCAGGTTGGATCGTGTCGTCCTTGAGTCTGACTGGTTAAGCAGGGAATTCGATATTGAACCCCGGGACTGGGCCGAGCGCATTGCCGCGGCTAAAAGCGAGCTGACCACTGCCCCGGCCCGGGCAGTGTTTGATTGCCCGCCACCCCAGGGGGATCAGTTCCCGGTGCAGACCGTTCATGTGTTGAAGCAAATAGTTGCCCAGACGAGTGATGAAATCCTGATGATCTCGCCCTATATGGTACCGCTGGAGGGCTTTCATCAAGCCATTGCGAAAACGGTCGACCGGGGCGTAACGGTGCGACTGTTAACCAACTCCCTGGCAGCCGCGGATCACACCATCGCCTTTTCCGGGTATAAAAAACATCGGCTGAGGATGCTGGAAAACGGTCTGAACATTCATGAACTGCGGCCGGACGGTGCCATGTGGCAACAACACCGGTTGGCCGCCTCGACGGCCAAACATATTGCACTGCATGCCAAAATCATCGTGCTGGATAAGCGCTGGGTGTACGTGGGCTCCCTGAATCTGGACCCGCGTGCGGTTCACTGGAATACGGAACTGGGGGTACTGGCAGACAGCCCCCAGCTGGCCGCTCAGATTTATCGTGATTTTAGTGTCGATCTGTCCCCGGAAAACAGCTGGCAGGTAAAACTGCGCGTCATGGCTGGCAAGAAAGCCGGGAGTCGGGCCAAGCCTGAGATAATCTGGGTGGCCGGCGATGAGGAGATAACCCGGGAACCGTCCAAAGGTATCATGCAAAGGATCAGCCTCTGGTTTTTTTCGCTGCTGCCCATAGATGAGTTGCTATAGGGTCCGAATATGAAAATAAAGCCGCTTGCAATGCCCTGTCAAACACGCCCGGTGAGGGTATCTTCTCTACGGGTCGTTTTGATCATCGCATTTTGGGGTCTGATTTTCTCCGGCTGTGCCCATACCGGTGGTGGGTCGGTAGAAGGTGGCCAACCACCGAGCGGTGTGCTGATAGAAGTTCTGTATGCAACCGATCGCAATGTAACCGGTGATGATAAACCCACCCGTTTTTATGGTGGGAACCGGGGAGATATGACCTACGGCCGTTGTCAGGTAGTAGTGCGTCCGTCCAAAGCAAGATCGCCATATGCCGACCAAACTTTTTGGAAGCCGGATGCCGGAAAAAATAGTCGCAGGCGCGCGGCTTTGCGCAGTATGGATATGATGGATAAGCAAGAGTTTCTCAAGGCGGTCACGCACCGGTCAACCAATAACAAGAACAAGTCTGTGTTGGTGTACCTACATGGATACGGCCGCAAATTCGAGCGCGCCATGAGTACGACCGCTACCCTGGTATACGAGATGAGTTATCTCGGGGTTCCCATCTTGTACAGCTGGCCCTCCAAAGGCAGTGCGGAAGCCTATCCAGCCGACCGAACTGCAATTGACTGGTCGACACCGCATTTGCAGACATTTTTAGAAACCCTGGCGGCCGACACTGGGGTCGATACCATTCACCTGATGGCACACAGTTTGGGGAACCGGGCGCTGCTCAAGGTTTTAGCCAATTTAACTGATACTAAACTTAGCAACCCTGGATGGAATTTCGGCGAAATAATCCTGGTGGCTCCAGATGTGGATCGGGCCATTTTCAAGCGGGATTATGCACCCCTTCTGGTGAAGATGGATTCGCGCGTGACACTCTATGTGTCGTCCATTGATGTACCCCTCAGCGTGTCGCGTAAAATCAACCGCTACCCCCGGGTGGGCGATTCCAAAGATGGCCCGATCATCAGGGCCGGCATTGAAACTGTCGATGCTTCGGATGTAACCAATCTCATAATCGGGCATTCATACTACCGGGACAGCCCGGAAGCGTTATCCGATCTGTACTACCTGATCAATCACAGGCTGTCTGCCGATCAGCGGCCCACCTTAGTCCCGGCGGATGCTTCCGGGGCGCGTTACTGGAAAATCAAATCCAATAAGCTATCTGGAAAAACGAAGGCTATCGAATAATTTTAGCTAAAGCACTAACGGAGAATATGACTCATGAAACCGGAAACAATGAGGAGAAGCTGGCTGAGCCTTGCTATCATTGTGGTGCTGACATCAATTGCCGCCTGCCGGACCATTCCCGTGGAAAAACGGGAGCCGATGCGCACGGAGATCAACAGCCGGGGAAACGAGATCATTGAAAGACTCGTCGTTGAACAGCCTGATTTACAAAAGAAAATAGATGCCTCTGCGGGCTACTTCACTGGCCGCTTGTCGGCATTGAAAGCCCCTGTTGTCGGCGGTGGTACCGGTATCGGGGTTCTATATGACCAGGAACAGGCAATGCGGACCTACCTGAATGTCAAACGTTATGATCTCGGTCTGGGGCTGGGAACGGGTACCTATCGCGTATTGGCTGTGTTTGACAACCGCGAGGCACTGGAAAAATTCAGGCTCGGCACTTGGACCGGCAGCATAGGTGCTGAAACTGCCAGGGCGGAAAAAATATCGGCCGCAGCTACATTGGCTGATGAGGGTATGTCCCTTTACCTTCTCCCGGAGTCCGGCGCAGCCTTTGTAGCTACAGCCCGCCTGGTGAGCCTATCCGTTAACGAGGACCTTACCGATTCCGGTGTTTCGGATGTCAATATTCCCAATATCGGGTTTGATAAGGCCGAACGACAGGGTGATGATGCCCCGCGTAAATGGAATCGTGCTCTGCCCTTTTTAGCCCAGAATGTTATCGACATGGGCTATGACCTGCCGCTGCCTTATGGTATCGGCATGTCCTTTGTCCACGTCAACCAGGAGAACCTGCTCGCCGACCTGGAAGTCGGCCTCAATGGCGGGGCCAAAGAACCCTTCCCATTCGTTTCGTTCGACAATGCGAACTCCATCAGTTCTAGCGCACAGGTAAAGCTCGACGCCTGGCTGTTCCCGTTCATGAATGTATTTGCCACGGTGGGCAAACTTGAAGGCAAAGCCCCGTTAGATGTCAATCTCGACGGAAACCTCATGTTGGACCAATTGGGTATTACCTGCGGGACTCCACCGCCGCCCCTCAACCCTCTATGCAATGTCCTCCAAGACAAAATTATAACGTTGCCCATAGAGGCTGATTTTACCGGCACGACCTATGGGGTTGGTACCGTCCTGGCAACCGGTTACAAGAACTGGTTTGTCACCGTGCCCGTTAATTTTACCTATGCGGATATGGACAAAACGAATACCGATGGAATCTCCACGACTGTTACCCCGCGTGTCGGACGAAACTTCAATCTGGACAAAGCCGGAAATGTAGCGTTGTACGGTGGTGGAAACTACCTGAACAATGAGTTGACAATCACCGGAACAGTCTTCATGCCGGGCACCAACCTCAAGATCGATTATACCATGAAACAGAAAAACAAGGATAACTGGAATGCCGTTATGGGCGGAAACTGGAGTATCAACAAACGCATCTCCTTTTCGGCCGAATACAATGGCTTTGTGGGCAGCCGTGAAGCCACGGTCTGTTCATTTAACTGGAGATTTTGATCTATCAAGTCTTGCTGAATACCAACTATTGAAGAAGAAACTTGAAATTGTGAGAGTTAATACAAAAAGGGGGTGCATGGTGGCGAGGAGCAAGAACGCCATATCAAAACGAAGTTACTTAAGGGGAAAATATAAACTGGGGTATGTTTCTCGTCGTGTCTTTTTGAAAACATGTGCGGGCATCACACTTGCCGTAACATCGCTTATACCAGTGAAATTATTGACAGCAGATGATGTGCCTCCTGAACCTGAAAACCTGGATGAACCGACCCAGTGGCAGGATGGCGATCCCGAGCCGGAAGAGGAAAAGGTGCCTGCCACTGAGCCGGAACAAAAATCTCAGGAAGCCCCGCCCAGTCAACCAATGGATGATGACCGAGGTGAACAACCCGATTCCAAGCATGCCTGGGTTTATGGGTACTGGTGGTGGACGGGCGGAAAATATGTCTGGGTTCCCGGTTACTGGGCGGTGCCACCCGAGCCCAAATACGTTTACATTCCCGGTTACTGGACCTATCGAAGTCCTTCCTGGGTTTATATACGCGGTGGGTGGGGAATGCCGGATACGACAACCGTTGTCGTATATGCCAATCCCAGACCAGTATTGACAGTCTTTGTTGTTACGGCACCGATTCGAATTATCAGGCGGAACCGTCGATGGCGGCATCGCCACTCACGCCGTCGCCGCCATCGTGCGCATCGATCACGTAACCCCCGCTTGCGGCCAACTCCCGCAAGGGGGCCATCGAGAGGACCATCGCGAGGGCCGTCGAGGGCACAACCAGTAAGAGGACCGTCAAGGGGACCATCGGGGAGCCCATCGAGAGGACCATCAAGGAGCCCATCGAGAGGACCGTCAGGGAGCCCATCGAGGGGACCATCGGGGGGGGCAGCCGACCCGGGGGGCCTGTCACGACAAACTAGAAGCCATCTCAAAAAAGTCTTTTAGCCCAAACTCGGTGTTGGGCGCTCGGTTCAAGTCCTTGAAATACTCGAGTATTCCTCCGGGTTAAACCTCGCGGCCGCCTTGATTTTGAACTAAAATCCGTTTTTTGAGATAGCTTCTATAAGATATTAAACCCGCGAATTTTATCTTCGCCGAATTGAAACGCGTGGATGCCTTTTGACAAGCGATTGTACCAGTTGGCATGCTGAATTGCATTGATACAATCGAATTTCAAGCTGGATTTATTTATGCAAAAAGCAGCGATAGGCATAATCATTACAGTATGCATATTTTTATGTTTAGGCTCAGGCGCGCATGCCCGCGATGACAAAAAAGACACTTCACCCTGGTTAAAATACGGTCTTTCTGCCGGCGGCATGACCAATCTAAGCAGTTCCCAGGTACGCTTGGGTGCCAAAGGGCTCGCCCTGGGTGTAGATCTCGAAGAATTCTTGGGGCTGAATGTAAATGCGTCCAGCTTTCGAGTTGAAGGTTATTGGCGCTTTACGCAGAATCGGCGACACCGTCTCGATTTAGGCTGGTATTCGTTAAGGCGGCAAGGGAGTACAACTATCGGCCGTCCAATCGAGATTGGGGACCTGGTGCTTCCCATCGGCACTACCGTAAACACCTCTTTCAACATCGATGTTATTAAAGGCAAATACAGTTACTCTTTTTTCCAGGACGATCGTTTTGACTTGGCATTCAGCGCCGGGTTGTATGTTCTACCAATAGATTTTGAAGTGAATGCAACCGGTTTCATTGCTCAAGGGGCTGAAGAGGCGTCCATTACAGCACCGCTTCCACTGCTCGGCCTGCGAGGTGATTTCGCAGTTACCGATAATTTTTTTCTATTAAGCAGTTTCGAACTCTTTTACCTCGAAATTGGTGACTATCGCGGTGGCATCTTTGATGGCAGTATCGGCGGTGAATACAAGTTTAGTGATCATTTTGGCCTCGGCCTCAGTGTGCAGCATTTCGATATTCGTGTTGAAGCCAGTGGCAGTGACTTTCCCGGGGTCGACTTCATCGGAAGGATTGGCTACACCTTTCAAGGTTTGATGGCTTATATCAAACTCTATTTTTGACCCACAACAGGCCCGCTAAAGTGCTGAATAGGATTTAAGGCGATAAACATAATGCGACCATTTTGTACGATTTTTACTGTCGTCTTCATTTTGACACGACCTGTACCCATCTTCGCTTCGGATATGGTGGGGGATTCTATATCCGATACGCATCAGGTAGATGCCGGCATGAGTCATGAACTGGTGACAACCGAGGTGGAAGGCACGAAAGGTAGTTTTGCTTTTATTCCCATACCCATTTCAAACCCTACCATTGGGACCGGGTTGGGCGCTGTGGTGATGTACATGCACCCCAAGGCAGCCGGTGACGAGAGCGCGCCGACCTCTTCCACCGGAGTCTTCGGGATGTACACAAACTCGGACAGCTGGGCGGCCGGTGCGTTTCACGATGGGTATTATCAACAGGACCGCATTCGGTTTAAAATGCCAATCGGGCACGGCAGCATCAACCTTAAGTTCTATGGTATCGGTACCGAGTCGCCCCTGCGGAATAATCCGATCAATTACAACGCCAAAGCTAATTTTACCATACCACGCTTTCTTTTTCGCTTACCGGCTAACCGTTGGTTTTTAGGCGGGCAATATCGATTTCTAAATATCAAAACCAGTACGGATTTAGGCAGCCGCCTGCCGATAAGTCCGGGAACCGGTCTTGAGACTCAAACCAGCGGGTTGGGCGTCGTAACCGTTTACGACTCAAGGAATTCTAATTACTGGCCAACAAAAGGGTCGTGGCTCGATGGCACCTTCACGCATCACTCAGAAGCTATCGGCGGCGATTACGATTACCAGAAGCTTGTCCTCAAATGGGCGCAGTACTTTCCGTTCAGCGATAACTTGTTGGCCGTCTATCGGCTGGATGGGCAGTTGGTCAACGGCGGAGTGCCGTTTTGGGACCTTTCCAAAATCACCTTGCGAGGTTACGCCGGTGACCAGTATCTCGACAATACAACCATAACAGCCCAGGCAGAGGTCCGCTGGAACTTCTATCGACGCTTTACTGCCGTGGCCTTTGGCGGCCTGGCGCGGGTGGCCGATACGATCTGGGATATCGGCAGCAGCAAGACCCTGCCGGCCGGCGGCGGCGGTCTGCATTTCATGTTGAAGGAAGCCGAGAAACTGTCGGTCGGTATCGATGTGGCCAAAGGAGAGGGGGAAAGCGTAACCGTCTATTTCCAGGTCGGTGACTGGATGGCCAAGTAAACGAAATAGACGGGATGCAATCTTCTACTTAGACAAAACACTTATTACGGGGTTTCCAATGAAAAGCAGGCTTATCCTTAATGGTAAATCGGCAGCCAATCCCCAGGTCAGGGATGCTGTTCAGAAGCTGCGTGAGCAAGGCAGACCACTTGAAGTGCGGGTCACCTGGGAGGATGGCGATGCGCTGCGCTTTACCCGGGAAGCCTGCGCAGACGGCATTGAGCGGGTCGTGGCCGGCGGCGGTGACGGCACGGTAAATGAAGTGGTCAACGGACTGATGACCTGTGACGAAAATTCAAGAACTGCACTTGGCATTTTGCCGCTCGGTACGGCGAATGATTTTGCCACCGGATGTGAAATACCCGGGACTCCATACGAAGCGCTCGAACTGGCAACCGGCGAAGCTCCGGTACCCGTGGACGTTGCCCGGGTAAACGACAAATTTTTCATAAACGTGGCCTCCGGTGGATTCGGGGCAGAAGTTACAACGTCAACCCCACCGGAACTGAAGCGGCTTCTGGGCGGCGGGGCCTATTCTCTGATGGGCGTCATCATGGCCTTGAATTTCAAAGCCTACTCCGGCCGGTTGCGACTGCCGGATTTGGAGCAGGAACTGACCGCGCTGGTAGGAGCTGTCGGGAATGGCCGCCTGGCCGGGGGCGGGAAAGTTGTAGCCCCCCAGGCTTATATCGATGACGGTCTGCTGGACGTCCTGGTAATCCGGCGTTTCCAGATAGCTGATTTGGGGCAGGTCGCCCAGGAAATTTCCAATTTAACCGCTAAAGGGCGCTTCGTGAGCTATCACCAAACACCCTGGGTGGAATTTTCCAATTCTGAACCGGTTCCCGTCAACCTCGATGGCGAGCCGAACACATTTGAAAACGGCAAAGTGGAGGTGTCCCCCGGTGCTGTTGGGCTTGTTGTTTCTCATGGCTGTCCCTTGCTATCGGAGAATAGGCCGAAAAATAACAATCCTTAAGTAGGCACATTGGATTATTACTGGCGGGATAAAGGTTAGGTGTGTAATATGATCGTAGCCTTTCCAGCACACCGTCCGTCAGAGTCACGATACTGTATTTCCATCTGTACAGCCACTAACAGATCAATGTTGTTGATATCAATTTCTTTTTTATAAGGAGGAATCATGGAACCAAAACGGAATTTGCTGTTACTGGGCCTTATTGTATTGGCGGCCGCTGGATTTTATATCAGTGGTGCTCTCGAGGGCCCATCCGAAAATAACCTGCTCACTGTCAAAGAAGCGCAGGCTGCCGAGGGGCCCCTACCGCCCCGCTACGTATATTTTCCCGCCACGGAGACGCTGGCTTCGGACGAAATAAGAGTGATCGCCTGCGGAACCGGGATGCCGGCGGCGCGGCGTGGCGAGGCTGCGACCTGTTGGCTGGTGGAACTGGGCAATGGGGATAAATTTTTCTTTGACATCGGCACCGGCTCCATGGCCAACGTAGCTGCATTACTGATTCCCTATGATGACCTCGACAAAGTATTTTTGACCCATCTCCATACCGATCACTGGGGTGACTTCGACACCTTGTGGGCCGGCGGTTGGACAGCGGGTCGTACCGAAGCATTGAAAGTCTGGGGACCCTCGGGTGCAACGCCCGAGATGAGAACCAAGGCCGCGATTGAGGGTTTCATGAAGACTTTTCATTGGGATTACATTACCCGGCTACAAAAACTTGCGGCGGAACCGGGCAGAATCGAGGTCCATGAGTTTGATTGTCGCGGTGAAAACCAGGTGGTCTACAGCAAAAACGGTGTTAAAATCCGTAGCTTCCCGGCCATCCATTCCGGCGACGGTTCGGTTAGCTATGCTCTCGAATGGAAAGGGTACAAGTTGGTGTTCGGCGGCGACACGTTTCCCAACAAGTGGTTTATTAAATATTCCCAGGATGCCGACTTTGTGGTGCACGAATGTTTCCACCTGCCGGGTCAGATGGTCGAATGGTATAACCAGGCTCCGCCAGTGGCCTTATATGTGGCGACCCAGATTCACACATCGCCCCAGGCCTTTGGCAAGATCATGAGCACCATCAAACCGCGGCATGCCGTGGCCTACCACTTTTTCAATGAAGAAAGCACCCGCTATGCGATCTATGAGGGTGTACGGGAAGTCTATGACGGTCCGCTTTCCATGGCAACCGATATGATGGTTTGGAACATCACCAAAGGAAAAATCACGGAACGTATGGCCGTTTCGCCGGACAACGCCTGGAGCGTACCCGGGTCAAAACCACCACCGGTAGGTGAACCCGACCAGGTCCCCTATCAGTTGAGCAAGGAAACAGAGGCCGGTGCCTGGGATGTCAGCGATGCGGAAGGGGAAATGGTGAAGGGGTTCATGAAAAAATACAACCTGGATCCGAAAATGATGAAAAAATAATGTCGGGCGTCCATGAATTTGGCAGCAAGGATTTGTCTTTGCAATGGACCGGTAGGTGCAACTAATAATAACCGGGGGGTGGACCTTAGGGTGTTGCCATGAGGCTTACTTCTGTAGTTATTCATCGGGATGGATCCGTTGAGCTAGAGCATAGTCCAGAAACAGCGCTTGGCTTGGCCAAGGACGATAAAATCCGTTGGATCAATGTCGAGAACGCCTCGCACGATGAACTGGTAGCGTTGTTCGACCTGCTCGGAGAAGAAGGTGAGATCATAGCCAACCAGATCACTGCGGAGGACTGTATGGATTGGTCTGAGCAGGAGCGATTCTATATTGCAGTCCTTGCCGCCCCGGTCGACTGGATGGTTAACGAAACATGGTTTCACCTGGTGATCATCCCAAGAGCCATCGTGTGTGTCCATGCCCAACAAAATCCAGAGTTGCAGGACTTTATTCAAAGGCGTTGGCTGGATCGTCCTGGGCCGGATGGGACCATGGCCGGGGTTCTCTTTCACGTTTTCCAATCTCACGCCGAGGAAGATGGTCTGGGGTTTATTCGCATTCGTCACCAGGTCGAGGAATATGCTCAGAAGATGTTAAATGATGACGAGTCCGTCTCCGTTGATCATTTGGAAGAGCTTATGACCAGATGCCACCATTTATCCAGTGCCCACCTCGAGTGGCAGCTGTTTCTTAGAACCATTGAGTTTACCAAAAGCAGGGTGATTGACATCTCTGATCATCTTACTGTTTTTCAACATGGAGCGGCAACTTTGGGAAGCGCAATCCAGAGGATCCAACACCTTCAAAAGCGCCAGGGCGAACTGATGCAACAGCATGCTTTGGATCAGCAAGAGGAGACCGACACCCGGATCCGCATACTGACTATCATTTCGGCTGTCTTTCTGCCACTGACATTAATTGCGGGAATTTATGGCATGAATTTTGACAACATGCCGGAGTTGCACATCAGCTATGCCTATTACTTGGTGCTGCTTGGCATGGCGTTGCTGGCACTGGGAATGTTCGGTTATTTCATCTGGAAGGGTTGGATTAAATAGGACCTCAAACTCCAAGCGCTTTTTACCACAGAGTAACGTTGGAGTTACGATCTTGACCAAAAGATCACGGAAATATGGTTGCAACCAATAAGCAAATACTAAAAAACGCGACAATAGCTCTTTTTGTTCTAATCGCAATAGGTGCGACGGTACCCCGGACTTTGCTGGCTGACTGGGTCAACCTTTCTGGAGCACAAAGCGCTCCTAATATTGCCGAGATCCACATCAATGACGACCATGTGCGTCTTGTTCTGGAAGTGTATGTCAAGGATCTGGATACCTTTTCGGATCTATTGCCGGAAGATTGGCTGCGCAAAGTTATCAAGTCCCCGCCTGGGATAGAAACCCGTGTGGTGCGGTTTTCAAAAGAGGTTTTTCGGATAGTACCAGACGATGAGCAGGCAATAGTGGCCCAGTTAAAACTGACCGAGCCACGGGAGAGAATTGCACGCGCCAATCCATTCACCGGCATGATAAATCCCATTACCCGGCGGCCGGTACCCGGCCCGCCCGCCGATAAGCGGGTACTATATATCGAATTGATCTACCCCTTTGAAAAACGTCCCCAGCACCTCACCATCATTCCGCCGCTTAATAAGGCCGGGCAGCCCCTGGTCTCCATCGGTTTCATCGTTTACCACCGCAGTGTTCCGGTTATTGATTTCAGCTACCTTTCCGAAGCCGTTCGCCTAAAATTAGATTGGGAGGACCCCTGGTACAGCCGGTTCGAAAAGAAACAACTTAAGAGGTGGCAGCAAGCCGGCTTAAGAACCTTTCTGTATGTAGAACCCTTCGAGGTGCGCCACGAAACACTGGTCCGGGTTAAGGATTTGGCGGCGTGGATGGATCTGGATCTGCGCGGCAGCGGCTATGTTGAAATCGATGAGTTTAATCAGCTCAGGCAGCGTGCTGGTGAATTTCTATTGAACCACAGCAAGGTACTGATCGATGGGCAACAATTTCCACCAATTCTGGACCGTACCAATTTTGTCAAAACCACCCTGACGCGCACCTACTTTATAGACACGCCCGAACGGTTGCCGCTCGATGCCGCCATGCTGGGAGTTGTGGTCACATACCTGACCAAGCAAATTCCCCAAGAGGTTACAGTAGATTGGAAGCTGTTTTCCAAAAGGATTCAAAAGGTGCCCACCGCTGCGGAAGACCCGGCCGGCCCCTTCCCGAGTTATGTGACACCGGACGACCCTGTGTTGATCTGGAAGAACTACTTGAAGAATTACCAGCCTCCCACGGTTGTACAAATTGGAGTTGACAAGCAACTTTCAGAGATAAAAATACCAGTGGCTAGTATAGTCTGTCTGATTTTTTTCCTGGTTCTCGGGTTTCAATTTCTCAACCGCAAAAAGCGACAGGCACCCTTTAGAAATCAACTGATAGGGATGGTCGCTCTGATGGTTTTAGGCGGCTTGTTGTTTCCCATCGGGAATGTATCGGTCCCCCGGCCGGCGGCACTAACCACTCAAGTTGAAGAAGACCAGGCTGTGGCTATTTTGGAAAGCCTTTTGAAAAACGTGTACCGATCTTTTGATTTTCGCGAAGAATCCGATATCTATGACCGTCTTGCCACGAGCGTCCACGGCGATCTGCTGCAGACGATCTATCTACAAAACCGCAAATCCTTGGTTGTAACCCAGGCCGGCGGCGCACGTGCCAGGGTGAAAGAGGTCAAGCTTCAGAATGTTTCGGTTTCATCACCCGATAATCCGCTGGCGCTGAAATTTCACGCAAACTGGACAGCCGCAGGTACGGTAGGGCATTGGGGGCACATCCATTCCCGCAAGAATCAATATGAAGCCAATATCATCGTAAAGCCAGTAGATGGGGCTTGGAAGATTACCGGACTGGAACTGATGGAAGAAAAAAGAATTGATCCCTATCAAAAGCCGAAAGTATAATCCGGTTATCTGGCTTAGGAAGAGGAGGGCTTAAAAATGGTAGCGAACAAAACTCCACGATCTGTTCAGAACTATCTACTTTCATTTTTAAGGGCCTTTTCGCTGTTGATGCTCATAATGGCAATCAGCGTGCCATCCTTATGGGCAACCGAAGCCGAAGATGCAGCCACAGCGCAACGTATTGAAGCAGATGCCGCAGCCTCGGGGGGTGGCGGGGCGGCCGCTTCCAACCCCATATCGGCGGTCAACAACATTGATCTGAAATGGACGCATATCAAAATAGATGACCCGAATGATTCCCGGATAAATGATTATTGGGTAAGGGGTGGGTGGACACCAACCCGATGGTTAAAGCTCAGCTACGAGCTTACTTACCGGGAAACCGATATTAGCGGCACCAGCCAAAGCGACTGGCAATCAGTGAGCTTAAAACCCATTTTTTTCATCAATCAGGGAGAGATAGGCTCCTGGAAGTACCGCATGGCGACCGGCTTTGAATGGATTGTTGATTTCGATAACTTCGGGGAAGGCTCAGACCAGATTGCTCCACTATTCGGGATTGCGCTGATGCCACGTAAAGGCACGACATTGGTCCCCTTGGTTCAGCATTTTATCTCTTACAACGGGCCTACGGTTAGTACTACAGGCTTTCGGCTAATCGGGATACAGAGCCTGCCATATGAGTCATGGACGAAACTGGACCTTATTGTGCCGTATGACTGGGAAAAAGAACAATGGCCCGCGACTGCGGAAGTTGAACTGGGTAAAATGTTCACGGACTTTTTCGGGTTTTACATAAGCGGCCTGGCTGGCATCGGCGGTGATGCGTTTATGGACTGGGGCGCCAGTCTCAATTTGCGGTTTGTATATTAGATCCATCCTTTAAAACTGCCCCAAGCAAACTTTTCTATATATATTGGGGATATCCTACGTGACTTGGAAAAGGAGGATTATTGTGAAACGAAAAATCACTCTTTTCGGAATTTGTCTTGTCGCCGCAGCCACACTGGCGGTGGTCTATATCGCCGGCTGGCACGCTGGCAGTATGGGTCAGAGACCTGCGTTGATAAATGAGGCTCAGGCAGCCGGCAAAGAAGCACCTCCCCGATGATCACCGACCCAACCGCTTCCCACGCAAGATGTCTACTATCCTGGCACAGAGGGTTTGGCTCCTGACGAAATGCGTGTCATCGCATGCGGAACTGGTCATCCCATGGCACGCCCAAAACAGGCAGCCTCCTGTTGGCTCGTTGAGCTGGGCAACGGAGATAAGTTCATCTTCGATTTAGGCTCCCAATCGCTGAGCCGTATTGCTGCCATGAAGATCCCGATGGACTATCTGGACAAGATATTTATAAGTCATCTGCATGTTGATCATATGGGTGACTTGCCGGATTTTTGGACGATCAGTCGCAAGATGAATCGTACGGTTCCATTGCGCGTCTGGGGGCCAAGTGGCGCAAAACCGGAGTTGGGGACCAAAGCTGCGATTGAAGGGCTCAAGAAGTTCCTGCTTTGGGATGATCTCTCGCTTCGTGGTCGTATGGACGCACGGGCCGAGCGTTGGGAAGTCAATGAGTTCGATTACCAAGGGGTCAATCAGGCCGTTTATCAGGAAAATGGAGTGACGATCCGATCCCTGCCGGCCATTCATGCCATTGATGGCTCTGTGAGCTTCATCCTGGAATGGAATGGCATGAGATTCGCGTTCAGCGGCGATACCTCGCCCAACAAGTGGTGGCTCAAGTACACCAAGGGCGTCGATATCGCTGTCCACGAATGCTACGACACGCCCAAGACCGCGATTGACAAATTGAACTACCAGCCGGAAATGGCTCTTTTCCTGACCACAATCGTACACACAGCCCCTGAACAATTTGGCAAGATTATGGCGGAGACGCGACCTCGGCTTGCCGTCGGTTATCACTTTTTCAACGACCATGATACGCTTCCCGAAGCTCTCGAAGGTGTTCGCAAAACCTATGATGGCCCAGTTGTTTTCTCCACTGATTACAAGGTGTTCAACGTAACTAAGGACGGTATTCGCGTGAGAATGGCCGCTGTAGATGAGGATATTTGGCCTCAACCCGCAACGCGGAAAAAGGTCGTCAATCCTGAAACACAGGCGAAGTACGGTGAGTTTACGGCTTCGGGTGAGGTTATCATGCGGGATGTGCTTGAGGACGTGTGGGCTGACATCAATAAGGAGTATGGCATTAACGCACAACTGCCGCCGCCAAAATAATGGAGCGCAATAATAACGACAATGGATCAGTAGAGAAGAATTCCTGGATTCAATTGGCGCAACAAATCTAACTTTGATGAATTGAGCAGCTAAAACCGCTGTTAAAAAAGGGCGTGAATTTCCTGATGATATCTCAAATATCGTGGCAGAGTAGCATCATTCTTTCCGTATTTTGGATATACCCGTAATATCATTTTCCAGAACGCCGGCATTGCGCAGCATCTCAACATCGGTTTTTTGGATGACGTATTTTTCCATGTTTTTTCCCTAATATATTCTCAAATGTGTTGAACATGCTCCCGAGCGGCTAAACTAAATCATTTGGGCTTCCAGATTATGCGGCTGGAAATATAGCCAGGTGCACCATGCGGATCAGAACCAGGAGGAAAAACGCCAGGGGAAAATAGCTGGCCCTGTTAAACAAGGCCATAGCCATCTCACGCTCCCGGGTTTCAGCCAGGCGCAGGGCCGGCAACAACAGCAGGTATATATTTATGCCCAGCGCAGCGGTAAGGTAAACTGGACCGAAGGTTAGCGGAGAAGCCCAGAACACGGCCACCGCCAGGAGCGTTGCGATCACCAGGCACACCAGGCTTAGCAGGCCTGCTCGCTGGAGCCCGAGGCTGGTGGGGATGGTCTTGGCATTGAAGCGCCGGTCTTCCTCGATATCCGTCCAATCGGCGGGAATGTTCTGGCCGCCGATTTCCCAGAAAAAAATCCACAGGAAAAGAAACGTCAGAAAGACAAGCGGCGGATTCGGGTTGACCGCGTATATCGCTGCCAGGGGACCGCATGTTTTGACAGCCCCGTTGACCAGGGCACGCAGCGGAGACACGTTGCCCAGCAGGCAGTAAATGATTTCCAGAATGCATCCGGCCAGGAAAATCCACAAGCAGACCGGGTTGAGGATATAGGCCCCAGCCATGGCCACCAGGGACCAACCAGCGGCCCAGGCCAAGCCGGCTGAATAACTCAAAGCGCCCTTGGCCAAAGGGTGGCGGATCATGACTCCGTCCAGGTAGTCCTCAGTATCATCAAAGCCGCCGGCGGCAGCCTTTTTACGATCGCTGTGGTAATCGGTCAGATCATTGACCGCATAAACAGCCGTATATCCGGCAAAAGCGGTGATAATACCGATCAGGATAACGGTGAGTGATGGAAAATGCCCCAGGCAGAGCAAGGCTGCCAGGGCCGGGGTGGTCATGTCGATCAAACCGTGGGGTGTCCGGGAAAGGGCCCAGAACAGGTTCAATTTTCGCTGAATTGTCGTTGGTAATTGGAGAAAGCTGCTTATCAAATTAGGTCCCTCTGGGGCATTAAAAATTGTCGCCACTATAGCATGGCTGTAATATGCTGTCATCCATAATTGGAGCCGAATGAATAGCATGACAGGTTGTTTTTATTATTGAAATTTTACTGAATACCTGTCAAAAAAGATTTTAGTGCCTCTTAAGCACCTTGTCATAACAATCGCCCCTGCAGTCATTTTCTAAGACTCGATTAGAAACGGAGTTCAAAATGCGCCTTCATAATCACACCGGCTTTATCATTCTTTTCCTGACAACCTGTCTGCTTGTCATTATGCTCTCCACGGAACCTGTTTTCGCAGGGTCGGCAAAAATCAATTGCCAGGCCCATGAAGGACCATGCAAGCTGCCCCTTGGCAAAGAAACCATTGCGCTGGAGATTACGCCGCGTCCGGTCACAGCCATGCAGGATTCGTTTTTTAAGGTAACGATTACTGGTGATCAACCAAAGGAAGGGCTCTACCTTGATCTGGGGATGCCGGCCATGAAAATGGGTCCGAACCGGGTAATGCTGAAATCGGACGGCAACGGCAGTTACACGGGCAAGGGTGTCATCGTACGTTGTAAAAGCGGCCGCCGGACGTGGTTCGCCAACGTAGTCATTCCCGGAACAGGAGAGGCCAAGTTTGTCTTCGATGTCGTTTATTGACCCCTTATACCCCCTCTTCCTGGTCACTGGATTCACGGTAGGCCTTGGGCACTGTGTCGGTATGTGCGGCCCTATCGTGGTGTCGCTGTCGCTGAACCTGAAAGGGCGCAACCTGGTTGTGCCTCATCTACTGTACAACGCGGGCCGGGTCATCACCTATACCCTTCTGGGCGGGATCATGGGCGCCACCGGTTCCTTCTCTATGGTGGCGGCCAACATTGCGGGCATCCAAAAGAGTGCTCTGATTTTTTCCGGCGTCCTGGTCATTGTCATGGCGCTCGCCCTCAGCGGTTGGTTGCCATTCGGAAAAAAGATAGAAGATAAAATGAATCCACATGGGTGGATCTCGCGTGGATTTCAAAGGCTTTCCAGCCTAAATGCCACCGCTGCTTATTTCCCGGTCGGCCTGCTCCTTGGCCTGTTGCCTTGCGGCCCGGTTTACACCGCACTTCTGGCGGCAGCCGGCGTTGGTATGAATACGCCGACAATGACAGAAGGCATCATAAAGGGTATGGGCGTCATGTTCTGCTTTGGGGTCGGGACTATACCGGCCCTTTTCGTGATTGCCAAGCTGGTGGACATGGGGTGGCTGAAAAATCGGTTGATCATTTACCGTATCGGGACGGTCCTGATGCTGATTGTGGGGGGTTATTTTATCTATCAGGGACTTACGTTTTAGAAGCCATCTCAAAAAAGTCTTTTGGCCCAATCTCAGCGTTGGGCGCAAAATTCAAATCCTCAAAATACTGGAGTATTCCTCCGGTTTAAATGTCGCGCCCGCCTTGATCTTGAACCAAAATCCAATTTTTGAGATAGCTTCTAGTAGCTTTTGGAATTTGGATTGCGGATTTTGGATTCGTGGTTTCGCTACGCTCAATTTCTCGAATTTTTATTAAGGCCAGAGCGAAGCGATTCATTAAATCTAAAATCCAAACTCAAAAATCCAAAATTAAGTCCTGACGTTGTCTGCGGTTAAATTGATTTTGGTTTGTTCTATTTGAATATCGCGGCCAGGTTCAGAATATTCGCCTGCATAACGGTCATGAAGTCACCACTCTCCGGCACATTCCCGCAGGGATCGAAAACCACGCTGCCAATACCCCCGGCTGCGAGTCTTTCGACCGCGCCCGGCACTGGAGTCCCTTCCCAAATCATCCATTTAGCCGGATGCTCCTTGCGCAGCGCTTTCAACTCTTTCATTTGTGCAGCCGTCGGGACCTGATCCGGTTCCCAATGCACCGCACGGGTGTTGAGATTGTAGCGGTGAGCAAGATAGTCATAAACCGGGTGCGAAACCACAAGCGGCAAGGTTGGATTCTTGGCCGCAATGGCTTTCATCTGGCGATCGAGTTTCATTAAATCTTTTTCCAGGGATAGATAACCGGCTTCAAAATCGGATTTGAACTGCGGCCGACCCCGGGTCAATACCGCTGTAACTGCCAGGGCCTGGGCGGCAGCCAGATCAAAATCAAGCCAGGTGGTAAACGCCAGGGCTTCATGGGCATGCTCACCGGACTGCCCGTGGCTGTGGGTTACGGCACTTTTGGTTTTAAGGTAGCGCTCTTTTAACTGTCGCGAGGTATCAACCATTCTTAAACGCGGCAAACTGACTTTCTGCACCCATTTTGCGTAGCCGGCCCCATTCAGCAAAATGACATCCGCCTGCTGGTAGGCCCTGATTGTGTCTACATCCGGTATCCAGTAAGCCGGATCAACATCCGGCGGCGCCGGATAGGACACCCGGACGTGTTCACCGCCGATTCTTTCTGCAAAGTATTTTAAAGGGTAGTTTACCACATAAACGGAGAGGGGTTCGGCGGAGGAGAGATTCGGGATAACAAGAAGCAACAATAGCGACAGGGTTAAATATTTACCGGATATGTATTTCATCGAAACTCCTTTTCGATTTGTGATTTTGGATTGCGGATTTTGGAATGCCAAACCCTAAAACCAGCCAGCGCGCAGCGCTTCCTTAAATCTAAAATCCGAAATCCAAAATGTGTTTCATCGAATAACCAGCATTCTCACCAAATCATTTGTATAAACGTGCAACGGCACCATCAGCAAAACATTCAAAACCGCGCTGGCCACGACAATGATCAGGATTTCCGCCGCAATCAGTTTGGCTATGGTCGCGCGGCTGCAGCCGAGTTTGAAAATGGTTTCGATCTCTCGCTGTCGTAACCGGAGAGATAATGCAAACACCAGGACAATAGCCAGAATCGTTGCCAGGGCCACCACTGATATGATGGCGTCCAACATATTCTTTATTCGGAAAATATTCTCCAACAGGCCGTCTATTACTGTCTGGGGCTTTATGATCTGGTCGCGGACATCTTTTGATAAATAGCGCCCCTGCAAAATCGTACCGGATTTCGTATCATATGGTACCGCGATAACGGCCGTTACCGGGTATACGGATAGATCGCCATGGAAATGGAATGAGTCAATATTCTTATCCGTGATTTCCTGGAAGTGGTAAAGCTTGGCACTGGCCGCAACGTTGCCCTCAGTCTTTTTTAGGATGAGCGTCTGGTCCTCGATCTTGGTCACATCCTGATGCCCGTGCCCCAGACCCTGTATCACCCAGGCCGTTTTGAGGTCGACAAAAATGGCCAGGTCGTCCGGCGTGTGCGATTTTTCGAGGATACCGGCCACCTTCATTTTCAAAGGATAAATTCCGGCCAGATCGAACAAGGTCTCTGGTGATGAGACCAAGCTATCTCCCGGCTTCACCTTCAAGGCCTTGGCTGCCTGGGCACCTATAACACATTCACCCAGCACAGCCATCTGCCGACCCTTTTCGATCTTCAGATTTCTAAACTCAAAATAATCCAGGGTCATGCCTACGATGGGATGGTTGCGGACATGAAAACGAACATAAAGGGGTACCGGTAAGGCCAGGTCTGTCTCCATGACCCGGTCCGCAGCCTCCATCGAAATAAGCTCAGGAACCTCATCGTCGAAGTAAAGCGAGTTCATCACCAGGTCCAGGGCACTGCCCTTAGCGCCCACGACCAGCGGCGTCGAAACCGCACGTGACATAAGCTGACGCTCGCTTTCATTTAGCAATACCTGTAGTGCGCCTGGTAAAAATGAAATCAAGGTGATACAGGCTATCAAGGTGAAGGTTTTCACCTTGTTGAATGAAAGGTATTTCCAAGCTATGTAAAAAGAATTGAACATTTTGGATTTTGGATTGCGGATTTTGGAATTAAATGCTGCACTTCGCCGTTTTAATGGACGATACTATTATAGCCACAATCTCATTGCCCTCTTTCATCAGAAAATCGAACATTTTGGATTTTGGAATTAATTTCTGCGCTTCACCGTTTTTATGGATGACACGATAATAGCTACGATTTCATTGCCCTCCTTCATTAAAACATCCACAACGGGATCTTTTGAAATGGACATCTCCTTAATCAATTCAAGCCAGAATAACGTTTCGTCAGCTTCTTCCTCGACAATTGCCAGTTTTGATATAAACTCCGCCTTAGACCTACCTCTGCATGCGGCCCTATAGTTGGCAGCAACCGAAGTTCCGGATCTGAACATTTGGTTTCCAATCAATCTGCCTTCGCGATTATTGGGTAATTTTCTGCAAAGTCTGATGACATTTTTTGCATACTCCTTTGTCCGGTTCTTCAATTGGACTTCATTCATTCAACCTCCTTTAGCAATACATCATCAAAAATATGATAACTCCGCAACCAGTCTGGTTTAGTCCAAAATCCGCAATCTAAAATCTAAAATCGGTGAAATCAACCACCCGATCAAACTTGCCTAAAAGTTCATAATCGTGAGTTACTGCAAGCAGTGTGGCCTGTTGTTCATCAACGGCATTAAACAATAGATCGAGGATTCTGTTTTTATTGTCCGGGTCGAGATTCCCGGTTGCTTCATCAGCTAAAATCAGTTTGGGGTTCGTGATGAGGGCTCTGCATATTGCGGTGCGCTGTTTCTCACCATGGGAAAGTTGGATAGCAGACCTGTTGAGTTTATCCCCAATACCCATACTCTGTGCAAGATCAGCGGCACGTTCTTTTACCTCATTGTTAATCGTCAGAGCTGAAGAAATTCTATAAGGATGTAATATATTGTCGCGCACATTCAGGTAGTCAATCAATTCAAATTCCTGAAAGACGAAACCAATCTTCTGAATCCGAAAGTCTCGTCGCTGGGCATCGCTCAAGGTATTTATAGTATGGTCGCCAACTCTTATCTCCCCTTGACCAGCCGGTGTGATACCGGACAACAAATTCAACAGGGTAGTCTTTCCGGATCCACTCGGCCCAATGACTGCAACTTTTTCTCCGTTTTTTACGGCAAACTCGGATATACAAAGAGAGAAGTTACCGGTTGGATATTGGAATTTGAGGTCCTTTATGGCGAGCATAATGATTTGGAGGGCTCTCTCTTCAAGGTGATTGCTTTGATTTGGCTATCCATTCGAGTGCATCTTTGCGGTTTCGGAAAATTTCACAGGCCTGGGGGCTGCCAAAGTGACAGGCATAAGCCTCCCATACCCGGGCAAGGCCAAATGTGATATCGGCAGGGCCGACTACAGCAATGCGCATGTCGGGATTGACACCGAAAGCGTCTTGATCCTGGTGGGCCAACAGTTCGAGTTCATCGCTGGAAAGATCGATTTTATCAATGGTTTCAAGGTCAACTATCTGGTAGTCGATTGCTTCTATTTTCATTTTGCTGGAGTATATAAAGGCATTGGCGCCTTTAAAATCCTCGAAGGTAACGATACCCTCACCTTTGAAAACCACCCCGCTATCTTCCAAGTATTGAATATGAATGGGCATGGTACCTCTTCATCAGAAAACTATAATGGTTCCTTAAATATCAAAAAATCTACACCGCCAATGTAAAATCCGCAATCCCAAATTCCTCGGGATGTTGCCACCAATCCAAAATCCGCATTCCAAAATCCAAAATCAAAAAATCCTTTTCTCATCAATCAACTCAATATTGAGTATTTTCCAGTATCCACTATCATTCAAAAACGTCACCCGCGCATGATACTGATTCCGCCGATAGTGGGTGTGGCCGAAATGGCTCACTGATCCGCTGACCGTCCAGCTTGCATCGGCAATAAAACCTTTATCATCCGCTGACCTTACATCCTTTACAGCCAAAACCTTTACTTCATCCACATTGGCCCGCGCCCCACCCCGGTTCTCGAACTCCAGGGCTTTCCGGTTTTCAAGGTAGATTTTGGAAAGTTGTTCCCCGGTTACGCTCACCGCCAGGCGATCATAAACCCGACTTTCATCGCGCACATCGAAAGCCCGATAAACATTGGTGATCAGGCCATCCAGAATCACAGCAGTGCGCTGATGAGATGGCGCCCATTGGGATACCCAGGGTAGGGTCAGTGGATAAGTAGCAAACGGATACAAGACAAAGCCGAGACCAAGAATGCCCAACAATAGCGTCCGTGAAGGAGGGCTCTGTTTCTTAATGAACGCTACAAGGATAAGAATCAAAGCGACACTGAACAAGGCGATTGAAACTATCGGTTGGTTCTTTTGCTGCACGGCGATCTCTTCGATGACCGGCACCTGGTAGCCACTCAGGCGGCTTTTCCATTGCCACCGATTCTCATCTGGTGAAAGGATCATCGTGGCACCACCGAACGGATCCGTACTGGTAGCTTCAACTTTTTGCACAGTCTGTGAAAATAGCTGCCAGTCAACGGCAACCTCATCAGCCAATCCCGCTGTTTCATACACCAGGGTTAAGCCGATGATGCCCTGATCCAGGCTTTCAACCATGGGCTCCTGCCGCACAACAACACCGGCAGGGCCAAGGGTGACGAAATCGGCTCGCGTCAAAACCGGTGCCGCAAGGTTGCCATCGATGCTTATTGGATTCGTCATTTGAAAAACCTTTAAAACTCCCTGCTTAACCGCCTCCTGGGAACTGACGGGAATGCTGCCTTTTCCTTGGTCATCGATCCCCAGAAACTGGACGGCCGCCCGGGCCTGGATGAGAACCTCCTGCCGAACCTCATAAGGTTCCACTGAAAGATAAGTCATAATCGGACTGGTGAGTTTACGAGCACCCCGGGGACGCTGGCCACCAGTCTGAGTCTTTCCGGTGGAAGGTAGGGCAAATCGTGTGGCAATCTGCGTATCTTCAAACGGTAGGATATTGGTTTTCCCGGCAATCACGTTATCCTGAAAAACGATGAGCAATACCGTAACCGCCAATGAACCAACCGTATAGATGGCGAGTTTTTTCAAACGCTCATTATCTCGCGCAACTTTCAATAATAGAAAAAGCAGTCCGGCCGTTGCAAAGTGCCCGAGATCTATGCCCAGGTTAAACATAAATAGGGCCGGCGCCTGCTGCTCTGGAGAAAGTTCCAGGCTCTGCAATTCCTGAGCATAAGCCAATCCGTGCAGCAGGCCATAGACAGCAGCCAGTATCAGAAAAGACCTGGTGCTCTTATTCCGAAAGCCTGAAAGCACGGTCAGAAGCACCAGTACAACGCCCAGAACATCGACAAACAACAGTTCGAAACCGGGTAGGCCCAGATCGCTCATCACAAGAGATAACGCCTGGCCGAAGGTATAATACCCGAGCGCTGTGAAGGCCTTTGCTGCCGGAAGCACCAGACATATGGCGGCCGCAAAAAGAAGGTGGATTCCGTTGAAACTTACATGCTGAAAGCCCACCTTGAAATGTTCACGGCAAACCTCGGGCAGGGTGCGATTGACATCCATGAGAAGTTTCATGGGAACATGGATGCCCTCCAGAGACCTTAAAAAGAGGCCCTGTCTTATGGTTCCATCCAGCCACTGGGCAGTGAGGGAGGCCCCGTTGCGCATCCAGGGCAGCAGGATTCTGTCTCTGTCAGATAAGGGCTCTCCTTCAGTCGTGGCCGTGGCCTGCACCACGATCCAGCCGGACTGATTGATGAACTCTACTTCCGAAACCTTGAAACGATCAGGAAAAATCGGCGCCCTAATCGCCCACACCAGCGCCCGGTTTACGTCTGCTTCTATAAGATAGCTCCTCTCCGATTTCTGGATAAGGCGGGCCTTTGTGATACCAACGTCATCCGCAAAGGCAACAGTACCAAGTGCTAGGAAGGCAAAGGTGAGGGCGATATATGTGAGGGTGTTTTTCATTATTGGTAATCAAGTCTAAAACTTTAAATTAGCCGCAGACGGACGCAGACATCATCCGGCCGACCTGGCCGGCTGAACCTCGCCATGCCCTTCGGGCAGGTTACAACCTCAAGAGATCTGAGATCAGAGGTCTAATGTCGGCACAACCTCCCCCTCCCTCTGGTCCCTCCCTCCAGGGGAGGGAAGTTTTCTGGGTCCAGACTACAGACTTCTGAGCTCAGACGTCCGCTTTCTTGGTCCCCTGACTTCAGGCCTCCGACGTCCGACCTCATGCTCTTAAGGTCTTTTTCGCGAAGCGATGGCTACCCAAGCCTGGCCACGTCGGCCGAGCTTTGTCTGCGTGTGTCGAACGAGCAAAGCGAGTGGGCGGCTAAATTCATACCTATTGCCCCTCCACCACCACCTCATAGTTTTTCATAAGCTCCTCAATCTTGCGCAACTGACTTTCTCTGCTTTTTACCATTTGATAATCTGTGCGCAGATAGGATTCCATGTTCTCGAAAGGGGGCAACTCCGGCTCATGCGCAGCTGTCACACGCACATAATGAATTCCCCGAAAAGACTCCACCGGTCCCTGCCACTGGTGCAGGGGTATGCTGAAAATATGCTCTGCGAACGGTTTTCCAAACGTCATGGCCGTTCTCTCGAATGAATTTTTACTGAAACGATTGCCCAGTAGAGAAAATTCGCCCAGCTTTGAGATATCGTCGGTCTGTTCAAGTTTCTTAATATATGCCTGCGGATCTGCAGGGGTTGTATTGTTCGTAAAGGAAAAATAGACTTGCTCAAATGTACGGGAGGGCTGGGTCTGGTATCGCTCTTTGTTTTCTTCGTAATAGGCGCGCAGCTGGGCCTGTGTAGGCTCCGGCATCACATCGCTTAAAGAGGACCGCATAATATTCAGAATGCGTTTTCTTACGCGGTAATCATTCTTGTCGAAGCCGCGCTTGTATGCCTCCCGCAGCAGGATCTCCTCTTCAATGTATCCCTCGATGAGGTTTTGCCGTTCTTCGGGTGTCGTTTTCGTCTGGGCGATACTCTCGCGTTGCTGAATTAGGGCATCGATGGTCTGGGTGGTTACCTGGATGGTTTCCCGGGCCGGAGGTTTCAGGTGGGTATATGCCGCAAAGGTAAGACTACCTATGATGATAAAATACAGTATAGGTGATTTCAGCACAGATATCAGCCAGGCTTTCATAAGAAACTCGAAAATAACTTTAATAGTTGTAGTAGGTTAGCAACGTTATTTATAGGGCAAAATCATGTGGTGGTCAAATTATGATTTATTTTTATTTGGTATCGGTTATCAGTCAAAACTGACTATATTTCACCACTTTTGAGCACCAACCCAAGCTAAAAGTGACCAAATATCACCAATGCGTGTAATTAGTATTACGATATACGGTTCTCTAAAAAACTCCAGTAGTGCCGAACTGTGACCGTATTTGTCACAAGGCACGGTTATAAAGGCCTCATAACCTTAAAAAAGGAGGCCACTATGACAACGTTTACAGTCACTG